>ENA-UOXV01002030-UOXV01002030.1-marine-metagenome-genome-assembly--contig:-NODE-2030-length-27058-cov-5.669111_pt1 | contig 27058 bp, 26 predicted proteins | sample MGYA00238165_ERZ766961 | MGnify/ENA primary metagenome ERZ766961 (study PRJEB28924, sample SAMN03173240) | marine metagenome | biome: Marine; feature: Water; material: Subsurface seawater | place: North... | reverse complement strand
ATGCCAAAAGCGACTGGGTCTCAACGAGCCCCTATTAATACAATTTATAAATTTTATGTCTGAAATAGTAACTCTTAGTTTTGGAAATTCGATGTGGACAGGAAATTCAATGTCTATCGAATTATTACCGAGATTTGCCTTATCATTTCAGTTAGCCGCAATGTCCTTGATAATTACAATAGTCATTGCTATTCCGCTTGGTATAATTTCTGCGATCAAGCAAAATACATGGATAGACTATACTATACGCTCGATTTCGATTTTTGGAGTAGCAACGCCATCATTTTGGCTTGGCATTTTAATGCTATTAGCAATTTTAAACTACTCTCAACTTTGGTTCGGCGAGCCATGGATGCCCCCGATAATTTACGTCTCGCCGTTTGACAACCTCTGGGCTAATATATCTCAATTAATTTGGCCATCATTAGCCGTCGGAGTGCGATATTTATCAATCACGCTCAGAATGACCCGCTCCGCAATGTTAGATATACTAGCCGAAGACTATATCCGAACAGCGAGATCAAAAGGGGTTCCTGAGCCTACTGTAGCTAAAACACATGCGCTCAGAAATGCTTTTTTGCCGATACTAACTTTACTGGGGGCGGAATTTGCTTTTTTGATGGGCGGCTTAGTGGTTACAGAACAAGTATTCAATTTAAATGGGCTTGGTGCGTTATTAATTCAAGCGGTCGAGACTGCTGATTACGCAATAATCCAAGGAGTAGTGATGTTAATCGCATTTATTTTTGTATTCGTAAATTTTATTATTGATATTATATATACATTATTAGATCCGCGAATAAGATATAACTAAATTAAAGTTTATTTTTCTGTTTCTCGACAAAAAAGATCAACGGCAGAGCAATAAATCCCGTCAGGGCCAATAAGTAAAAGGCATTAATGTAACCAATCATAGCTGCTTGCCTTTCTATTTCACCAGAAAGTTTTATTAAACCAACTGGGGTGTCGGCATCCCAGAACCCCATCAAGTCTTGAAACGAAAACATTTCATTAAAAGGATTAATAAAGTTACTCATGCTCATATAATTTTGAGTTGTAGATCTAATAACGATAGTGACTGTTAAAGATATATAAATACTGCTTCCTATATTTCGTAATAAATGCAAAACTGCCGTTCCTTCAGGGATATATTTTGGGTCGATATTTGAAAACATCATCACTGTGAGAGGGACCCAAGACAACCCCACTCCAAAGCCCTGCAAAACACTAGCCCAAGCTACACCTGCAGTCGTCATATTAATATCAAAATGCGCTAACATCCAACATGAGATTGCCTGCGCAGAAAACCCTATAGCTAAACCTATGCGTGGGTCGTTTCTGCTTATCCATAAAACCAGAAAATTTCCCGCCAACGCTCCAAAGCCGCGTGCCGCTAATAATAGTCCTATAATAGATTCTGGATAACCTCTTAAATCCTGCAACATAGACGGATACAGTACTATCGGTGTGAAGTTTAACATTCCATAGAGAAATACTAGCACAGCACCAACGGAATAATTCCTGTCTTTTAGCAACCAGGGATTTAGATACGGTGACCGCGTTGTTAATATATGAACAGTGAAAATATAGAAGAATATGAAAGCAATAGTAATTTCTAATAAAATTTCCGTAGATTCAAACCAGTCCAGCCTATTTCCTCTATCTAATAAAAGTTGAAGGGCCGTCAAAGCGATTGATAAGCTTATAAAACCAGTCCAATCCAAACGGATACGGCGATCACGCGACGTATCACGGATATAAAGCCACGCGCCCAAAAAAGCCAAAAAACTAAATGGTGCAATTATATAAAAAACCCATCGCCAACTGTAGGCCTCTGATATGTAACCTCCAACCGTAGGCCCTATTATCGGACCACAAACAACCCCCATGCCCCAAATAGCAGTAGCAAAACTATGTAACGACCTAGGAAAAACACCCAAAATAATAGCCTGAGATAAAGGCACCAGCGGCCCACCGAACGCTCCTTGTAATACCCTATAAACAACTAGTTCGGTTAAAGTGCCTGCCTGCCCACACATAATCGATGAAACGGCAAACCCAAATACGGCAAACAGCATTAAATGTCTTTGCCCAAATCTCTTTGTGAGCCAACCTGTCATCGGTGTGACAATTGCGGTACCCACAATATTGAATGTCACGGTCCATGTTATTTGATCTTGAGTGACCGCTAACGCCCCCTGTAATTGCGGAAGAGCAATGTTAGCGATCGTGATACTCATCGCATATAATGTTGATGTCAAAGTTAATGTGGCTAATATAAGCCATTGAAAGGGAGAAACTCTCTCCTGTGGAACAACAGTAACGTCGTGCATACACTTTTTTTCAAGGCTAAGGTTTTCTGGATACTATAAATGGTTAATGGCAAAATAAATAATTGCCATTAACCACTAGAGAGTTATTGCATTGTTGACAAACGAGTTGGATTCACGCGTTGAACCTTTATTGCCTCTCTATCTATGAGCTCACCAACTTTTGGCGCGACTTCTTTTATCCAGAATTCACTCTGATAGACGGCTTCATAAAGCCGTTCCCTCTCCGCTTCACTTTCAAACCTCCTAATCCAGAAATAAACTGACTCATCTTCCTCACCTCGAAAGCTTGCACAAATAACCGCTCCTTTTGACACTTGAAAGGGGATTATTTCATTCTCCATGAATTCTAGCCATTGAGCCATTTTACCAGGACGGATTTTGTATTGTCGTAGTTCAAAGAATGCCATTTTGTTACTCCAATCAATAATGTAATATAAGATACTAATCGTTATTTATAATAATATCGATGTCGGGAAATAATGGATCATGTCTGTGGCCATCTACGATATTTTATAATAATTCTGGGAAGCATCAATGTCGAGATTAACGGAAAGCAATCTCCAACGGTATAATAAAGAGGGCTTTTTGGCCCCAATCGACGCCATTAGCTTCGAAGACGCTGAAACACTTAAAGCCCACTACTATAAAGTTAAACAAAATAGCAGTGTCGATATAGACTCTATACTGCGGAGCAAACCACATCTAGTTTTTCCCTGGCTCTACGATCTAGTGAAAAATCCTGCCATAACCGATCCGGTTAGCTCTATTCTAGGCCCTAACCTACTGGCATGGGGTAGTAGCTTTTTTGCAAAATCAGCTAATAAACCAGGATTTGTAAGTTGGCATCAAGACGCCAATTATTGGGGATTAAAGCCACATAATATCTTAACCGCCTGGATAGCATTCACTCCCAGTTTTCGGGAAAATGGTTGCATGCGTGTTATCCCCTGCACCCATACTGTAGGAGCCCTAGAACACCAAGACACGTTTACAAAAAACAATCTTCTCACACGCGGACAGGAGATATCGGTAAGTGTTGACGAACATCAAGCCAAAGATATTGAGCTTTCACCAGGGCAGATGTCTCTCCACCATGTGAGTATCATCCATGGCTCAGACCCCAATACAAGTTCCATTGACAGAATTGGATTTGCTATCCGATATATATCAACAAATGTAAAACAAAACGATGGCAGAACATCCGCGACCTTGGCTAAAGGGTTTGACGATTATGACAACTTCGATTTGGAACCGCGTCCTGAAGGGGAATTAGACCTTCAATCACAACGCTATCGAAGAAATGCACTTAAACGGCAACACGATATTCTTTTTAAGGGGGCGGATGGATAAAGCTATTTAAGCAGAGACTTTTTAAAGGGAAAAGTTTTAAAATCAAAATATTCTGCATAGCTCGCCAAAAAGGGAACAAAGAACTGCGCTTTGAGAGGGGACACTAGGTCTCATCCGTACACATTACTTTACAAGGATTAGGTTGCTTTACGTGTATCCTTACACAATTGGTTGATAGAAGCGATGAACCTCTGCCAAAATGTTTAAAATAGAAATTTGAGATACATAACATCACACAAAGAAAGGGTTTTGCTTTTTACATCTTTCCCGCACCAAGAGAGAAACGCTCATCGTTGTATTCTTTGACAGTAGTTGTTGCATATTTTTTTGGATTATCAGCCGCCATGCATGTGTCTATACAAGAGATTGGCATATCATAATTTGGCCGCGTGAAATAACCAATTGACATCCTTGCTGATTTATTACGATCTTGCAATTTAGGGACCGAAACTCGATGTGGCGTTGAAATCCAACGGTCATTGGTCCAACGCATTAACAAATCGCCAATGTTTACAATAAACGTATCTTCAAGAGCAGGAGCATCGATCCAATCACTACCGCGAGGTTGAACCTGCAGGCCTCCCGCAGCCGCCTGATTACGCAAAATTGTCATCATACCTAAATCTGTATGTACGCCGCATCTTAATTGACCAGGGGATAAATCCTGATCGGGAGCTGGATAATTTAAAAGCCTTAATTGGCTCGAATGTTTATCAAGTTTGTTTTGAAACCAGTTTTTAGGTAAACCCAACGCTAAAGCAAAATAGCTCGCCATCTTTTTAGAGAGAATATCCATAGCGGAAAAGTAAGCCATCATAGCTAACTTAAGGTTTGGGGATCCTGCAGGCCATAAATTAGGAGCAAAATTAGGATAAGAGTTTTCTTGGGAGTGATAGACATCATCTGATCGATCAAACGGACCTATTGCAAATACCTCCTTGTAATCAGGAGGTGTATCGCCACCATGCATTTTAGCCAATGCCTCTTCTCCATAAGGTATGTAGCCACGGTTCTGGTCATCCCGAGGACGCCTAACTTTCATTTTTTCTTTGATCGGCCGATTGAAGAACCTGTGTCCCTCCGTATAGAGGAACTCTTGGATAGAAGCCGAAACACCGTGATTTCTAATAACGAGAAACCCTATGCTACTACAAACTTCGTCAAGTTCGCGGGCCGCAACATTTGCGTCATCTGTCTCAAATTTTTCTAGATCTATCACAGGTACTGTTAAAACCATACATCACCCCCTAGATCATTCTCAAACGCAATATTTAATCCAAATAAACTGAGCAAATTTTCTTTGTCTAACATACTAACTGATACGATCGAGCCATCTGTAATATGATACAGATGCAGGCAAGAACCAAGGGTAACCGTTATAAAATGGACGAGTTTTAAATTCGATCTTATCTAGCCCAGTTTTACCTTTATTCGATCCTAAAACAGTATGGCCTAATTTGGACCCAAGATAACTTGACATACCGACACCTGACCCGCAACAACCCATAGCGTAATATATTCCATCGTTATTGCCAATATGAGGCAGCTCATCAAAAGTGTAAGCAACATAACCCATCCACGAATGAGTGATTTTTATATCTACTATTTGGGGGAAAATTTTAATGAGCTCTTTTCTCAATAAGTGTCCACTTTTATTCAAATTCGTGTCCCCACCAGTAACTCTACCACCAAATATTATTCGGCTACCATCCGGTGACGGCCTATAATAGTAAACAACTTTTCGCGTATCGCTTACTACCCTGTGCCTTGGCATCAATTCCTTCATTACGTCTGGACTTATACATTCTGTGGCGATCATATAACTACCGATTGGGATAACCCGGCGACGCAGCCAAGGCGTTAATTTTCCAGTATAGCCATTTGTAGCAATGATAACTTCTCTAGCTTCAAAATCCCCACCTGAGGTAATTAACTCAAATTTCCCCGAGCATTTTCTCAAATTGGCGACAGAACAATTCGAAACAACAGTTACATCAGCCTCTATAACTGATTGCAGCAAACCCTTGTGATATTGAGCTGGGTCTAATGACGCGTGCATGTCGTACACAACCCCGCCATGGTATACGTCAGTACCCAATTCTTTTTGTTGTTCGTCCTTTGTTATTATCTTTGCATCAACCTCCAGCCCCTTAGGTTGTTGCTTTATCTGATTGACCAAGATATCAAATTGTTTCGGGCTATGAGCAGCATGAAAACGGCCCGGCACCATAAAAGAACAATCTATTTTTTCTGCTACAACAAATTCTTTAATCCAAGCCAGCGAATTTTGCCCTTCCTTGACTACTTCAAAGGCGACATCATCTCCATATTTCCCAACCAAGGTATTGTAGTGAGGTTTTATACTTGTACTTATCTGTCCACCGTTGCGGGAACTACATCCCCAACCGGCATCTTCGGCATCAAAAATTATTACTGAATGGCCTGCCCTAGCTAGAACCAGCGCCGCACATAGCCCAGTATAACCAGACCCGATTATCGCAACATCAGACCTACTGTTTTGATTATTGAACTCAAGTGTCGGTCGTGGCGTTTTGTCCCACCAATAAGGAACGGTCTTAAAGTCCTTTGTAAAACTACCCACCATTCGGCTTCCTCTAACCAGTTGAGCCGACACACCGCAAAAATTCTCGTGCCTAAGCCCACACTGTTAACATTAAATGGCGAGTGGCAGTAGGTTAAAATATTTATATATTAAGGAAAGGCTGTACCAATCGTGCTGCTATACCTGAGAATTTAAGTGGGGCTTCCGTAACAGCCAGGGCAATACAATTCTCTAAATCTCGGGCATGGGGTTGATGTTCAAAATCTCCGTAGACCTCCTGAATATCTCCAGGTCCATACTCACCTGTTATGTCATGGAAGCCTCCAGAAAGAACAACAGTTAACTCTCTCCCAGAATGGCTATGTTCCGGCACAGGTTTCCCAGCCGGGATACAAATTAATCTGGCCGATGTTGTTCGGTCACTCAAAGGCACCGATATTTGTTGAACACCTAAACCTAGGTTTTTCCAGGGCAGCTTGTCTATATCCATACCTATATAGTTAGCTAAAGGAGTTGGGATTAGTGACCTTTTTTGATTCTTGATATGTGGATTTTTCTGTATCAGCTCCATGTTTTCTGAAGCATCAATTTCACTTAAAACAGAATCAAGAATATCATCTGCAATACCAGCTTCCTGGACTTCATTTAAAAGTATGCCGCCGACCGCATCCAAATTACGCGACAAATTACGGCTAGACTTGCAAAAGGATAAGTGCGTTGCCACCGCTAGCCCCCATCCTTCTGTCAAGGCTCCGGATGCGTAATCTAACATCAGTTCATCACTCAAATGGTGTTTAATATTCATTCATTTTCCCCTAATTCGCTTCGGAGGCGCTTAAAGGCTAGCCTGATTCGAGACTTCACAGTACCAAGAGGAAGATTTAGCTCCTCAGCTATTTCAACATGTGCTTTTTCTTCGAAAAAAGCTAGTCGTAGCACTTTTTGCTGTTCTGCTGGTAATCCGTCAAGTATCGCCTTTAATTTCTTTGCCTCATTTTCTCTTTCATATACTTCATCTGGCCGCGGTTCATCAGCCGCATAAAATGTAGGATCTGAATAGTCAGGCTCGGGCCTGTTCTCTTTTCTCAGGAGGTCAATTCTAGAGTTTCTTGCAATCGTGAAGATCCAAGTGGATGCTTTGGCCTTGGTTGGGTCGAACAAATGCGCCTTACGCCAAACATTTACCATAGCCTCCTGCACGACTTCGTCGGCTCTCTCAGGACTGGACCCCTGCCCCTGGAAAAATCCCTTTATACGCGGGGCAAAATGCTGAAATAATTCTTTAAATGCTACTCTGTCCTTATCAACAGACACCTTCAAAATCAAATCATTAAGCCAAAAAGAATCATCCGGTGTTGTTTTAGGCTTTGACATAAGCGCCTTTAAATCCCTTTGCCTATTTTTTCCTGCCGATTTCACTACACCGGAGCTGTAACCAAAATCTAGGCTGTGATTACCTATAGAGGACATCAACTTTGTTGGTTTTAGGGCGATTGAGTCTATATACATAATAAAGTGTACGACTGTCACACTAATCTGGATCACTTATACAGATCTCTTTAATACAATTAAAGTTCGATCTTAGGTTAAAAATGTTTATAAGACGATTACAGTCAGTTTAAACAAAGGTTTCATAAAGAGTATTTACGCATATGCATACGCAATCTCTAACCACTAGACCACTAAAAATCGCAGTTGTGGGGACCGGTATTAGTGGAATGGCTGCGGCTTGGCTACTCGCACAATCACATGATGTCACAGTATATGAAAAAAATGATCACGTAGGAGGGCACTCCAACACTGTCTCTGCAAAACTTGGTGGTGCTTTGATACCTGTAGATACTGGTTTTATAGTGTATAATGACGCAAACTACCCCAATTTAACTGCTCTTTTCTCTTTATTAAGCGTGCCTACAATGGACAGCGAAATGTCATTTTCAGCATCTCTAGCAGATGGTGATTTCGAATATTCTGGAACTAGTCTAAATGGATTAATTGGCCAAAGAAAAAATATTTTCCGTCCTCGATTCTGGAAAATGTTAAATGACATACGTCGTTTTTACAAGGAAGCTCCAAAATTTCTCGAAATAAATGAAAATAGTGATATTACACTCGGTAATTTCTTAACAAAAAATAATTATTGTGAAAGTTTTATCAATAATCACTTAATGCCGATGGGTGCTGCAATCTGGTCAACTACTGTTGACGATATGAAGAATTACCCTGCGGTGGCTTTCATGCGGTTTTTTCAAAGCCATGGCTTATTGACCATAACTAATCGGCCGACATGGAAGACTGTTGTCGGTGGGAGCCGCGAGTATGTAAAACGATTGACCCAAAGTTATAACGGAAATATTCGTTTTGAAAGAGTTACCTCCATCTTGCGGCATTCTAATTCTGTCGAAATACAAACAACCAAAAGTGAACCGCAGACATATGACCATGTAGTCATAGCGAGCCATGCCGACGAGGCATTACAACTTTTGGATAACCCCACCCCGAAAGAAAATGAGCTCCTTTCGAAATGGAAATACACCAAGAATATGGCTATTCTTCATACTGACCCAAAACAAATGCCCAAAAGACATCGGGTCTGGTCAAGCTGGAATTTTATCCAGACCCAAGCAAACGGTAAAAATAACAAAATATGCTTAACCTATTGGATGAATAGACTACAAAATCTTGACTATTCGAAACCATTATTTGTAACACTGAACCCTAATAAAGACCTGAGCTGTGAAAAAATAATCTCTCAACATGAGTACATGCATCCCTACTTTGACAACAAATCTCTTAAGACCCAGAAAAACTTGTGGGAACTTCAGGGCATTAACAGAACTTGGTTTTGTGGTAGCTATTTTGGTTATGGTTTTCATGAAGACGGATTACAATCAGGGCTAGCCGTTGCCGAAAGTTTAGGAGGGACTGTTCGGCCTTGGGATGTTATAGGTGCGAACAACCGAATAACAACAACCCCTCAAGAGACATCAATATGAGTAATAGGTCTGCTATATACAGAGGACTTGTAGCTCATCAGCGAAGACGGCCAAGACGTCACGATCTAAAATATAAGGTATTTTCACTGCTCCTCGATTTAAATGAACTTGGTAATTTAAATCAACCATTTCGCTTATTCTCATATAATAAATGGGGTGTTTTTTCTTTTTACGACAAAGATCATGGAGCTCTTGACGGTGAACCTCTGAATATTTGGGTGAAAAACCAACTACATAACTCGAAAATTGATTTTGACTCGCTTGAGATAAAACTATTGTGCTATCCAAGAATATTAGGCTATGTCTTTAATCCATTGAGTGTTTATTTTTGCTACGAGAAAGATAAGGGATTAATAGCGATTCTCTATGAGGTTTGTAATACATTCAAAGAACGACACACATATATTTTGCCCGTTAAAAACAGTAACGAAACATTAGTAAAACAGCGATGTAAGAAACTGCATTATGTCTCACCCTTTATAAATATGAATGCAGATTATAATTTTGAAATTGCGCCGCCAAAAAAAAATGTCCGAATAGTTATTAAGGAAAATGATCAAGAGGGTATTTTTTTAATAGCCTCTTTTATTGGGGAAAAGTTTTCATTCAATCAGAAGAATTTATTTAAATGTCTGTTTTATTATCCAATGATGTCGCTAAAAATAATGGGTGGGATTCATTGGGAAGCATTAAAACTTTGGTCGAAAGGCGTACCTTTCCATCCGCATAAATCAGCTATATCTCGCGTAACTGTCAGCACTGTTGAGTCAAATTCAAAAGGCAACCAAAACTAAATGACGACAAATGCACCAATACCACAATTAGAACCGCCAGGACTCAAAAGCATTTCCTTATGGGGAAGTGAGTATCTTTTGGCTAAATGGTTAAACCGTATACAAATAGGAACACTAGAAGCTCAGTTTCCTTCTGGTGTCACAAAGACATTTTCTGGATTTCTCGAAGGTCCAAAAGCCACAATAAAAATACATAAACTTAGTCTGGTTAGGCGTCTGATTATTTCTGGAGATATAGGCCTTGCAGAGAGCTTCATGGCAGAAGAATGGGACACTCCTGACCTAACGGCATTAATACGGCTAGGTGAACTCAATGAAAAAGCATTCGGCAATGCCGCCACACCATCAAAACTCATGGGACTATTGAATAGATTAAGACACGGATGGAGAGCAAACAGTCGTCGTGGAAGCAAAAAAAATATAGCAGCACACTATGATTTAGGAAATAGGTTCTATTCTAATTGGCTTGATAAATCCATGTCTTACTCTTCTGGCTTGTTTCATGATCTAACTATCGATCACGAAATAGCACAAAGAAACAAATACCTTAGGTTAGCAAAACAGCTTGATTTGAAAGAGGGCCAAACGGTGCTTGAAATTGGTTGTGGGTGGGGCGGTTTTGCAGAAATAGCGGCGAAAGAATTTCAATGTAAAGTTGTTGGTCTCACTCTGTCGAAGGAACAAGCACAATTTGCCCAAAACAGAATGGATGAGGCCCAACTAACTGAGCTCGTTGACATCAGAATTCAGGATTATAGAGATGTTGAGGGTAACTACGATAAAATAGTCTCGATAGAAATGTTTGAGGCAGTTGGACAAGAGAACTGGAACAGCTATTTCGACATAATAAAGAATAGGCTGAAGAACGGTGGTAAAGCGGCTATTCAAAGCATCACTATCGCTGATACTTTTTTCGAAAAATACAAAAAAGAACCTGATTTTATCCAGAAATATATTTTCCCAGGGGGTGTCTTACCTAGTCCTGCGGCTTTTAATGAATCCATAACCCGCGCAGAACTAGTGATCTCTGATGCATATTATTTTGGAAAATCTTACGCGGAAACATTGCGTCGCTGGCAACAAAGTTTCGACTCAAAATGGAGCGATATTAGTCCTTTAGGGTTTGATGAACGATTTAGGAGAATGTGGAAATACTATTTGAGCTATTGCGAAGCAGGCTTTGAAAGTGGACACATAGATGTTGGTCAATTTGTCATCGACCACAAATAATGTCACATAACGTGCGCTTGCGTGTCCTTACTGCCTATACGGCTCCTTCATTTGCAACTGCTCTACCCACGATACCCATTTATATTTATCTGCCTACACTCTACGGAGTTCATCTGGAGTTAGGCCTGGCCATAACCGGGGTTATTCTTTTAGTAGCGCGATTAATTGACACACTGACCGATCCTTTAATTGGCATCCTAAGTGATAGGTTTGGGTATAAAAATAATCACCGAAAACCTTGGGTAATAGCGGGCGCACTGATTGCGGGTCTTGGTATCTATAAGCTTCTTCACCCTGACGTAGATGTTACCGTCCTTTATTTATTGGTTTGGTCTATTGTTCTTTATATTGGCTGGACCATGTTAGTTGTTCCCTATTTTGCCTGGGGCGCAGAGTTATCATCTGATTATCATGAACGAACTCGGATAACCTCTTACCGCGAAGGCATTGGTATTTTGGGGATTTTAACAGCTGGTGCTGTTATGGCGACAGTAACAAATGTTGGCTGGTCAGAAGCTGAAAGTATCGGTTTATTAGCGTGGGTAACAATCGCGGCTGGAGCACTTACCATACCGTTTCTGTTGGCTGTTGTCCCAGACGCCGAAATCACTAGGGATAAAACATCTAAACCTAAAAAATATGATTTAGTAAGCTCAACAAAATCCCTACTAGCTAATAAATTATTCCTACGGCTATTGTCCGCGTGGTTCTTAAATGGAATAGCCAATGGTATTCCTGCCGTCTTATTTTTCTTATATCTGGACACATTTCTTGGTGCAACCGAGACCCAACGCGCCTTATATGTTGTTTTATATTTTGGCTCTACTGTTTTAACAATGCCTTTATGGCCTCACCTCAGTAACTTAATTGGAAAACATAAAGTCTGGTGTTGGGCTATGATAACCGCAAGCATTAGTTTTTTATGTGTCATATTCCTCCCAGAAGGAAGTTTTATCTACTTCGGGATAGTATGCGTTATAACCGGTATGTGTCTAGGAGCAGATCTAAGTTTACCCCCTTCAATTCAAGCAGACGTGGTGGATTATGACACGCTCAGATTTAAAAATCGACGAACAGGGTTATTATTTTCACTCTGGGGAATGGGCACAAAGTTTGCTTTAGCTATTAGTGTTGGCTTTGCATTTCCTATTCTTGAACTATTCAGTTTCGATCCTGATAATCCCTCATCTGAAGGAAAGATATTCTTGGTTGTGATCTATGCTTTGGTTCCAGTCGTACTTAAAGTCATTACTATTGGGATTGTTTGGGGATTTCCTTTCGACGTTAGCCGGCACCAATTGGTTATACGGCGTCTAACTAGTTTGCAAGCCAGAGCCCAAAAGTGACTAATAGTTAAAAATATACATACTATTGTCAAAACAATGTTGATTTACTGCCAGGCGGCTTAAGCTAGATGAAACCACAAAATTGTGTAAATTTGTTCCCTCCACTTTTGCTTGAGAATTACTTTGCAGGCAAAACGAAAGGGTGGGGTCTGTTCGAGGATCGTTTTGGAAATGTTAGGAAACAATTTTGCGTGGATATTAACGGACTCTGGAATGGTAAAGAATTGTATTTGGAAGAGGATTTTCTTTACAGTAATGGTGAAACAGAGAACCGTAATTGGGTCATAGAAAAGACTGACACATATCGGTACCAGGGAACGGCGGGCGATGTGGTTGGTGTTGCTTTTGGCGAATGCTCGGGTAACACACTATGCTGGCAATATGATATGAAATTAAATATAAGCGGCCACTTGGTAAGTGTTCATTTTACCGACCGAATGTATTTGCAATCAGACGGCGTCATACTAAGTAAGGCGAGAGTAAGTAAACTTGGATTGGAAATAGGGGTTGTAACATTAACGTTTATGAAAAGCCTAACAAGTGGAGAGCCGAATACCTACATCAGAAACGCACTGCCAATCGCTGTCGAATTTGAGCAAGGATCGATCCAATAATTGGAAGCTGTTCATAAAAACTGCCGGCAGCATCCCAATAATCTACGTGCTCAACTATCAATCCCATATTATTTAACGATAATATACTTGTTCCATCGAATACCCAGGGCTTTTTTCTTAACTGACCAGTGAATGTCCACTGGATACACCCGTTGGCACCATCAGAAAATGATTGGTTAACCTGGAACGAAACGCTCCCTATTTCCCTAAACATGTGTGCGAATACGGCCTTCATTTCCTCGATACCAAAGACATCATTAAAGGGATCCTTGAAATGAACATTAGGGGCGACGTAAAGAGAAATTTGGTTTAAGTTTTTTGAATTTAAATTTTCTAAATAACCTACATATGCTCTAAAATAAGCACTCATTTTTTAAGCATTCTTTTAGTTAAAGCAAAAAAGAAGCGTGACGGTAAAAACTTCAAAAACAGCATTGGAAAGACCAAACGCTTTGGAAATGAAATCTCAAATTTATCAGTCTTAAGTCCACTAACTATACGACTTGCTGCTTCTTCAGCAGTTATGATAAATGGCATTTCAAAATCATTTTTGTCGGTTAGTGGGGTTTCTACAAAACCTGGGTTAATTAAAGTTAAACGAACACCATGTTCGGCTAACTCCGGCCTAAGTGCCTCACACATATTTATGATCGCTGCTTTGGTGGCACCGTAAGCCGATGCAGAGGGGAGCCCTCTATAACCAGCAAGTGAGGCAACTACCGCAATATGTCCTTTTTTATTCCTAATGAACTTAGGAATAATTTCTGCAAGACCGTGTACAGTACCCATGAAGTTAACTTCCATTAAATTTCTAACAGAGGCTGTCGAGAAATCAGTAACTGAGACTGGGGAGTGGGTTCCTGCATTTAATATAACTAGATCAAGATTACCCATCTTTTTTTCTATACTGTGCACTGTTGCTATAGTCTCTTCATAATCAGAAACATCAAGTGGAAATGCAAAAACTTTACCTGATCGGCACTCATTAATAAGGCTCGAAAGATCTTCTATAGTTCTAGATGTTGCTGCCACGGTCCACCCATCAGCAACCATGAGCTTGGCAAGGGCGCGCCCAATGCCCTTTCCTGCGCCAGTGATCCAAACATTCTTCAACTTATTATTATCCATAAAATTTTTATTTCTTAGTTGATGTCCCTAAACACTTCTGACAAACATATTTTATTACACTTCCATCGCTCCCAATGAATTGCATCCCGACCCAACGATTTTTCTTATCATACCAAACCTCAGTTTGCAGATCGCCAGTATAGACGTACTTCACAGCTTTGATTTTGCCTTGGGTTGCATCAATTACATCGTTCCCCTTTTTTATGATCTCTACTTGGTTTAACTCACCGGTCAAAGTATTTAAAACCTGTTTTTGGTTCAGCACTCCCGCATTCCAATGGTTCGTGGGATAGACTGGCGAGAATGCTTCAAAACTATTTTTCATATTAGAGATAAGTAGTTTATCTAAACGCTTATTTGCATCAAACGAGAACTTATCCCCATCATCATTTACCTCGACTGATAATTTATTTAACAATCCCTTCTGCCAGTTAGCTTTAGATCGATAGCGAAATTTATATGCATTTATGAAAAGTATATCGATACTTAAATTGAATTCGCTAATGACAGTTAAATTGTCCAACTCTCCTTCAAACCTAACAATATGTGACCCTACCTTATCTGCCTCTCTGTAAACATCAAAAATTATATCACGCCCGTAAAGTTCGAATGGATTAACGAAATTATTTTTTATTTTCAGAGTATCTGCTTCTAAGGTAGAGCTGCTTACAAGCAGGACCAACAAGATTTTTTTTAGTAATGACAAAGTTTTAGTCCATGGCAAACCATTAATTGAAGTATCCAAAAGCTAGGTGCAACTTTCTTTGGTTAATCTTTCCTATTCCGCTGCTTCTTTTTGGCTGCCGTCATCAAGAAGGAATTCAGGCACCCGGCAGCCAATTGGGCAACACCTTCCTGGTTGCTTATCGGAAGTCTTTCCATCGTTGCGGGCGAGCATATCTCTATCCATTAACTGCTGAACTATCTCTTTCTTTTCTGCAACCGGGTAGTTACGCCATATTTCACGTTTCATTGCTTCCGGTGAACCACCTCCATGAAGTGACATTACAGAATACCAGCCAGCTTGGTGGGATGCTGTCAGATCGTCTATCAATCGCATCGTTTGCATTCGTTGGGAGGCAGGGACGTTAGGGTGTCCCTGCATAACCTCAGATAATGTACCGGCTGTAATTGGATTATGGTCCTCATCAGGAGCGGGCAGAGCTACGATCAATCCCCCAGAAACATTATGGGCAAGTCTGTGCATATCGTATATTTGTGTTGCCATCAGTAATTTCCCAATATTTGCAAAGACAGGCTCTGGCATAATATTCCCGCTTCCATCCTTTTTGCCGTAAGTCGATGCAGCAACGCCCGTTGCAAAAAAACCTTCAACTATTTTGATAAGCTCAACCATATCATTTCGCAGGTGACTATGGCGCTCTGGGTCTAACCCATTAGCTTCAATGACACTCGCACTCGCACCAATTAAAAGATCACCAAATCCGGCCCTAGCAGCAATACACGAATGTCTGTGGTGAGTTGCATAAGCATAAGTCAAATGCTCGGACATGTATGTTTCACCATTGAGAAAAACTCTTTCCATCGGAACAAAAACATTATCAAATATGACAATCCCAGTTGTTTGACCGTAGCGTTTCGAAAATATAGCACCATCTTCACCAGGACGACCTGCTGGACGTGCAGATATAGTTATGCCTTCTGCGTCTACGGGTACAGCACAACACACTGCAAACGCGGCATCATCAATTGTCATAGCCCGGCAAGGCATGACAATAAACCCATGCATGTAGGGGGCTCCAGTCACAATCGCCTTAGTTCCTGAAATTACTATGCCATCAGGCCTTTCTTCAACAATATGCAAATAACTATCCGCATATAATTGCTGATGCGGTTTTTTTGATCTATCGCCTTTAGCATCAGTCATTGCAATTCCGTAACTTAAATCTTGATCCTGAACCTCGGCCATAAAGTTACGAAATCGCTCAAAATATTTTGTTCCTTCTTCTGCATCACATCGTTTTGTTGCTTGATACAATCCATTAAATGCATCATGAACTAAATACCGTTGAACGCATCCCGCCTCACAACATAAAATTCTAACTGCTTCTAGTTTTGCCAGCAAATCATCGGGGCTTCTATCAATATGGAGTAATCGATTGACCAGTTTGCCAGTTTCTTGTTCTCGAGCCATCATTAATGGCGCAAATTCTGGTTTAGAGGCATAATCATACGTTACACCAATTCCATTTATTCCTGGTTGTAACAACGGTTCATCCGCAACGCTGTCGATAGCTTGACCATCAATAAAAACACGCGGGTGAAAAGATCTAAGGCTATCTCTGTATTCCTCTGTAGAACCTATCATGTAATTTTCCCCCTGTTTATCTCAACTAATTAAGATGTTTTTAAACTTTCAAGCAAGTTTGAAATATCAACCGTTCTTTGAGCTTTTTCGACTATGGGATAGTCAACAAAATAACCATCTATTTGAATAGAAGCGACCCCGGCTTTCTCTGCCTCCCCAAACTCACTAATAATGCGTTTTGACCACCTAACTTCATCTGCACTCGGGGTAAAAATTTCGTTCGTTACTGGAACTTGATCTGGATGGATACACATTTTCCCCTGAAACCCTAGGCCTAATATGTTTAAACAGGACGCCTTAAAAGCATCATGTTCTTTAATGTGAATGAATACAGTATCAACAGGCGGCTCCAATTTTCCAAATCGTGAAGCAAGAACCATTTCGGAACGAACAGGTAGAAGTTCATCTTCTTTAAGTGTCCATTGCATTCCCAAATCACGCGTATAATCGCCACCTCCAAAAGCAAGACGGCGGACCCTTGTATCTGCATTTGCTATTTCACGGATATTTACGAGCCCTCCTGCTGTTTCTATTATTGGCATCAAATCAATAGATCTATGAGGCAATCCTCGTTCTTTTTCTAAATTTGTAAGCAGCCAGTCGATAGCCCTAAGGTCTTCCAAGCTCTCTAACTTAGGTAAAACAATCCCATCTAAGTTTTCTGATACGATAGAACAAATATCGCCATAACAAAATTCTGTGTCATAAGCATTCACTCTAACGAAAACGGCGCAGTTGCGGGGCTGATCTAGCGTTTTATTTATTAAGTTACGTGTACTTTTTTTTTCGGATATGGCTACGGCATCCTCAAGATCCAAAATCACTACATCGGCACGTAGACCCATTGCCTTTTCCACTCGGCGTTCATGGTTCCCAGGGGCAAACAAGTAAGTTCTATTCGCATGCACTTTCATATCACACCATCTTCCCGCAATTCATTAATTTCCTGTTTCGAAAGTCCAATCTCATCTTCATAAAATTGGAAAGTATTTTGTCCAAGACTAGGGCCAAGCGTTTTCACTTCCCCTGGGCTAACCGATAGAGTAGGGAATACGTTAGGAACAGTGACATCTCCAACCTTTTCAACGTTTACATTAGTCATTGTTTTGCGCGCGGAAAAATGAGGGTCTGCAAAGATATCTGCAATAGAGTTTACAGCTCCTGCAGGCACTCCATTCGCAGTGCATATATTAATGACATCGTCCCTCGACATTGACCGTGTCCAGCTTTCAACTTCAATAAGAACTAATTCTCTATCTTTTAATCTGTCTTTTTGGTTTCTGTATTTCTGCAACAAATCAGGCCGTTTCATTGCGACACTCAATCTCTCAAACATTTTGTCAGTCGTACACGCAATCGCCAAAAACTTCCCATCACCGGATGGGAAATGACCGTGTGGACAGGCATTCAATGTGCCAGTGCCTTCTGGTTCACGAACAAAACCATCCTTTGCATATCTTGGCGCTATCTCATCAAGCGCTCTAAACACACTCTCATATAGAGCACAATCCACCACCTGTCCCATTCCGGTTGCATCACGGTACCTCAGAGCCATCATTATTCCAATGCAACCATTCATCCCAGTCATATAATCCCCCAGAGAGGTCGATCCAGGCGTTACTGGAATTTCTCCAGGTAGTCCCGATAGGTATGTCAAACCGCCATACGCGTGAGCTATTCTCGCAAAACCCGGTCTATCCTTATAGGGGCCTGTCTGTCCATATCCAGAAACTCTTAGTAAAATTAAACCTGGGTTTATTTTACTTAAAACCTCCCAACCTAACCCCCATTTCTCTAATGTTCCGGGTCTAAAGTTTTCACAGACCACGTCAGTTGTCTTTATCATCTCTTTAAAAAGTTCTGCACCCTTGGGTTTACTTAAATTCAAGGTAACTGACTTTTTATTACGTGCTTCGTTTAACCAAGCTAAAGATTGATCAGGAAGCTCGGTTTGAGTTCCGTAACGTCTCCAGGGGTCACCGCCAACAGGGTGCTCAACCTTAATAACATCTGCACCAAATTCCCCCATTATAGAGGCTGCGTGGGGCGCTGCTATAAAGCAGGCAATATCAAGAACCCGTATACCCGACAAAGGTTTTTTAATTTTATTCATAAATTTCATTTCTAAAGTGAGTTGTCCAAATATATTATCTACCGTTAAACCAGAATAAAACCGTATATCAAATATTTAGTGGACTTTCTCTTGATTGATAAGGTCGTTCGAGGTCTTTCATATCATCCATACTCAATTCGATGTCTACAGCCGATATTGCGTCTGAAATATGCGATAATTTTGTAGCTCCTATTATTGGAGAGACTACAGCAGGATTTTTTAAAATCCATGATAGGGCAACTTGTGTAGGTTTTATGTCATATTTTTTAGCTATGGAAATAACAGTAGCGACTACCTCTTTGTCCGAATCACGAAACAAAGAAGCACCTGTCTTAAGGCCCTTATCATATTTAGCTCTCTCCGTTTCACCTACGCCACCCCCAACCCTATTCCCCGCTAAAACACCTCGGGCTAATGGACTATAGGGAATTAACCCCACGCCAGCATCAACGCATAATGGGATCATTTCACGTTCTTCATCCCGTTGAATTAGGTTATAAAGGTTTTGCATCGCAATCGGACGAGCATAACCCTTACATTCAGCCAACGTAAGTAATTGAGCAAATTTATAAGCTGGCATTGTTGAACAGCCTATATAAAGAATTTTTCCTGCTTTTCTTATTTCTGTGAGGGTATCGAGCACTTCTTCCAAGGGCGTTATATTATCTAAGCGATGGATCTGATATAAATCAATGTAGTCTGTTTTAAGTCTCTTTAGTTGCTTATCTATGCTCTCTATCAAATGTTTTCGACCTAGCCCGATTTGATTAACACCATCACCCATTCTAAGACCAACCTTTGTAGATAAGACGATGTTTTCTCGACTAGCATAACCCATCAATGTTTCGCCAATAATTCGCTCACTTTCGCCAAGGTTGTAAGCATCAGCTGTATCGAAAAAATTAACGCCATTATCCAGTGCGTGACGAAAAAATGGCGCACTATCGGATTGATCGAAAGCAGCCCAATCTCGACGCCCTCTTGCTCCCCATGAATTACCTCCAATACAAATGGCGCTCACATTCAAACCACTTGATCCTAAATTTACAAATTTCATAAGAACCTCATTTTAAAAATCTTAAGGACCCGGTTAAGCCAAGCACATAGTCGATCACTACGATGCGATCAACTAATCGTCAAAAAGTCTTCTTGCCCAACCTACCATGAAACTGCAAATTAAGAGAAAATCTTTAGGGATAATATATTATGGACAAGGTAATCGGTTGGATCGGTGTTGGAAGTATGGGGAGCCGTATGGCAATGAATTTGTCTAGAGGTGGATACTCTATAATCGTTGCAGATAAAATTAGCACAGAAGCCGCCCCAAAGATTGCCGAAGTAGCCATAAATAACCAAGAACTCGCAAAAAAGGCAGAAGTTGTAATTTTTTCAGTCCCCGCGGGCCCTGATACTCTCACAATTGCTCAAGAATTCATCAAAACTCCTGACAGTATCGTAAAAACGGTAATAGACACATCCACAATTGGAATTCCTCACGCAAAAGAAGCGTTTGAATTATTTAAAGCTCACGGAATTGAATATATTGATGCGCCTGTCTCTGGTGGAATAGCGGGAGCAGAGGCTGGAACTCTGGCCGTTATGGTCGGTTGCCAGTTGGATAGCTTTGATAAATTTAAACCAATGTTAAAGTGCATTGGCCAAAATATAATCCATGTTGGCTCTAAGGCAGGACAGGGGCAGACAGTGAAACTTTTGAACAATTTTTTATCGGCAACAGCGATGGCTGCCACAAGCGAGGCTATGGCATTTGGAACAGCTAATGGACTTGATATGAAGGCTATCTTGGATGTTGTAAACGTCTCAAGTGGTCGCAATACGGCGACAATGGATAAGTTTCCTAATCGTATTGTTACTGAAGCATATAATGGGGGGTTTGCAACTAAGATGATGGCAAAAGATGTAAGATTGTATGTTGAAAATGTATCAACCACAGGCTCTGCTGCACGGTTAGGGCCTCTAGTAGCAGACACTTTTGCGCAACTAGAAAAGTTTGAGGCCAATTCTGACTTTACAAAGATCTATCCGTTTATACGTGATAAACATTTTAACGACTAAAACCACATTTATCTTATGGTGTATTATCTTTTGCTCCTGCCTCAGGAAAAAGCCAGAGCGCAATAATCATAACCACAACCAAACCCGCTATGACTTTAGCGACCGTCGTATCCGCAAATGTAGCTTCCAGCCATATCGATAAACCGCCAACCATTATTACCCCTAGGGTCAATATGAGTTTGATTTTCTTTGACACATTCACGTCCTTCAAAAAAATATTATGAAATTTTTTCTAAATTTTTAGGCTTCCTGTAATGTAGTTGGACCACGGCCTGCAACCGTTGTACGACGCATATCACGTTTTTCTGCTGTGTCACGGATCGGTCTAACCCGATGCATACATTGTCGATTATCCCACATTACTAGATCCCCTACACTCCATTTATGACTATAGACGAAAGATCGTTGCGTTGCGTGCTCCATCATTTCTCTAATAAAGTCGCGCGCTTCTGGCATCTCCCAGCCAATAATCGTTCCTATGTGAGCTGAAAGGTAAATAGACTTCCGTTTGGTGAACTCATTCTTTCGAACCAAGGCGTGTCTCACTGGAGCAAACATTGTTTTTTCTTCTTCACTAAAGTCAGAAAATCCAAGCTGGCCTCGGGAATAAATCAGCGAATGCTCTGTAATTAAGCTTTCTATCTCCTTCTTAGTCTCCTCATTCAATGCATCATAAACAGCTGGCATAAATGAAAATTCGGTGTTTCCACCTATATCTGGTGTACTTCTGCAAGATAGCAAAGAAAACTTGGACGGTGTCACCCGAAAAGAACTATCTGAATGCCAAAGTCTATTCCCAAGATTAAACATACGACGACGATCACCTCGCTTGAGCACTTCTCCACTTTGATCGAGATTGCTTACGTCTGCAAATTCAATACTCAGCCTCCGTTCATCCGCTTTCAAAACGTTTGAGCCAATATGAAGCTCTAACTCCCCAAAATTCCTCGTATAGGCGATTTGTTGTTCATCAGTGATATTTTGATTATGAAAAATCAATATACCAAACTTATCCATGCCTTCTTCTATCTGCTTAATATCAGCTAGTGATAACGGTTTTGATAAATCTAAACCTGAAACTTGACCCACAAAATCTCTATGTAATTGTTTAATGGCAATTGTCATTTCCTAATCCCAAGATAGTTCTACTAACTAACACAATTAATTAATTTATTTGTCTGGTTGTCTCTTGCTCTCCTGCAACCGTAGTTCGGCGCATATCACGAGGTTCACCCGTATCTTTAAATGGTCTCACACGATGCATGCATTGCCTATTATCCCAGATAACCAAATCGCCAACCGTCCATTCGTGCGTATAGACAAACTCACGGGCCGTAGCATGTTCTGTTAACTCACGAATGAAATCACGAGCCTCAGGAATCTCCCAATCAACAATTGTTCCGATATGAGCTGATAAGTAAGTCGACTTTCGCCCAGTAGTTTCATTCTTACGAACTAGAGCTTGACGTACAGGGGTAAAAGTTTTCTTTTCATCTTCGGTAAATCCTGAAAACCCTAGTAGACCGCGTGAATACATAAGCGAGTGCTCTGTCACTAATTCTTCAATCTCATTTTTTATTTCGTCGTCAAGGGCATCGTAAGCAGCTGGCATAAAGGCAAATTCTGTATTCCCGCCGTAACTTGGTTTTGAATGACACGATAGTAAGGAACATTTGGCAGGGATTTTTCTGTACGAACTATCTGAATGCCACAACCTATTTCCAAGATTAAACATACGTCTGCGGTCATTTCTGGTAAATATATTGCCATCCTTATCCAGATTACTTACGTCAGCTATTTCCCGACTTAATCGGCGGTCTTTTTCTTTCGTGACATTTCCACCAACCGCAAGTTCAATGGCACCAAAAGCCTTACTAAATTCTATTTGTTGCTCGTTAGTTAAGATTTGGTTTTTAAATACTAAAACCCCATACTCATCCAAGGCTTGGTTTAATTCTATAATTTCAGAATTGGATAATGCGCTTTTTAAATCTATACCATCAACCGCGCCAACAAAATACTGATGCACCTTGTGAATGGAAAACCCCATACAAACCTCCCTTTCTCCTGCTGGCATATCTTTCCAGTTTTATGTATCTTATAGAAGTATGCACGCTTCAGAATAGTATAAACATTAATCAAATCTCAAATGGGATAGGGTTTGCAGAATAAAATCAACAGCAATTCTGTCGAGGCTACCCTGATTTTTTTTCTAGAAACGCTGACATTATTTTTTGCGGTTCGCCCTTAGCATAAGCTTCTTGTTGGCCAAGAACTCCCGCACGAAAGGCTTCTTCAAAACCAGCAAGAGCTATCTCACGGAAACGATGTTTTGTTCTTTTCCATGCGTTTGGTGGTTTTCTAGACAATTCTTCAGCTACGGCGCACGCCTTCGATAAGAGTTGATCTTTATCTACAAGATGGTTGATTAGACCTAGTTCGGTAGCTTCTTGGGCACCTAACAAGCGGCCAGTCATAGATAATTCTTGATTCTTGGACCATCCTAAATGTAAGCTCATCCAATAAGAACCCATAATACTCGGGATCCCAGCATTTATTTCTGGCTGTCCCATTTTAGTTTGATTGTGTGCAACACGCTGATCCGATACCAAGGCCATCTGGAATCCTCCACCGGCCGCAACACCATTTAGTGCCGCAATTACAGGCTTATCCGTCAAAAGTATCTGACGATAAATATTACAGACTGTCCCAAACCAACTTTCTATCTCCTCCACTTTGACATTCAAAGCTTCGTCAAGATCAACACCAGCACAAAAAGATCTATCCCCTACCCCAGTTAAGACAATACCATTTACATCTTCATCTCTATCTAAATCTATTAAAGTGTTACTGATGGCTCTAGCTAAGTCTTGTGTTAGAGCATTCAAAGCGGTTGGTCGGTTTAGGCTCAAGATTGCTATGCTATCTCTTCTATCAATTTTTACAACGTCTTTCATCATCATCCCAACCCAATTTTATTGTAATAGAAACATTGTTTTAAATTGCACCTTTATCTCGCAACGCCGCAAGATCATCCTGCTTTACATTACACAGCTTCATGAGGAGACTTTCAGTGTGCTCTCCAAGAGTTGGAGGTCTTTTAACTTCTGTAGGCGAATCTGACAGTTTGATAGGGCAGCCAACAGTCTTAAAATTACCCCTCGGCGGGTAATCTATATCAAGTATCATGTCCCTTTCTTTTAGATGCGGGTCTTCAAGAATTTCGCCAGTATCCTGACAAGCTCCACTCGGAACGCCAGCGTCACCCAAAATTCGCATTGCCTCATATTTTGTCTTTTGTCTAGTCCATCCTTCGATTATCGCATTTAATGTTTCTCGATTTTCCCATCTACTTTCAGGTAAGGCGTACCTTGGGTCTTCAACAATATCGGGGCGGTCAATAGCGTTCGCAAATGCTTTCCACATTTGTTGTTGAGCAAAAATATAAATATAGTCATTGCGGCCACCTGGGGCACAAGGATAAGTGGAGCCAGGTACATTTTTTCCTAACTGGTTCCCTGTACGCTGCTGGACCCCTCCAAGCCGCTGGTGGTCTCTAAGACTGATGCGCATAATATTTGCTACACTATCCTGCATCGAAACTTCTACCTCTTGCCCTTTTCCAGTAGAATTACGTTGCTGAAGTGCCGCCAAAATACCTATAGCCATATGCATTCCGGTTCCCGAGTCACCAATAGCAGGCCACACATATGTTGGAGGATTATCAGGAAAGCCAGTGGCACACATTGCTCCTCCCATCGCCTGAGCGATCGGCTCAAAGCTTTTAAAGCTGCTGTATGGTCCGTAAGTTCCAAACCCTTTAATAGTTGCGTAGATCAATTTCTTATTTATTTTAGATAGGATGTCATAGCCAAGTCCTAATCTATCAAGAGCTCCAGGTGAAAAGTTTTCAACCAGAACGTCCGCTGTGCTTATTACCTTTTTGAAAAGATTTTTTCCCTCTTCTGTTTTTAAATTTAGTGTCAAACTCTGCTTATTAGCATTTAAAATTAGAAAAAATAAACTGTCACTATCCTGATCACGCATATTTGTTCGGGCCACGTCACCTTTCTCCGGCTCCTCGAGTTTAATAACCTCTGCTCCAAGCCATGCGAGGATCTGCGTGCAAGCAGGCCCCGCCTGATTATGTGTCATGTCAATGATACGGATTCCATCAAGAGCTTTAATCATTTTCTCTTCCTTTTCTGATTATATTTAGTTTGGATTTAATTGACCCAAACCCTTTTCATTTGGATTAACAAATTCAACACTAGGGTGACCGGTCCTCCCATAACCCCACCAAACCTTCAGTCCAAACATTGTTTTTTGTCGGTCCGTTGCTTGCTCCAAAACTTCAGAGTCTAATGCGATTGTATAATTGACTTGCGGTCTATATTGCGGGCCACAGAAAGTTAGCAGCATTGCTATCCTATTTTCATTAGTTCTATTAGAACCCGTTCCATGCCAAATTCTTCCATCAGTTATAATCGCAGTCCCAGCAGATCCTTCCGCTGCTACAGTTTTCATATTTGCATCTTTTACTGGATCAGGATGTCGACCCATTAGATGACTTTTAGGGACTAATCTGGTTCCACCATTAATATCTGTGAAATCATTCATCATAAAAATTGCATTCGAACATGCAGCTGGCGCTAACGCCACCGGAGGCTCCGTGCGATCCGGATCGAAATCAAAAATCGACCTGGTCATAGAGCCTACTGGGAGGTTTCGTCGCCCGAGCCGTGTTGGTTCTGGTGCCCACCATTGATCAGTATGTAGACTCATTTTTGATCCGCCAGGTTTTGCTATATTAGAAGAAAATGACGAAAGTTGGAATTCTTTCCCAAGCACATGTCCAACCGTCTCATACATTACGTCTATCTCAAGAATATCAATGAATTCTTGCCCTTTATTTGGCAGTAACCATACACGCTGATTAATTCCACCGTTTTTAGCACTAAAAACTTCTGATCGTAATTTTCCACTTTTATCCCTAAATTCGCCCCATTTTTGCTCAGGGCCACCATCCTCAAATGCATAACCCAACTCTTTTTCTGCCAAAGCCTGGTCTAGTAAACGTTTTCTCACATTCCCAAGTAATGGATCAGTTAGCGCTCCCTCTAAAAGTCCATAACCCCAATGATCGAGGTCGTATTTAACTCTCTCACAATCATTCGTTGGTTTGGGTAATTCAGAAACTGTCCAAGAACACATTTTGATCATCCTTATAATGCCTAACATTAATTTTGCTCTACAGAGCACTATATCGCAATAATTCTATCAAAAAGCTTGACGAATAGGGTGTCGATAATCCCATATCTGGTTGAAAGAAAAATTATGTTTTCAATAGATATTTATGATTATTCTATATTGGAATAGTTTGTCTCTAAAACTTAAGCCTGTTCAGGCGGGACTGGGAGCGAAGTAATGAAAATGAAAGCAGCGGTGCTCAGAGAAACTGGAGCGAAAAGGCCCTATGCAACATCTCAGCCAATTCAAATAGAAGAGATAGATATAGATCCCCCACAAGCTGGCGAGCTTTTAGTAAAAATAGCCGGGGGGGGATTATGCCATTCAGATCTCTCGGTTATAAACGGAAACCGCGCACGACCAATGCCTCTCGTTTTAGGACACGAAGGATCGGGCGAAGTTGTTGAAGTAGGTGCTGGTGTTAGAGATATTAAAGTAGGCGATCCAATCATTTTTCAATTTTCAGCGTCATGTGGCGTTTGTGGAAATTGTTTGGGTGGACGGCCACAGCTTTGCGAGACACACGATAAAGCCCGAGCTAAAGGGCATCTGATGGCTGGCGGGAGCCGCCTCAAAGATAGTAACGGCGTTGAGATTGCCCATCAATCTGGAGTGTCATGCTTTGCCGAATATGCCGTAGTAGATCGAGGCACGGCTGTTAAGGTTGATAAAGATCTACCACTAGCAGACGCGGCAATATTTGGTTGTGCTGTTATGACTGGGGTTGGTGCGGTCCTAAATACTGCTCGTATAAGAGCAGGAGATACTGTCGCTTGCGTGGGATTAGGCGGCGTAGGTCTAAATGGTTTACTTGGCGCTAAACTAGCTGGTGCTGAAAAAATAATTGCAGTTGATATTAGCGATGACAAACTTGGTTTGGCCCGCCAACTGGGAGCAACCCACACTGTCAATGCGCGTGATAAAGACCACGTAGAA
>ENA-UOXV01002027-UOXV01002027.1-marine-metagenome-genome-assembly--contig:-NODE-2027-length-27076-cov-5.916102_pt1 | contig 27076 bp, 20 predicted proteins | sample MGYA00238165_ERZ766961 | MGnify/ENA primary metagenome ERZ766961 (study PRJEB28924, sample SAMN03173240) | marine metagenome | biome: Marine; feature: Water; material: Subsurface seawater | place: North... | reverse complement strand
CGTCTTCGCTGGTGAGTGCCCGCCTCCCGCTTCCCTTTACCGTGCTCGAAACCCACTGTCCGGGCGCCAATGTCCGATAAACTCCGTTTCACACCCGTCCGGCCGGTTTTCGCGCGTTTTCCGTCGCTGTCGCGGCGGCGCGAACGCGTCAACCCGGCGTCCCGCAACCCGAAATTCTCCACGTGGTCCAAGGGAGAGCGGGGGGGACGAGAGAACTCGACAAAAAACCCGACTGATCGCCACTGAGTTTTGAAAAATGCTGACTTTTTTATCTCCCCTCTCTCCTCGACTCGCAGCCTTCCAGGGCATGTTCGCCGTCATCACCCCCGCGCTCATGACCGGTGCCTTCGCCGATCGCGTCATGTTCAAGCCCTACCTTCTCTTCATCTTCCTCTGGATCCACCTCGTCTACTACCCCTTCTGCCACTGGATTTGGGGCGGCGGCTGGATGATGGATGAGGGAGTTTGGGACTTCGCCGGCGGCATCGTCGTGCACTGCACCGCCGGTTTCGGCGCCCTCGCCGTCGTCATGGCCCTTCCCCACCGCAAGAAGCTCGAGCCCGAGCTCGACACCGACCCCCACAACATCCCCTTCGTCGCTCTCGGCACCGCCCTCCTCTGGTTCGGCTGGTTCGGCTTCAACGGCGGCTCCGCCCTCGGCGCCAACCAGGTTGCGGGCTACGCCCTCATCAACACCGAGATCTCCGCGTCCTGCGCTCTCTTCGTGTGGCTCATGATCGAGTGGGCGCACAAGGGCAAGCCCACCCTCGTCGGTGCCTGCGTCGGCGCCATCGCCGGTCTCGCCACCGTCACCCCCGCCGCCGGTTACGTGTACCCCTGGGCCGCGATGGTCATCGGCTGCCTCGCCGCCCCCTGGTGCTACTTCCTCATCGAGGTTGTCAAGAACAAGTTCGACCTCGACGACGCCCTCGACGTGTTCGCCGTGCACGGTATGGGCGGCTACCTCGGCACCCTCCTCATCGGCGTCCTCGCCGATGACCGTGTAAGCGGAGGCGGCCCCAACGCCAGCGGCGAGCAGTTCTTTAAGCAGCTCTGGGGCGCCACCTTCTGCGCCGTCTACGCCTTCGTCGTGTCCTTCGGCCTCATCAAGGCGATCAACCTCGTCATGCCCGTCCTTCCCCCCTCGTCCCATCTCAGCGAGGGTCTCGACACCTCCATCCACGGCGAGAAGGCGTACAAGGAGAACAGCCAGAGCGGCACCGAGTACACCAACCCTCTCAAGGCTGCCCAGGCCGTCTAAACGGCGCGGCGCCACATACATCTAATAAGTGCTTGTACCAAGTATCACCCTTGCTATGCGTTGCTCTATTTTTCTTTGAATTTAATATAAGACAAGACAGATCAGATCACCCGCGCGTGGAGACGAACAAATATTACATACATAGCCGCGATGGCGGCGAAAAGAATATTTTCATTACAGTCGTTACATCCTTCGAAGCACGCGGTCGAACGCGTCCAGGAACACGCGAGCGTGCTCCGGCGTGAAGTACAGTCCGGGTCGGCACCTGATCGCCGCCTCTCCGCAGAACGCGATGTCGACGCCCTCCGCCCTGAGCTCCTTGACGGCGCGGTCCCTCTCGGCTAGGTCCGCCGCGACGAGCGTGCCCACGCCGCGGACGTTCATCAACTTGCCCGGGTACGCATCCGCGAGGGCTTCGAGTCCGCCCTTGAGCACGTCGCCCGTCTCCCTGGCGTTGTCGATGAGCCCGTCTCGCTCCACGCATTCGAGAACCGCCTCGAGCATGAGAACCTTGGACGGGTCCCCCATCCAGGTGTTGAACACGCGGTAGGGCTGGTCCGGCACCATGTCAGCCTTGGTGTAGTACCCGGCGATCTGCATCTTCTTGCTGAAGGTCACGGCATCCGGCGGGTCGTCGAGCTCCCACGCCTCGTGCGCCCAGAACAAGCCACTCGCCACGCACCCGGTCTGAACCTCGTCCACTATGAACTTGACCCCGCGCTCCGACGCCGCGCCGCGAAGCTTCCGGAAGAACGACGGCGACGCGTGGTTATCACCGCCCTCCGCCTGCACGGGCTCGACGATCAGCCCCACGACGTCGGGATCCGCGTCCATCAGCGCGCACGCGGCGGCGAGGCATCGCTCCTGTAAACAAAACACGACGTCAATCTGATTGCCCGTACGAGAATTAAAATAATAAACTCACCTCCTCGGCTGCGTTCGCCTCGACGTTGTCCGCCAGCGGGTACACGAGTTTGGGAAAGGGCGCGATGGGCCAGTCGTACGCGGGGACGTCCAGCTTGTGTATGGGCTTGCTGTGCGTGATGGACAAGCAGCCGTGCGTGCGGCCGTGGAAGGCGCCGTGGAAGGACATGATCTTGTACGGCTTGGCGCCCGGGGAGCGATTCACCATGGACGACTCCAGCTCCTCGGCGGTGGGACCCGCCAGGCCCGTCGCCGCGCGCCTGGCGTTGGCGACCGCGATGTACACCTGCTTCATGGCGTTCTCGTTGGCGCACGATCCGCACATCTGGGTGGTGACGTGCGTCAAGCCCGGCGGCGCGACGCGCATGAGCGTGGACTGGATCCGCTCGGCCCAGCCCGCGGGTGGGAGGTTGAAGAGCGCGGGCCTGTGCGCCAGCCAGGTTAGGTTGGCGGGATTTTGGAACACGGCGAGCATGTGTGGGTTGTTGTACCCGATGGGAAGGGACGCGATGTGCGAGAACATGTCCAGCATGCGGTTGCCGTCCACGTCCACGACGTAGTTGCCGCGCGACTTTTCCATGTCGACGAAGTATTTGACCGCGCCGGTCTCCTGGGTCGCGCCCAGCTGCGCGCGCATGCGCTCGGACTCCGGGCCGGGACACGCGGTTCGCATCGACGGACCGGTCGGTTCACCCCCGGGGAAAGCCGGGTGCGACTGAAAACGTCAGGGATCGCGGGAGGATCCGGTCAGCGCTCGAAACGACGCCGGTTCAACGCGAGTGGATAAACGCAATGGAAAACGACAAGATGGACACGCGCGGGAAGCGCGACGCACCCGCACGGGAGGTTCCTCGGCGAGGGCGGGCATCGAGGCCAGTCGGGTGTGAAAACGCCATGTCGCGGGTGCGGCGGGCGCCAGGCGCCTCGCGGCGGCGCGCAACATCGTGCGGGCGCGTCCCAGAATGGCGCGCGAGATTCAGATTTGCGCGCGAGTTTTGCCACGCTGTTTGCTGTTTGACGACGTCCAATAAAAACTCACGAAACCACGCAGCTCTTCTTCAGCCTGCTGGAGTAGCTCTTCTTCCCCCCCGTGCGTCGCTTCGTCGGCTCGAGCTTGAACGCCTCGCCCCCGGGCTCATCCTTCTTCTTCTTTCCCTTGTGTCGCATCCCGGGCGCGACGAAGTGCCCCGGCTCCGCGGGTGCCTTCTTTCCGCCCGGCGAAGCAATCGCATCCGCCGCGCCCGACACAACCGCCTCTCCGCGATCGATCTCGGTCTGCCTCGCGATCTCCCGAATGTCCATCGCGGGTGCCTGCGCCGCGACTAACTCCCTGTCGCAGTCCGACCACTGACGCACGAGGTAGTCGAACACGTTGTCCACGTTGAAGTTTTCCTTGACACATACGCGGTAGAACTTGAGCCCGAGCCCGCGGCACAGATCTTCCGCCTCCTCTGGCGACACCGCGGACTCGTCGATCATGTCCACCTTGTTCTGGCAGACGCACATGACGATGGGCCCGCACACGTCCTCCACCTTGCGCTTCCACTCCTCGATCGCCTCGAAACTGGCGCGGTCCGTCGTGGAGAACACGAGCACGGCGGCACCCGCGCTGCGACGACGATGATGGGGTGAGGGTTTTTTAACGTCAGTCGCGTGGCGTGGAGAGTAAGAAGGGTTCCGTGGCGGGTCGGGAAATGTTTCGATGGTTCGAGGCGGGCGTCATTCGGGTCGGGAACTTACCCTCGGTAGTATGTGCGGGTGATGGTGTCGAACTCTTCCTGCCCCGCGGTGTCCCAGACCATCATGCGTACGTCCTCGCCGATGCTGTCGATCCACCGGGTCTTCTCCAGGAAGTCCACCCCTATGGTCTTCTTGTACTCGTCCGTGTACTCCCCCTTGCAGTACCGGCGGATCATGGACGACTTACCCACGCCGCCGTTGCCCAGCACCACGACCTTGATCTCCTTCTCGAAGTCTTCCTCGACGAGCATGGCCGGCGTCGGGTGATCTGCGCTCGTGAGTTTGAACCGCGATTTCTCGGAGACGACGTTTTAGAAGCCCGTCATTTCAAGTAGGCACCCGAGCAGCTAGAACGCCATGGGGGTGCTCTCAGACGAGAGCGACACCTCCGCGCTCTTCACAGAGTCGGAACTCGACGATTCCGATCTCGACTTCGCCGCTCGCCGCCCCGGGCGCCCTCCAGTCGCGTCCCCGCGCGTCCCAACCAACGACGCGCGTGAGATGCGATTCAGCTCGGAGGATGAGGAAGAGGAGGAACCGCGTCCCGCGCCCCGCCCGCCGCCCGCCGCGGCTCCCACGTGGGTCGGGCCGAACACGACGATGGGCACGAGCACGCGCGCGGCGTCGGCGTCGGCGTCGGCTCCCGTGGGCCGGCCGGGTGCCGGCGGGACCGGCGGAGGTGTGCCGACCTTCTCGTTCTCGCATCGGTCGAACGACTCGGGCGTCGGCGCCCCCCGGCAAGCATCGTACGCGCCCGCACCCGTGTCCAGGCCGCCGCCACCGGCGCCGAGGGGAACCACGAGCGCGCAGAGCTCCCCAGCGCGCCGCCCCACCGCGTCGGCGTCGTCCACCCAGCCGAGCTCGAATAACATCCTCGCCTCCGTGCTGGGCATCGACCTCGAGCGCGGCGTCGGGGGAGACAGCGACGACGACGACGAGGACATCGCGTCACCGCTGAGGGGCGGGAGGCGGGGTAAGGAGAGCAGGCGCGACCGCGCGGCGAGGCTCGCGAGGGACGGACGGGATCAGCTGGCGCAAACGAAGGGCTCGGGCTCGAACGGAGGCCGGCTCAACCTGAGTTCGGTGTCAAAGTTCGGCACGGGCGCTCGGTGGTCGGCGCGCGGGTCCGGGCACGAGATCGGCGCGTGGACGGCGAGGCAGGCGGCGCTCGCGGTGGACGGTCGTACCACCGCGACGTGGCTCATCGTCTGCGCCGCCGCGCAGTTACTCGGTGGTCTCATCGCGTGTCTGTGGGAATCGGGCGGGCAGTGGGCGGCTCCGGGGCACGACCTCCCGATCGCCGTGTTGACGGTGTGCGCGGCGCTCGCGGGCGGGAAGGGCGCGCTGGGTAGTAACTGGAGGACGCAGGCGGTGCTGCAGGTGGGGCACGTGTGCGCGCTGGGATTCGCGCTCGGCCTGGACGTGTTCGTGATGGCCAGGATGTCCGACATAATGTTATTAGGAACGAGGCCCGAGCTGGTGGCAAACAGGCGGGCCGCGCGCGGCGGGGTGGGACTCGCGCTGGCGGCCAAGGCGGTCGCGCTGCCTTTGTCGGTGATACACGCCGCGAGGGTGGTCTGGCCGGGCCGGGGGGCGCCTCGGGAGTAGCAACGTACCGTGTAACGAGAGTCTGAGGAAACTAACAACGCCGTCCGCTGGTAAAATAGGGTCAGAGCGAGTCGCGCGATGGGAAAGAAGCGCGCCAACCGTAAGGAGGCGTATCGGCCGCCCGCCGCCGAAGACGCGCCCGCGATGAAATCGACGGTGACGTCACGGGTCGGGATCGTCGCGATCGTGGGGTACGTCATGCTCGCGGTCCTGGTGCAGGTCGGGACCCACCATCTGGTTCCCATACACGCGGCGGGGGACTACGATGGGATGCGCGCGACGGGAGCTCTCGCCGCTCGGACCCTCGCCCACGTCGAGCCGCACATCCAGCCCGGGGTCACAACCGCGGCGTTAGACGCGATCGTGCGTGACTTCATAGCCGACAACGGCGCGACCGCCGCCACCTTAGGGTACAGAGGGTACAAGCATTCGTCGTGCATCAGCGTCAACGAGGTTGTCTGCCACGGGGTGCCGTCGACCGAGGTGACGTTGAACGCGGGCGACATCGTCAACGTGGACGTCACCACCGTCCTCGACGGGTGGTACGGGGACACGAGCAAGACGTTCGTGGTGGGGGGTGAGGACGCAGCGAGCGATGAGGCGAACAGGCTGGTGCGTGTCACACGCGAGGCGCTGAGACTTGGGCTGGAGGGATGCAAGGCTGGGGCTCGGCTGGGCGACGTCACCGAGCCGATACACGAGCACCTGACCCGCGCGGGGTACGGCGTCGTGAACCAGTTCAGCGCACACGGTATAGGACGGACGTTCCACGCGGCGCCGTTCATCCAGCACGGCAAAGGACGGAAAGGACGCGGGCTGCTACTCAAGCCCGGCATGTTCTTCACCGTGGAGCCCATGGCTAACCAGGGCGTCACGGCGACGAAGACGCTGAGGGACGGCTGGACGGCGGTCACCAAGGATGGGAAACTGTCCGCGCAGTTCGAACATACCGTGGGGGTGGTGGAGGGCGGGTGCGAGGTGTTCACGCGCGTCCCGGGGACCGACGCGTTCATCTGACGTACGTAGCGTTGTCCTTCGTGAAAGAATTTGGTAGACTTACTCTAATCCGCGTGTGACCGCTGCTTATACTTGAGCCAAGACCGGCCGCGGCCCGTGGACTCCCTGAGCGCCCCGCCGACCCTCGACCGCCCGCCACTCCCGCCCCGCAGGTACACCACCGCGAGGTACGCCCCCGCGCCCAGGACGGCGACGAATGGGAACGCGCCGTGCCCGCCTCGCCCCGCCCCCGGCCGCGAGTGCTCGGCGCGGCAGCACCGCAGACTCCGTCGAGCCCTCGATACCTCGTCCCGCGCCTTTTGCTCGAACGCGTGCGCGGCGATGAGGATGGACGACGACATGGAGTGCGCCTCGTCCAGGTCGTGGTTATACAGCCTACCTCCAAGGTCCACGAACGCGCGTTCCACGACGCCGAGCTCCTCTTCCAACTGCGCCACCACCGACTGCGGCAGCGGCCCGGGCACGCCCACCCGCTTCGGGTCGCGGTACAGGTAGTCGAGCCACGTCCCTTTCGACGACTTCAGCGCCACGCGCTCGTCCACGTCGTCCCCGTCACGTATGAGGGACCGGAACGGCGAGCCGAGGTACTCGTCACCGAACGCCTCGATCTCCCCGAGGCCCGATCGAACGGATCGAAGCGCCGTGTCCACCCGGCTAATCGCCGCGTTGCGCTTGGCGACGTCTTGCAGTATGACGCTCATCGTGGGACAGGCTGCGAACGGGCCGAACGGGTGGTGCCCCACCGCCCACAGCCAGTTCTCAACCTTCCCGCCGTGGATCGGGGACCATCGCTCGGTCGGCGACGCGACGCCGCCGAGCGCGCGGGCGACTCCGGCGACGGCGTGTCGCGTGGGTTCCCCCGGCCTCGCGTGAACCAGCCGGTCGTTGGACGAAAACCGAATCGGGACCCACTCCCCGCGCCCCGACCCGAGCTCCGCCACCTTGGCCGCGGCGGCGGCGGCGGCAGCCTTGACGCTCGCGTGCGCCGGGTGCCCCGCGGAGTGCATCTCGAGGAACTCCGCAGCCTCGGCGAGTTCCGCGGTGGCCGCCTCGGATTCGGCGTCGAGGTCCCTGGCCCACGCGCCTCTCTGCTCCGCGCCCGGCGCCGCCAGCTTGGCATCCCCGACGCCCTGCAGCACGATCACGAGGTCGTCCGCGGCGGCGACCATGGACTCACCGTCGATCAGAACCCCGGGGGGTAGGCCCGCGAGGGAGAGGACGTACACCGGCACCACCCGGGTGCCCCGCTGCTGTTTGGGTTTTGGTTTGTACCCTCGCGCTTTTGTTCTGGCGCCGTCCCCGTCGTCGTCGTCCGCGTCACCCAACCTACTGGCCTGCCTGTAGAACGCGGCGTCGAGGTCGGGGTCCTCCAGGCCGACCAGCCCGGACGCCAACAGGTCCGCGCTTCGCCGAAACTCCTCCAGCAGCGTCGCGCCGTCGAGGTATCGTCTGGCGGTGACGTGGTAGGTGTGCGGGTGCCCGGGCCCGGCTCCGTCGTTTCGCCGGTCCGCTCGCGACGACGTTCGAAGCGACCGGAGCACGGCGGCGGTGAGGTGCTTGTGCTCGTGGAGGTTGTGGGTGCCCGTCATCAAAACGATCTCCTGCCCGGGCTGGAGCATCTTCTTGGCCTCCTCCTTGATGAGGTCCGCGTCGAGGTGCCTGTAAGGTCCCGCGCTCTCTTGGTCGAGGGGCCAGAACGAGTTGTGGTCCCGAAGCACGACCACCGGGATCATGACCCGCTCGGCGAAATCGAGCGTCTCCGCGGCGACGTCCGGCGCCAGTAAGTGCCTCACGCTGGACAGCACCAGCGTGGAGAGCCGGCCGCGGAGGTGCGCGTCCCTTCGAGTCGCCAGGTCACCTTTAGCCGCGTCGCCCGTGCCTTTGTTTTCGGCCAAGTACCTCGAGTACGGCAGCAACAGCGGCCCGAGCCTGGGCAGCGACGTCTCCACGGTCGTCGTCGCGTCACCCCCGTCGGTCCCGTCGTTTCCTGCCGCGTTCGTCGTCGCACCGCCCACGCCACGTCCAACCCTGGTCAACGCCGCGGGTCCCGCGCCCAAGTCCAGCACCGCGTACCTCCCCGCGCCCACCCACGCCGCGGAAGCGCCCTCGCCGTCCATGTACCTGTACCTGTACACGTACCCGCACTCCTCCTGCACGAGCTCCTCGGGGGTGAGCGCGTCCGGGTTCTTGTCGCTGATCCCGCTCTTGTCCCTCCAGTTCCCGGTCTCCTTCGGTGAGCTCCGCGCCGGGTCCATCCGGCACTTGTCGGGGTTCAAAACGAACACGGCGACGGGCTCGAGGTTCCGCACCGTCGGGTTCAACGACGCGAATATCTTGCGGTAGACGTAGTCCACCGCGTTCTCCACCGGCCCGGCAGCCTCGATCTCGTACGCGCGCCACCGCTCGTTGGCGGAGAGGTCGCTCCACGGGTGCGGGGCGGGTTCGTCGTCAACCGCCTCCGCGGTGTGCGAAATGGCGGATTCGATCGTTCGCAGATGGTCGCTGCCCGCGTATATCACGTTGTAGTGTAGCTCGATGCTGACCTCGAGCGGGCGGCCGGTGGTCATGGAGCTCGGGCGGAAGTGCCCGAAGGAGTCGCGGAGGAAGGTTTCCAGCGCGTTCGCGTCCGCCCTGTACCGATACCCTCCGTCGCCGTCGAACCCGACGAGCACGATGTTCACCTCGAGCGGGAGGACCAGCGGGGCGTCGTGTCTGTCGTGCAGCAGCGCGTGCGCGCTCTTCTGCACTTCGCCGCGGACCTTCTCGAAGAGTGCGTGCGTCCATCGACCGCCCCTGGTCGATTGCTGCGTTTGGGATTTGGTCCCCATCCCGAGCGGGGTCTTGAGCGGGCCCGTGGACGGCTTGTAGATCGTTCGGCCGGGGCGCACCTGGTTAATCTTCGGCTGCGCGACGACCGGGTCCGTCAGAGCCGCCAGGAGCGTGAACACGACCAACGCCGAGAAGGCTCTGATCGGCCATCTCGTCGCCATGTTTGCTATGTGCTATGAATGCTCACCCAACCGACCGGCTCCTCGCCCCGATCGGCACCCTAAAAAATGGTCGTGGCCCTGGAAGGCCTGCTGCTTGAGATTCCTCGGACTTGCCAGCAGCAAGCCTCGGAGTTTTTCTGCCGGCAACCAATTTTCCAAGCTGGCATTTGCAGATATTTTTTGGGGGTACTCACTCAGACGAGTCATTAACTCAAGGTTCGGCCGTTATCGCGTCCGTTTCTGCCATTTCGCGCCCAAATCACACTGTGAAATGATTTTCACGCGTCGAAATACGATAGCATAATTGGACGATCCGGGGGGCCGAACCCGCCACAACTCACCGCGCTTGCACACGCAAACGCAAAACTTCACCCAAACCCTTCCCAAACACCATGCCTCCCAAGAAGACTACCCCCAAGAAGGCCCCCAAGAAGGCCGCCGCCAAATCCCCCAAGGCCACCAAGACCATCAAGAAGACCAAGAAGGCTGACAAGGCTGACAAGCCCAAGCGTGCCCCCGGCCCCTACATGCTCTTCTGCAAGGCGCAGCGCCCCAAGATCGTCGCCAAGAACCCCAAGTTCACCTTCGGCGAGGTCGGCAAGGAGCTCGGCGCTCAGTGGAAGAAGCTCTCCGATGCCGAGAAGAAGAAGTACGCCGCGAAGTAACTCCGCGGTCGAAGATCATAATTGCCGCGTGAGAATTATGGGTTGAATTTTGGCGAGGAGGCCGCGCCTCGAGCTCGCTCCCGTCGAGGATGACGGGACACGGCGCGCGGAAAACTTATACAACTTGGACATCTCAATAGTTGTAGTCGCTTTAATCACAGTAACGTACGAACATCCTCCCGAACATCGCGCGCGTCCACCCGACCTCAATTGAAAACTTAACCCAAAACCCCCCGCCTGCCTTCGCCTTTCGTGACGCACGATTATTGTTGAATTTGCGAACTCGACGGGCGCCGCCGTCGCCAAACGGACAACCGCATCGCACTACTACACTTCTAAGCTATCGGCGGAGACACGAGAGGCTCGTTGAACCGCCTCGCCGCGGCGCGCGCCAGCCGCAGGTACTCCTCCACGCCGCCGCCGCGTACGTTTTCTCCCCGCTCGGCTCGTTTGGTCAGCATCGCCGACGCGACTGGCGACGGCGGCGCGGCTTCCCTGTTGGAATCGTTGCCCCCGCCCCATCCCGCGGACGCCGCCGACGACGCCTTCGCCGCGCGCTTGGCGCGCGATAGTAGCATGAACGGGTCGCCGGATCCCCGGATGCCCGGCGACCGGGTCGGCGATGGTGAAGAGACGGGTGGGACGCGTTTAACCTCCATCCGGGGTTCGTCGTCTTCGTCCGAGTGAAACGAGTGGTCCAACTCGATCCCCCGTCGCGATGGGCGCTGCGGGGAGCGCACCACGAGCTCCTCGAGCGCCTTGCGTCGGTGCGCGTACCTCTTAGCCTCCTCCCGCGCGGCGATGGCGTCCATCTCCGCCTGCATCCGCCGCGCGTTCTCCCTCGAGTCCGTCTCTCGCAGCCGACTCAGCCGCCGAGTCTCCCCGCGCAGATCCCCGCACTCCGCTCTCGTATCCCGTAGGTCGTTCACCAGCGCGTCGTTCGCGGACTCGAGCTTGACGAGACGCGTGGAGGTGTCGCGCGTAGCCTCGGCCCTGGCCTCCCGTTTCGCCGTTCGAATCGCCTCTTCCCTCGCCGACCGTTCCGCCACGAGCTCCTCGACGCATCGGTCCAGTCGAATATTCGCCTTGGCGACGACGGCGGCGGATCTCCACACCGCGAACACCGCGCGCGCCGTCGCGGTTCCCTCGCGCCCGCCGAGTCGCCACCGCGCGTGAATGTTCGCCAGCACGTTCGGGACGGCGCTGTGGAGCCTGTTCAGTCGTTCGGTGACGTCGGCGGCGGCGGAGCTGGCGAGTTCCGTCCTCGCGTTGGCGTCCCTTCGCTCCCTCTCCGACGCCTCGCACCTCTCCGTGAGCTTAGTGACGACGTCGTCGAACAGTTTCCGTTGCTTCGCGTGTTCCGCGGCCATGCGCGTGGTCTCCCGCGCGATCTCCCCCTCGGCCTCGGCTTTGACCATCTCCAGTATCCGGTCCCGCTTATCCGTCTTGGACTTCTCGGCGGAGAGGAGAGCGTCCGCGGCGACGCCGGCTGCGGCGGATGCCGACGCCGCAGCCTCCTCGTGCGCGTGCGCCTCGGCCCTGGCGCGATCCGCCTCGATTCGCGTGTGCTCCAGTTCCACACCGAGTGTCTCGAGTTCCGCTTCGAGCCCGCGGCACTCCGCCTCCTCCCTCGCGGCGACGCCCCGTATGATCTCCAGGTTGGCGTTGAGCCCGTCGTTCTCGGCCCGCGCCGCCGCCAGTGCGGACTCGAACCTCGCCTCCATCGCGCGCACCTCGCTCGCCAGATCCTCGGCGTAGTACCCCTGCCTCGCGAGCGCGCGCGTCCTCGCCACCGCGCGCCACACGCACCCGAACCGCCGCGCCGTCTCCGCGACTCTGCGTTTGGCACCGAAAGCGGCCATCGCACCGGCGACAGCCTCCGCCGCCCGTCGTCTCGCCGCCGTCTCCATCGCCTCCGTCGCGGCTCGCACGGTGTCCGCCACGCCGGTATCGAAGTGTATCGTCACCTTGCGCGCGGGAAACACGCGGGACGGGTCCGCGGCGTCGAACGCGCGCGACACGAACACGCCGGGTGGTTGCTCCACGGATGGATCGCACGGGAGTGAATGCCCGGCGTCGCACGCCAGGGACATCACCGCGAGCTCGTTGGGACGTGGGCGCTCGTCCTCGACGCCGTTCGGGGGTTTGAACGTGAGCGTGAGCTCGATATCGTCCCCGGCGGCGATCGCGCCTTGGTTGGGCTTGACGAACACGTCGTCGGGGCGGAGAGCTTTGACTTTGAAGAGCACGGGCGCGGGCCCGGGGTTGTGGACGACGACGGTGGACGTCTGGAAGCGCCAGGCGCCCTCGTGATCCGCGGTGATACATGACGTGATCGTCTTGGGCGCGACGACGGGAGGTAGCGCGGCGTGGCGGTCCAGCGATACGCGCTGTCGCGGGGCATCATCGGTGGTTCGCGCCGGGGCCGATATCGTCGATGCGACCTCGGTGTTGCCAACGTCCCCGTCGGCCCCGCGCGCCTCTTCCGTCGCTTTCTTCTTGCGACCGGGGGAGAAGAACCCCATCGCTCGCGATATCCGCGCCGCTGCTCGCCCGGGTACGTCTCCGGGAGCGGCGGTGCGTCCGGCGCAGCGGCGGTCTGACTTCTGGGATTTTGAAGTTCCCCCCCGAGGTGCCGAGTGTTTTGGCAGTGTGCAGCCAAAAACAGACACACGGGCGCGGGCATGTCGCTTCGAAGACTCGCGACGACGGCCCTCAGGGGAGCCGCGGCGTTCCAGCGCGCCTCCCACGGTCCTATCACTGGGACTGTGGGAGGCGCGGATGTAGCGTCGCGCTCGCTCGCTCGCCGGGCGCCCGGGGGACGGGGCTTCGCCGGCTCCGCATCCACGAATTCCACCGCCGACCCAGCCAAGGCCTGGTCGATGTACTACACGCACGAGAACGCGTATCTCAACTGGGTTCGCAACGGCGCGACGTTCACCGCGGTGGGCATGGCGTTCACCATCTTCAAGGGTCAGACTGAGCACGCGCCCGTGTCACTGGGAGGTTGCATCATACAGGGCATGGGAATGAGCTACATGGCGTTGGGCGCGACGCAGTACGTCCTCAGCGCCGTGGCTCTCAGGAATCTGATGGGGATATCCCCGGTGGGATGGGCGTGGATATCCCTCAACGCGGTGTGGCCCACCGGCCTGTACGTCATCGGCCTCTCCTGTTTCCACGGACTGCACCCGCGGTGGTTGCTGGGCTTCGTCGCGGAGAACTCGGCGATGTTGCCCGAGAGGTTACAGGCGCGGGTGTTCCAGCTCGTGGCGGAGGCGAGGCACAAGGAGTTCGAGGAGCCGTCGAAGTCAAGACGCGCGGGGACGAGGACGGGGTTCTGACTTCCGAACACACAGCGGGGCTCTCGCCACATGTCGCCGTATAGAGACAGCCAAATGTAAACTATTCACAACAGGCTCAATCAAAATCGGCGGTTACTTGTGTGCATAACGTTATGATTGTTCCTTCGCCCTTCAGTACAGCGCGACGCATCGGCGATGCCGCGCAGTCGCAAGCACGAGGCCCCTCGCGGGGGTCTGAACGGATACGTGGCGTGGAATAGGAGCCACCTGGTCCGCTCGTTCCTCGGCCTTCCCGTCCCACCCAAGGAGTTCAGACATCCCGATTTCGCCGAGGCTTTTGCGAAGGTCGACGCCGAAAATAACAACGCCGCCCCTGGGGCTTCGAGCAAGGTCAAGGTCCAAGTCGACTCGAGCGATGCGGACGAGAAGGACGGCAAACTGGGAAGTCGGGATGTCTTCGATCCGGTCGTCTATCACAACTCCGACATCTTCAACCCGCACACCGTGGCGATCGAGGGCGACGAGTCAATATTCAGCTTTGGCACCCTCGAGGACTGGTGGTTCCAGCTGGTGCACGACGCGTCGTGGCCGACACTCATCGGAGGCGAGATAATGCTCGAGGGCATCGTGATCTTCACGTGCGGCTGCCTGCTTACCATCGCGCAGATGCTCGAAGGGGGCGACGGAACAGCGGGGGACTTCAAGGACAACCTCCTGCTGGCGCTGACTACCGTGAGATTGTCAACCGACAAAATATTTGGTTGGCAGCCGACGACTGCGAGCAGCCCGCTGGAGGTGTGCGTGCTGGCACTGTACGGCTGGACGCACTGGCTTATGCTGAGCATAGCCTCAGCGCTCATCGTGGCCCGTGCGCTTCGACCCGCTCGGTCCGGATTGTTCTCGCCGGATTGCGTGGTCAACGACGACTCCGTGCAGGTCAGGTTCATGGTCCTTCGCAATCAGATGCAAGACGGGATGGGATTCCTGTACAACATGGAGTTCACCATGCAGGGCATGACCATCGGGGGGCAGACGGTGGACATGCCCTTGATTCGCAACAAGTACGCCCTGTGGCGAAACGGTAATAACATCATCACCCTGCGACACAGCGTGAAGGATGAAAAATCGCCATTCAACGACGGATATCCTGGTGGCAGGCAGAAGGTGAGGGACATTTTCGTGACACTCAGCGCGATGGACATGGACGGAAACTCGGTGCTGATGTCGGCCGTATTCCTGGATCCGCAGTTAATGGACCCGACCGTGGAAAAGAAGCTGCGGCCGTTCAGCCGGGTCCTTCACAACCATAAGTTTGTGGACATGTACCGCGTGGCGAGGCATCCCGAGACGGGTCAGATGGCGACGTCGGACCCAAAGTTCGTCTGCAACCTAGACAACTTCATCAAGACGGCGCCCATCCAGGAGGGTGATCCGGGGTACATCATGTCGGCGCCGGATAAACCCCCCGACGAATAAAGGCTTTTGAGCAGTGTTGAGTTAGCTTCTGTTATGATCAGGTATATTAACATCTTCTATCAAGTCAGCGAGCCACAGCCTTGGTGAGCTCGGCGATCTTCTCATCGATGAGCGCCACCACCCTGTCCGACGACGTGTACGCCCCCGTCGCCATGAGCTCCGCGCGCTCGGCCACCAGCCTGCGCACCTCCTTCTCCAGCGACCGCTTCTCCGCGAGGCTCGCCGCCGTGACGGGCTGCTTGGGACGCTCCGGGGAGGGCTCGGGGGAGGGCTCAACCGGCTCCACCGGCGCCGACCTCTCCTCCTCCTCGGCGGCAGCCGCGGCCGATCGCCTCTCCCGGGATGCATCCTGCGCCGCACGCGCCGCCTCCCGGGACGCCTCCTCCGCCTCAGCCTCCGCGAAGAGAGCCTTCAAACCGGATTCGCTGCCGTAGGACCACGACGGGTCCGCATCCGGCCGCTCCCGGGCTGGGGATTCCTTCCTGGCAGCCGCGCGCCTCGCTCGAAGCTGCTCGAGCGCGGACGGGGACTTGGCGCTCAACTGCGCCTCCTCCGTCTCCGCCGCGAGACTCCTGCGGACGCTCCTGCCCGGTGACTTGGACCTGGCCGGGGACTTCGGGGGCTTGGCGGGGGAGACACCCGCGGGGCGCCACGGTTCGCCATCCTCCCGAGCCTTCGCCGCGTTCTGCCGCGCGAGACCCTGGGGCACGCCCTGGCGCTCAGCCTCCGCCGCCTCCGCCTCGAGCGCCGCGATGGAATCCCTGAAGTCCTGGAGGAAGTTATCGTCGTTATCGACGGAGCCGCGGGTCCTTTGGCCGTTTTTGCCCATCCTCGGCGCCGCGTTTTCATCCGCGCCGCCGAAGAGGTCGGACATAAAGTCGGTCCTCGACGGAGCGGGCCTCGGCTTGCCCCCCGCGGGTCCCACCGGGAGGCGTACCTCCCGTTCCCCGCCCACTGTGGAGAGCGCGGCGCGCAGGTAGGTTCGCTCGCGCTCCAACGCGACCACCTGCTTGGCCATCTTTTGGATTTGCGTCTTGAACCTGTCGCGGGATTTGACCGCCTCGTGCGCCGTCTGCTCGGCGTCCGAACGTTGCTGCTGGAGCCTGGCGATCTCGGCGTGGAGCGTCGCCTCGGAGGACTCGAGGTGCGCGCGCTTGTACCCGTGGAAGGCGCGCTCCACGGCGGCGGCGCGGGCGTTGGCCTCCTCCACGCGCTCCTCGAGAACCTTCTTCTGCCGCTCGACGTCGGCGCCCCGGCCCCTCTCCATCTCGAGCTGGTGCTCGCACTCCTGCTGGAGCCGTCGCACCGCGTGCTGCGCCTCAGACATTCGCTGCGCCATCTCCCTGCGTTCAGCCTCGCGCCTGACGCTCAGGGATTCCTCCGCGGCGATGAGCTTACGCTCGCGCTCCTCAACCTGCGCGACGGCGGCGGCGAGCTTCTTCTCGAGGACGGCGGTGTCCTCGCGCGCGCGTCGGTGGTCGCTCTCGCGCTGCGCCTCCCTCCGTCGCCACTCGCCCTCGAGCACGGCCATGCGCTCCGCCTCCTTCTGGCGCATGTGCGCGGTCCACTTGGCCTCCTGCGCCTGCTTCCAAACCTCGAGCTCCCACGCCACGGCGTATTCGCGGCCCTTGCGAAGGTCCTCGATACCGCCCATGCTGTCCGCGACGGATTTGGCCATCCCGGGGACGGACTCTCTGTGTATACCCTCGGGCGCGTGCTGCGCGGCGGCGGCGGTCTCCGCGGAGGTGGGCACGCCGGTGTACTGGGACGCCAACGCCTCGCCCACGCTCCAAGTCGGCGCGGCGCCGCCCGAGTCCTTGTCCATCGCGGCGGCGCGCTCGATGGACGCGCGCATCGTCGGCCCGTGCTTGTTGTGCGCCGCGGGGGTGTGCGGAACGGGCTGGGTCGGGCCCGTGACGGACGCCGCGAGCGGGAACCGATCGTATCCCCCCATCTTGCTCGCCCACGCGGGCAGCGGTCCCTTCTCGGCGAGGGAGAGGACCATGCGGAGCTCGCCAACCTTGACGACGCCGCCGTGTTCCGCGGCGGTCGCGGACCGTGGGTTCATGGCGTTGTCCGGGTCCACAGCGGCCATGACCGGCGCGTACCCGTCGAGCACGGGCTCCTGCAGCAATGGCGCGAGTGATACCGTGGCGGTGCCCAGGAGTTGATCCGCCGCGTACTTATCCTTGTGCCAAACCTCGGCGCAGACGCGGGGCGCGCCGGCGAGAACCGCGGCGAGGCCCATGACCCCGGCGCCGAAATCGACGGACCCGACGCCGTTCTGGAGGGTCACCTCGGACGCGCGAGTGACCGTGGCGGGCGGGTTGGTGCGCACTGGCACAGCCACCGAGTGCGGCGCTCGGCCCCCGAGCTCGACCGAGTCGAGCAGCGGCGCGGGGAGGACGAGCTTGACCACGACGGACGCGGTCGGGACGGGCATCCGGCGGGTGGACTTGAAGCTTCGAACCTCGGACGTGAGCGAGAAGAGGTGCAGGGGCTCCGTGCGCTCGCCGTCGCCGTCGCCGCCGAGGGCCTTGGCGATGCCGGCGAGGTCGTCGTCGTTTGAAGCCGTCGCGGGCTCGGCCCGGCTCGCGCGGGGGCTGTCGCCGCCAATCTCGGGCGAGTCGGAGAGCGCGACGGACTCCCTGACGTTGATCTTCGTCGCGGCGGCCGCGGCGGGTGCGTCGAACTCTCCGGGCTCGGCCTGGACCTCGCGGAGCGCCGCGAAGACGCGAAGCTCCGGGACGGCGGTGCCCTTCTCGCCCCTGAACGTCGCGGAGTTGAGCTGCATCCATTTGCCGGGGTTCTCGCCGTCGGGCGCGTACAGCAGCGCCGCTTGCTTCATGGTGCGGATATCGAGCACCACGTATCCGAGGCGCTGATCGTCGTCGGTGACTGGGGGATGACGGGAAAGGGGCGCGCGCGGGTCAGGACGGGAGTCCGCGGACAATTGAAAAAAGGGCTGTTTTCCTCCGAGGAGAAAAAAGAGAACGCACCGGTGAGCTTAAGCTTGGCGCCCTGCGACTGCATCTTCCTCACGCACTCCGAGGATCGCCTCCAGACGAGTGTGCGATCCCACGAGGGGCTGGTGGACGCGCGGCTGACGCCCGTGCGCACCACCTCGTTGTCGAACACGCCCCTGACCTCGAACGATTGAAGAGGAAAATGACGCCCATCGTGGACGTTCACCCTCAGCTCGAAGGCGGTGTCGTCGCCGGCGGCACCCTGCGGCGGGGCCATCGCGACTTTCGACGCGCTTGCGATCGTATCCAGCGCCGAACGAGACGCGCGCGGCTACGTGCGAGGGGTGGCGTGACCTGCGCACCCTGCGCTCGCTCCTATAACCCGCGCCGACCGAGGGCCGACCGAGAAATCTGGCCAAAAACAATTTGAATTTTCACAAGTCAAAAAAACCTGGTTTCGGTATGAATGGACACAGCACACATGTAAGAGGTACGAATTGTGGATCAATTAGCCAATTACCATTCTAACGCGTATTATACCCTAAAGCAGTATCACATGAAGTGCGCCTCGATCTGGAACTTCACCGTCTTCATCTTCTCGATCACCTCCGGCTGCATCAGCTCCGCCGCCTGCCCCGTGATGTTCGCCTTCCCCTTCTGCCCGTCGTACGCCTTCAGCACCGCGTCGATCGTCTGCAGCAGCGCGGGCGCCTCGCAGAAGAGCATGTCCTCGTCGCCGACGGTGAGCTCCGGCCCCGGGGTGAACGCCTCCTCCAACCCTTTCCTGATCTCCTGCGGGTCCTCGATGGACAGCAGGTACTTCAGGATCCGCACCTCCTTCGGCTGCTGCCGTCCCATGGTCTCCTTCATCTTGAAGTAGAGGTGCGCCATCACGTCCTTCACCTCCTCCTCGACGTACGGCGACTCCTTGACGCTCATGTACGCCTTCGCCGCGGTGAGGACCAACGCCGGGTCCAGCTTACCATTCGCCTGCATCTCGTCGATCTTCGTGTTCATCTCCTCCAGAGTCTCCACCTGCAGCAGCTCCTGTAAGTTCTCCGCAGCCTCCTCCAGGGTCTCCTGGTCCTTGGTCGCCTCGTCGAAAGCCTCGCAAATCGTGAGCAGCACCGACGCGAGCCTCGCGAGGTCGTCCCGCTTCTTATCGGCATCCTTCTCCGCTACCCCCGCGTCTGTTCGCGTACCCTTGAGCTCCGCGCGTTCCTGCGCCGTGACCGTCTTGCCCCCCTTGGGCGACGAGGACGTGCCCTGCGCGGCGGCGTCTGCGCGGACGAGCGCCTCGAGCTTGAATCGAATAAACTGGAAGAACTCGGTGGTGAACTCGGGTCGTCGGGCGGTGACCATCCCCTCCCACAGGTCCTCCTCCTTGGACTGGACCTCCTCGAGCAGCGCGGCGTACTGCAGCACCCTGTCGCTGGTGCCCTGCAGCAGACGCAGCACGCGCGACATCCTCAGCATCTCTTCCGGGTCCTCCTCCTCCTTCGCGCGCGTCTTCAGCCGCGCGAAGAAGCCGGCCTGCAGCTCCGGCCACTGCTCGCTGGACGCGAGGAGGCCGATCCAGTCCTCTTCCTTGCGGTTCAGGAAGATCTTCGCGAGGTTGTCGTACATCTCGGGGGACTTGGACGCGGGATCAGATGCCTTGTCGGCGCTGGACTCGGCGGCGGCGGCGGTTCGGGACGAAGCGCGCGTGGGGCGGGCGCGGGGGGCGGCGACGCGTGTCGCGGCCCCGGTGGCGCTCCTAGACGACACAGAAGCGCATGCGCGGGTCGCGATTGGGGCGAGGGCGGCCATGGGTGCGGCCAGTTGTGGCGGGTGTCGTGGCGCTCGGCACTCTCTTCTGTAATCTGCGGATGTCGCGACGAAACTTGGCCACGATTTGGCAAAATGCCCTCGGGCCTGGGAGTCCCCGCCACAGTTCAGGGCGACGGACGCGACCCTCGAGGTTAGTTCGGCGCACGATCCACTTTGTTCCCGCACCGGATACAGGACGCCATCCCGCGGTCGATACGAACCCCGGAACCCCGACGAGAACCCGTCGCCCCGCGATAGCATCTATATCGGGAAAAAATGCCGGAGCGCGGAGTACCCGAAGGTACGCAGTACCTCGCCCATGCCGACCTCACCCTTCGCAACGCGACGTCGAAGAAGGGCACGATGGGCGGCGCCAAGCAGCGCATGCGCCCCGAGCGGTACTACCAGGAACCCGTCACGGAGATCATCACCAAGGAGAACAAGTACCAGGACGGCTTCGCGCACAAGGAGGAGAATCCACCCCCGCCCCCGATCGAGTACGACGACACCCCGATCCCCCCGACACTCCCCGCGCCCGGAACGTACGCCAAGGGGCCGCTACCGAGCGGACCCAACGACTGGGAGAAACCGATGACCACCGCGCAGCGCATGGAGCAGCGCGCCAGGGCGCAGGAGCTCGTTCGCGCCCAGTACGAGCGAAGACTCGAGGAGGAAGCCGTGGTTGGCGGGTCCGACGTGGAAGCCGCGTGGCAAACCGCCAAGACGCTGCCCGGGGCGCAGGACGTCGACCCGATGGACGTGTTCAGACGACGTAAGGCGGCGGAGGACGCGGCGAGACGGGCGACGATGTCAAGGAAGAACGGGACGGGGCGCGCCACCGGCAGGGCGGCGGGTGACTACTCCGCGTTGGATGCCCGGCGTCCTCCGGCTAAGAATTTGTCCAAGGCCCGGTCGTCGGTTCGAGCGTCCGAGCCCGGGTCCAGGCTTCCCACCGGCGCCGCGCCGTCGGAACCTCCCGCGAGCTCCAACACGATCGACATCGTGACCCATCCGGCGGAGGGCGCTTCAGCGAACGAGTCGCAGGTGCTCAACCTCGACCGCTTGGAGGATAGTTCGGTGGAGGTGCTGCTTCGCGAGCTGAGCCTGGTGAACGCGGCGCTGAGGGAGGAGCAGGAGCGCGCCGCGTCCGCGCGGCGCATCCTCATCCTCTTCGGACCCCCCGGCGCGGGTAAGGGAACGCACGCGCCTCGAATCGTGGAGAAACTGTCCATTCCGCAGCTGTCCACCGGCGACATGCTTCGGGCGGCTGTCGCGGCGAAGACCGAGGTTGGCATGCGGGCCAAGGCCGCGATGGACTCGGGCGCGCTGGTCACCGACGAGATCGTCGTCGGCATCATCGCCGACCGCATCAAGGAGGAGGACTGCGTCCACGGGTTCATCCTGGACGGGTTCCCGAGGACGGTGGGCCAGTCCAAGATGCTAGACGCCGAGCTGGCCAAGACTGGGGAAGAGGTGAGCCGGGTGTTGGAGCTTTCCGTCCCCGACGCCGTGCTCACCGAGCGCATCTGTGGGAGGTGGGTGCACAAGTCCTCAGGCAGGTCGTACCACGTCAAGTTCGCCCCGCCGAAGTCCCTGCCCCACGGTGAGACGCCCACGCCCGCGAACATGCTCGACGACGAGACGGGCGAGGCGCTCGTGCAGCGAAGCGACGACACGGAGGCGGCGCTGTCGAGCCGGCTGAAGGCGTATCACGCGCAGACGGTTCCGGTGCTCGAGCACTACGGCGCGAAGAAGGTCGTGAGTGTGAACGCGAACAGGGCGATGGATGCCATCGCGGCCGATATCGACGCAGCCGCGGAGTTTTGATGTATAACGACTCACGTTACAGAGTTAACTCTTACAACATGTGACCAGCCTTGGCGTACGCGCTCGCTCGTTGCGCCCTAGCCTCCGCCGCCATCCTCGCCGCCATCCTCGCGGCCGAGTGCGACCCCCCACTCCTATTTCCCGCGTACGCCCTCACCGCGTAGTAACCCACGCACAGCGCCGCCGCGAGCAGGAGGTAGAACCCGCTCTTGGCGATCTCCTCCGCGTCCATGGCGGCGCCCGACTTTTTACCCCCGCGTCGTTTCTTATCCTTCGTCCGCGCCGACGACCTCTGTCCCGAGCCGGCTTTGGGTACGTCCGACCCGTCGAAGCACCACGTCCCGTCCGCCTTTGACTTACCCGCGGACACCACCTCGTACCCCGCATCCTCGCACATCTGCGCGCCGCCCATGTCGTCGTCCCAGTCGCCGAGTTTGGTGCAGATTGTGTCGCTGGACCTGCACGGCGTGAGCCGCTGCAGCTTGTCCTCGGTGAAGTACTCGTCCTTGCACGCGCGGTAGATGGCGTCGCACTGATGCGCGCACACCTTGGTCTTGCGCGTGATACCCGCGCGTGCGTCGCAGATTGAGCACTCCAACTGTGTCCACGCCTGTGACGAAGAGGAGGGATGTTGTTAGTCTGCGTACGTAATTTGGATTTGGGTTTGGGTCTCGATCGGTCGGATGACCGGTCCGTGGTCGTTCGACGCCACTCACCTCGCGGCACTTGGTCTTGAACCCTCCGAGCTGCATGTGCGCGGCGACGCGTCGCACGTTGTCCGTCGTCTTGGCGTCGCAGCACGTCTCCCCGCGGTACTCCTCGCAGAACGTCAATCCCTTGCCCCGCGTCGGGGGCTTGCCCGCGAGCGCGAACGACGGGACGCCCTGGTGGTTGACGCACACCCCGGCGGACGGCTTCGCGGCGGTGAACCCGACGCACATAACCAACACGAGAATAACCCGGAGCATCACCGATGATGTCCTCATATCTACCCGGCTATGCGCTCCCAAGTGTGGGCCGCGCGATCGACGTGGTTCCTCCAAGGAAAGTCGGCATCTCCGGCAGGGAACCGGACGATTTAGACCGTCGATGACTCAAGGGATCTCGGCCAATCGCACTCGATTGCGAATCCGACCTGGATTCGAATCCGCCAATGAAGAAACCGTTTACCTTCTGAAGTTTCGATATTTCACCACGCGGCACACTTCACGAGGCGCCGCTGGGAAGGGCCCACGCCGCCGAACGGGATACGAAAGGGAAGGGGGATCCACCGGGCGATCCAACCGAACGCGTCCCAGGCCGGAACGCGTCTCGCAGATCGGTAATCGATCGAACCGCGCGTGGCATTGGAAGCGTGCCGTCGCCTCGACATCCGAACCATGTTTGCCTCGACGTTGTCAGCGCGGGTTCACGCCGGGTCCGCGTTCGCGATCCTCGACGGGTCGTCCGCGCGTTCGCGATCCCAGCGTCGTCATGGGGCCGTTGTTAGGCCCCGCGGTACATCGAGGAACGGCGCCGTGAGCGTGCGCGCGGCCGTCGACGACCCGAGCGCGTCGTCGTCCCGAGGCGTGATCCTCGAGGAGCCCAAGTGCGAGCTGCTGAGCAACGAAGGCGGGAAGTACAGCCTGGTCGGCGAGATGGTCGTGGACAGCGACGCCGACTCCATGTACCGCATGCTCACCGACTACGCCGCCTCGCCCCGCATCTTCAGCACCGTCGACAGCGTCCAGACCGCGGATCTCGACGACGGACGGCTGCTGGTGAGCCAGCAGTGCCGGTGGAAGTTCATGGTCTTCGGCGGAGCATTTCCGTGCCACCTGGCGGTTAAGGAGCAACCCGCGAGGCGGTACATGGAGGTGGCGCTGCACAAGAAGGGGTTCATCCGGGAGTTTGAAGGGTCGTGGACGGTGACGAACGAGCCGGGCGGGGGCGTGAGGGTGAGGCACACGCTCGCGCTGAGACCCGCGCTGACGCCGCCGTACGCGCACAAGATCTTCCTCAGGCAGATTGGAGAGATCCTGACCGACGTCAAGGCGGAGGTGGAACGGTGGGACGGCGCGGCGTATTACCCGGCGCCCATCGACGACATGTCCTCGGACTCGATCGATTTCGGATCCGGCGACGAAGGGATGACGCCGGTGCCCCAGAGCCGATGAGGAGCTAACAGAAAGTCGACGGGCAATGAAAGGACGGTCCACCCTTGGTCGGGGTGGACGCCCCGCCCGTCGCGTGTACAATTAGGCGTGCTTACCATGTATCAGTGCCCCAAAACCTGTATTAGCGACTAGCAGAATACACTCAGTGTGATGAAACAGAAGACGCGTCGCGTCCTTATCATGGTCTTGGTCCCAATTCCTTCAACTAAACGGTGCACTAAATCTACCTTGGTTACAGCTTTACCCCCACAAATCCCAGTTTACGCGCCGAGCTTGGCGTCGCACATCTGCAGCGACTGCCCCGAGTAGAATCGCACGTCCGCGTCCGTGTCCGCCTGCATCTCCAGCAGCGCGGGCTTGATCTCGCTCTCCACCAAGGATGGCTCCAGCGCCGCCGCCACCGCACCGAGCGCCTTGGCGACGGCGAACCTGACGTTGGGCACCTTGTCCTTGGTCGCCTCCTTGAGCGCGGGCATGATGTCCCTCATCGCCACCTCCTGGCCCACCGCTGAGGCTAGCAAAGTCATCGCCTTGACGACCGTGGTCCTGTACAGGTAGTGGTTGTTGCTCATGAGCTCCATGACCCGGGGAAGGATGTTCGCGCACGCCCACTCGGCGCCGAAAACCTCGGTGAGCTTCTGAAGGTTCACCGCCGCAGCCTCGCGGATCGAGTGGACGCGATCGCCGAGCCACTGCAGGCACAGCGCGTTGAGCTCGCCGCCCTTGTCGCCCTCGCCCTTCTGGAAGAGAAAGGCGGTGCCCATCTGCGACGCGAGCAGGGGAATGTACTCGATGATCGCCAGCCTGACGCGCCAGTGGATGTCCTCCGCCAGGTCCTTGATCGCGGGCAACAGCTCCTGGGACAGCAGATCCACTCCGATGACCTGGTTGACCTGATCCAGCTTGCTGATGATGTTCAGGCGGACGTCGGGGAACTCATCTTTGAGCAAGGTGAGAAACACGGGGAGGAGCTGGTCGATGGTCTGATCCTTGCCCATGGTGGGCGCCAGGCCCATGATGCACGACGCCAGCGCCGCGCGCACGTGCTGGGACTGATCACCCGCGAGCTCCTTGACCCGCGGCACGATCTTCGCCCCCGCCGCCTGAGCCCCGACGAGCTGCACGAACGCGGCGACGTTCCCCGCGCTCGCGATGCGCACCTCCGCCTCGTTATCCGTGAGTAACTGCTCGTACGACTGCAGCAGCTCCGATCGCGCCAAGTCTGAGCCGACGGACTCGCACAGGGAGTAGAGCTGCTGCGCCACCATGTAACGCACGCGCCAGCTCTTGTCCGCCGCGAACTTCTTCACCGTCGGCACAATCTCCGCGACGCACTCCTCCCGGGGCAGAAGCTTGCCCAGCGCCGCGCAATCCTCCACGGCTAGCAGCCGCACGGAGTCCTGCTCGTCCTGCACCAGCTGCTGGAAGAGCTGCATGATCTCGCCCTTGACGTGCTCGGGCTCACACACGGACGCGAACTTGCCGAGGTGCTGAGCCGCCGCCCTGCGAACCATCGGGGTCTCATCCGCGCAGAGCTTCGAGTACGTCGCCCTGAGCTGCGATCGCGTCTCCGCCTCGCCCGGTGGGCACCCTTCGTACGCCACCGCGACCATGCCGCACGCGGAGATGCGCGCGGTGAACCAGTCGCCGGACGCGAGCCTCTGCACCGCGGGCACGAAGTGCGTCGTGACGCCGTCGCCCGTCATCGCCGATCCAACCTTGCACGCAGCCTCCACAGCCTTCTCCCTCACCACCGTCTCCTCGACGGTGGAGAGGTTCTCCAGGGGCGCGAGGAGGCAGTGGACGTGCTCGGGGCCGCCAACCTTGGAGATGAGGTTGCCCATCTCCTCGGCGATCGCCAGCAAACACTCGTCCTCGTCGTCGTTGCTGTCGGTGAGGAACGGCACGAGCTCGGCCCGGGTCCGCTCCGCTCCCAGCGCAGATGCGATCGTGGTCAGGCGCCTGATGCTGTTCAGACGGAGCTGGACGTTCTCGTTCTGGAGATCAGATGTGGGTGGGTGATGTCAGTGGGAGGTCGGAGACGGGTTGAGGGAGGTGGAGGCGACGTCGCATCGCGCGTCGGTCGCGGATCTCGGGCGGCAGCCGGACGGGTTTTTCCTCAAACGAGTGGGCGAAAACCCCGTGGGTGACTTTTTGCCGGTCGGGTGGTACTCGGTCGAACGACGCGTCGTGATGGGCGGGCGACGATGGACGCCGAACGCACCTTGAGCTCGTCGATGAGCATCGCGACGGAGAAGAGGTCATCGCTGTTATCGGTCGCCATGGTGCCTCCGGAGACGTACACGCGGCGCTTCGACTGGCGCGACTTTTCAAAGCTCGGGCATCGAACGGTCGACTTCGCTGCAGCAGAAAATCGAGACCGACCACTTTTGTGTTCAGTGTGGGCACTCCACATTCGCGTACTAAGTGTTGAACTACATTCTATCTCTAGGTGATCTAAACGCGGCACTACTAATACCCCTGGTTGGACTTGTAGGCCTGGACCTCATCCTTGAACTTCTGGGTCAGGGAGTTGACCTGCGAATGGAGGAGTGGGAGGTTAGCGGGTGAGCGGCGGCGGGGATGGATGTTTGTCATTGGACAGGCGAGAGAGATGGGGGCGGGTCATCTTCGTCGGCGCGTGGCTCACCTCCTCGGACAGGCAGTTGACGGATTCGGTCATCGCCTGCATGGGAGACGAGTTTTTGTTGGTGTGCACCTGCGGGGGTCGATCACGGCGGGAACTCGGTCAGCATTGACGCCCAAGTCGGTGTCGTCCACGGAAACAAACCCTAATCTCTCACACGGGCAGTTTCTGCGGGGGCTCTCACCTTGATGACGATGCGGTTGTCGGAAGGGTGGGGCACCTGGTAGCCCGCGAAGACGACGTTGGGATCACGGTGGAGTTGCCTGGCGTGGGAACGGGAGGTGGAAGTCGAGGTCAGCGCGTGGGTTCGGACGTGGACGCCGGTTCGACGCGATGGAGGGGTGGAACGATCGGGACGGGTACGCACATTCGCACGATGTTCCCCAAGGTGTGGTCCTCCTTCTGCACGACGTAGGTGCCCGCGTTGGCCACCTTGGTGTCGCGGGTGAACGTCAGCTTCCTGACCCCGTCAGGAAGGACGAACTTCTCCGCGCGGGAGGGTTGGTTCATGGCGACGGTCCTGAGATCGTGCGCGGGCGCGAGTGTGACTGCGAAAATCCTGACTTCGTGCCAGAGCCAAGTCTGCTTCTCGTTGTTCGCGCGTTTTCCGAGAGGACACCACATCCGAGAAGACACCACCCCACACCACCCCGCGCATCCCATAGGCGCGCCGCACATGGCGTAG
>ENA-UOXV01002020-UOXV01002020.1-marine-metagenome-genome-assembly--contig:-NODE-2020-length-27137-cov-9.414630_pt1 | contig 27137 bp, 27 predicted proteins | sample MGYA00238165_ERZ766961 | MGnify/ENA primary metagenome ERZ766961 (study PRJEB28924, sample SAMN03173240) | marine metagenome | biome: Marine; feature: Water; material: Subsurface seawater | place: North... | reverse complement strand
GTTAATAGCTGTATAAATATATTTATTAATATTATCTATTTCATTTCTTTGATTTAATGGATAAAAATCTTTCGTATTATCAGTTAATTCATTAAATTCACTGTTAAACATTCTGATTATTTCTGCAGATTCATTACTTACAATCGTATTATTTGTTTTATCCCAAAGAACAGGGACGGTTACTCTTCCTGAATAATTGGAGTCTGCCTTTAAATAAACTTCGTAGAGGTATTTAAAATTAAATAAATCATCTTTTGTTGAACCGGGATAATTTTCAAAGGTCCATCCATTTTCAAGCATGTATGGATTTACAATGCTAACAGAAATATGTTTTTCTAAATCTTTTAATGTTCTATATATTAATGTTCTATGGGCCCAGGGGCATGCAAGTGAAACATAAAGATGATAACGATTACTCTCAGGTTTATATATACCTTCTTGATTTATGGTGTTTCTAAATTGAGCCTCTGTTCTAATAAATTTTCCACCGTTAGCTTTTGTATCATACCATTTATCTTGCCATTTTCCCTCAACTAAAAGACCCATCATTACTCCTTTTAAAATTTAACACTATTACTCCCTTTAATTTTTACAAGTGGACATAAAAAACTTAGTAGTATAAAACCCTATAAATGTTCAGATTAATTATAAATATATTCACTAAATATAAATTTATTCCTTTTATTTTCTTTGTATTTTTCGCAAATACAACTATTTATAGTAAGTCAATGTATACATCTTTATCAATTGAAGAGTCTAAATTAAAAATTGAAGAAGGTTTAATTATTGTGGATGTAAGGGAAGAGTCTGAATTTAATGAATCAAGAATTCCTAATTCACATTTAATTCCTTTAAATACTATCTCTAAAGAATTGCTTATTTCTAAGTTTGGTCAGAATGCCGATATTATTATTCACTGTAGATCTGGAAAACGCTCAAAGGTTGCCGCTGAAATATTAACAAACGATGGTTACAATGGTCAAATCTTCGAAATGGATGCAGGAATTATTGGATGGATGCAATCAGGCCAGACTACTATTTCTAATTAGCCAAAATAATTAGTTGAGATCATATAATAGGCTAAATAGGAAAATAAACCAACAATTAGAACAATTAAAGGAATCAATGATAAGGTGAAAGCTTCCCTTATCTTCTTATTATAAATAAGTAAGGCTGTTAATAAGATCAATCCAAAAATTATAGCTATTCTTATAATCACATACTTATATTATCATAAAATAATGAAATTTTAGCTATTAAAGATATCTAGTATTGATATATAAACTTAATAATTATGGTTAAAACTAAAATAGCAATCGCTGGCGTACTAGGTAGAATGGGAAAAAATTTAATTGAATCGGCTCAATTAAATGATGTAGTTGAAATAGTAGGTGTCTTTGACAAAAGCCCAATATCAGAAGATCACTTGGTATCTCTAAAATTAAAATCTGATATTGCAATAACTAGTGATGACGCGTTTGATCGAGCCGACGTAGTCATAGATTTTACATCTCCTAGCGCTTTATTTATGTTTACAGAAAGTGCCATTGCTCATAAAGCGGCACTGGTTGTTGGAACAACAGGTTTAGAACAAAAACATTTTAACCTTTTGCAGCAAACCAGCAAAGCCACTAAAATTTTTTACGCACCAAATATGAGTCTAGGAGTAAATTCTTTTTTCCAAGTTGCTCGTGATACTGCTGCAAAGTTAAAAGATTATGATATTGAAATAATTGAGTCGCATCACAAGTTTAAAAAAGATGCCCCAAGCGGAACAGCAATTAAACTTGGTGAAGAAATAGCCGACCAACTCGGACGCACAAACAAAGATTTCGTTTTTGATAGACAACAACAAGTCTCTGAGAGAAAAAAAACAGATATTGGGTTTTCTTCAATAAGAGGTGGCAATATAGCTGGTGAGCACACTGTAATATTTCACGGTGAACACGAAAGTATTGAAGTTACTCATAGGGCATTTAATCGAAAAATTTTTTCTGATGGTGCTGTTAATGCTTCCATATGGTTGTCATTACAAGAAAACGGCTATTATAATTTTAAAGATTTATTGAAATCTTGATTTATATCGATCAATAATTTTCTTTAATTTTACTCTTCTTTGATTATTTAGAAACCTTGCAAATAAAGTTTTCTTCCCAGAGTAATTTAAGCTAAGTGAGTCATTTTCATTTTTAACTTTAGTCCAAGCAAGGTTATGTTCTAGAACCTTTTCTTCTTTATCTTCTAAAGTATTATTTAGTATAATTTTTGAATTAGTTAAAGATATTTTCTCACCCTTTTTTGAGTTTTGATAAAAAAAATATGTGCAAACTACAAGTATCGTGAATTCAGCAATACCAAAGATAATTATTGGCCACGCCCCTACAAATACAAACCTAATACCTATAAAGAGAATTAAAAAGCCTATTAATAGTAAGAACATAATAATTTGTTTCCCACTAAGGCTTTTGTTTGGGGTGATATAAATATTTTTTCTCATAAATTATTTTATTAAAAAATTTTACGTATGTATAATGATACCAGATGAAAAAAAATGAGAGAGCTCTTATAGTGGAAAAAACACTAAATAAACTTTACCCAACAGTCCCTATACCTCTGAAACATACCAGTATTTTTGAATTGCTGATCGCTGTTCTTTTAAGTGCTCAATGCACAGACGAAAGGGTAAATCAAGTAACCCCAGCACTTTTCTCAATAGGTGGCAATGCTTACGAAATGAGTAAAGTTTCTATTAATCAAATTTATAACATTATTAGACCATGTGGGTTGGCACCTCAAAAATCTAAAGCAATATATAATTTGTCTAAAATTCTTACTAAAAATTTTAATGGAAATGTTCCTGAGAGTTTTGAAGAGCTAGAAAAACTCCCTGGAGTTGGTCATAAAACTGCAAGTGTAGTTATGTCTCAAGGCTTTGGTCATCCGGCCTTTCCTGTGGATACACATATTCATCGATTAGCACAAAGATGGGGACTAACTAATGGTAAAAATGTAACACAAACAGAAAAGGACTTAAAAAAACTATTTTCTGAAACTATTTGGAACAAGTTACATTTACAAATTATCTTTTATGGCAGAGAGTATTGTAAGGCTAGAAGTTGCTATGGCATAGAATGTAAAATTTGTACGACTTGCTATCCTAAAAGAAAAAAAATAATTATTGTGAATAAGGCATGATAAAAAATAAATTTCTCTCTCTATAATCGTTGACTCATAAAGGTTAAAATACAATCTTGTTGTATAACGTATACCAGTAATTTTTATTTTTTTATTTTTTTTATTTTAAATTTCAATACATTGTTATCAAATTCAATAATAGAATTTATAAATGAGTTATACTTTATATAAAAACGCGAAAGCTAGACTACAAAGAAGCGAACTTGCTGTTCCAGGCTCCTCTCCACAAATGTTTGAAAAGGCTTTAAATTCAGATGCAGATTATATCTTTCTAGATCTTGAAGATGCAGTTTCACCTAATGATAAATTAACAGCAAGACAAAATATTATTCAAGGGCTCAATGATATTAACTGGAAAAAAAATGGTAAAACTATTTCAGTTAGAATTAATGGTCTTGATACACATTATATGTACAAAGATCTTATTGATATTGTAACACAAGCTGGTCAACACATTGATACAATTTTAATACCAAAAGTTGGCGTTAGAGATGATGTTTACATGGTTGATTGTCTCTTAAGTCAACTAGAAGACGAAATGAATTTAAAAAATAAAATTGGAATTGAATGTCTTATTGAGACTGCTCTTGGCATGGTTAATATTGAGCAAATAGCTAAGTCCTCAAGTAGGTTAGAAGCTTTACACTTTGGTGTAGCTGATTATGCAGCTAGCCTTAGAGCTAGAACTGTTGTAATTGGAGGGTTAAATACAGATTATCCAGGAGACCAATGGCATCATGGACTCTCAAAATTAGTTGCAACTTGCAGGGCTTTTGGATTAAGAGCTATAGACGGACCGTTTGGAGATTTCAATGATCCTGATGGATATATTAATGCAGCTAAAAGAGGGGCAGCAATTGGCATTGAAGGAAAATGGGCAATTCATCCATCACAAATTCAATATGCCAATAATGTTTTTTCTCCGCCAGAGTCTGAAGTTCATAAAGCCAAAAGAATTATTGATGAGTTAGCTAAAGCTGCTTCACAAGGAAAAGGTGCAGCACAGCTTGATGGAAGAATGATTGATGCTGCTTCTGAAAGAATGGCAGAAAATATCGTTAATATAGACAATTTAATTAAATCAAAAAAATAAAATAAGAGGAGATCCAATTAATGGCAGTTCTTTCAAAGATATTTTGGAAAAATTTGAAAAAGATGATGAAACTAAAGTTATTTTAATGATTGGTGAAATTGGAGGCCCTCAAGAAGCAGAGGCGGCTCAATTTGCTAAAGAAAATATGTCAAAACCAATTGTTGCTTATATTGCAGGTCTTACCGCTCCAAAAGGAAGAAAAATGGGACACGCTGGCGCAATAGTTACGGCTTATGGAGAAGCCGCATCAGAAAAAGTTGAAATTTTAGAAGCAGCAGGAGTAACGGTGGCTAAAAACCCTTCTGTAATCGGAGAGACTGTTCAAAAAGTTTTAAGTAAGATATAATATCAAAATAGAAAATAGCTTTAAGTAAATCTGTAGAAATAAACATAAATATTGTATAAAAATAATCTCACTTAGAACAATGAAAAATATTAATAAAATTCTTATAGCTAATAGAAGCGAAATAGCTATTCGTATATCTAGGGCAGCAACAGAACTTGGATTTCAAACCGTGTCTATTTATTCATACGAGGATAGATTTGCCTTACATCGTTTTAAAACTGATGAAAGTTATTTAGTTGGATCAGGTAAAGGGCCAATCCAAGCCTATCTTGATTATAAAGGTATCGTTAAAATAGCTATAGACTCTGGATGTGATGCAATTCATCCTGGTTATGGTTTTCTGTCAGAAAATCCAGATTTTGTTGATGAGTGTGTTAAAAATAATATTTTGTTTATTGGTCCATCTGCAAAAATTATGCGTTCACTTGGCAATAAAGTTGAAGCAAAAAAAATAGCTAACAAATCAAAAGTTGCAACCATTCCATCTACAGGACCTCTTCCTAAGGATATTAAATCTTGTAAAGTTTTAGCAAAAAAAATTGGTTACCCAATTATGTTAAAAGCATCATGGGGTGGGGGTGGGCGAGGTATGCGTGTCATCAAAAAAGAAAGTGAACTAGAAAAAAGTATTAGCTCTGCTAGAAGAGAAGCTAAAAGTGCTTTTGGCAAAGATGATGTATTTTTTGAAAAATTAATTGAGAAAGCTTACCATGTAGAAGTTCAAATTATCGGAGATACACACGGAAATATTGTACACTTATTTGAGAGAGACTGCTCACTGCAAAGACGTCACCAAAAAGTTGTTGAGCGAGCGCCTGCTGCATATCTTACTGCTAATCAAAGATCAGCTATTTGTGATGCTGGCGTAAAAATTGGAAAACAGGTTAACTATTCATGTGCAGGAACTGTTGAATTTTTAATGGATGCAAAAACTAAAGAATTTTTCTTTATTGAAGTTAATCCAAGAGTTCAAGTTGAACATACAGTTACTGAGGAAATCACAGGAATAGATATAGTTAAGGCACAATTCTTATTAGCGGCTGGAGCAAAAATTGGTGATAATTTTTGTGGAGTCCCTAACCAAAAAGACATTCATATCAAAGGTCACGCAATACAATCTAGAGTAACAACTGAGGATGCAGCAAATGATTTTGCGCCTGATTACGGTAAAATATCTGTTTATAGGTCTGCTAGTGGTTTAGGCATTAGACTTGATGCAGGTACGGCCGCGACAGGAACTGTAATCACACCCTATTATGATTCTTTGTTAGTTAAAGTTACAGCAAAAGGACAAACACCATTAGAGGCAACAAAGAGAATGGACAGAGCACTTCGAGAATTCAGAGTTAGAGGCGTTAAGACAAATATCCCTTTTCTGCTCAAGCTCATTAATCATGATTGTTTTGAAAGCTTTCAATATCACACAAAATATATTGATAGTGCGAAAGATTTATTCACTTTTAGTTCAAGAAAAGATAGAGCTACAAAAGTATTAAGCTTTCTAGCTGAAGTGATAGTGAATGGTAATCCTGAAGTAAGTAATAGACCTAAATTAAGAGAGACTATTCCCGCTAAACTTTCTGATTATGGAATTGCAAGATCAATAAAAGCCCAAAGCTCATCAGGAAAAACTTATAAACAAATTCTTGATTCACAAGGACCTAAAGCTGTTTCTCAAAGTGTTATGAAAGAGAAAAAATTATTAATTACAGACACTACATTTAGAGACGCACATCAATCATTGATTGCAACAAGAATGAGAACAAATGATATGCTGGGTATTACAGACTTATATGAAGAAAGATTTAAAAATCTTTTTTCTGTGGAGTGTTGGGGTGGCGCAACTTTTGATGTAGCTCTCAGATTCCTACATGAGGATCCTTGGTTGAGATTAGAAAAATTGAGAGAACAAATGCCATCAGCATTATTACAAATGTTATTTAGGGGTTCAAATGCATTAGGATACACAAATTATCCAGATAATGTTCTTAGAAGATTTATTCAGGTTGCTGCACAGTCAGGTATCGATGTCTTTAGAATTTTTGATGCTTTAAATTGGATTGAGAATATGAAAATTTCAATTGATGAAGTTTTAAAAACTGACAAAATTTGTGAAGCTTCTATTTGTTACTCTGGTGATTTGTCTTCTCCAAACGAAAAAAAATACACACTTGATTACTATATGAATATGGCAATTAAATTAGAAAAGATGGGTATACATTTTCTCGCAATCAAAGACATGGCAGGCTTATGCAAACCAAAAGCAGCTAAAGCATTATTTAAAGAACTGAAAAAAAATATTAAAATACCTATACATTTTCACACTCATGACACCAGTGGTAATGGTGTGGCCACTTTATTGGCAGCTAGTGAGGCAGGTGTAGATATTGTGGATGCAGCAATTGATTCATGGGCAGGATTCACTTCTCAACCAAGTTTTGGTGCAGTAGTTGAATCATTGGATGGAACTCCTAGAGATCCTAAAATTTCTTCGGCTGTAGTTCGTTCTGCAGCAAATTACTGGGAGGATGTTCGTAAGCATTATCAACCTTTTGAGAGCAAAACTAGAACCAGCATGTCTGAGGTTTATCTCCATCAAATGCCGGGTGGCCAGTACACTAATTTAAGAGAACAAGCGCGATCAATGGGAATAACAGACACAAGATGGCCTGAACTCGCGTCAATGTATGCAGAAGTTAATAGAATTTTTGGTGATGTAATTAAAGTAACACCAATATCAAAAGTAGTAGGCGACATGGCAATCTATATGTTAGCAAATAATATTACTATTGAGGATGTTTTAGATCCCAAAAAAGATGTTGGTTTTCCAGCTTCTGTAATTGAATTTTTCAGTGGCCGTTTAGGCCAACCGCATAAAGGTTTTCCAAAGGTTCTTCAGAAGAAAATCCTAAAAGGTCAAAAACCAATTAATTACAGGTTTGGATCAAAGATGAAACCACTTGATATTAAAAAGAAGCAAAAAGAATTAGAAAAAAAATATTCTGAAGCTATTTCTGAAAAAGATACGTTGTCCTATATTTTCTTTCCTGAAGTTTACGATGAATATATGAAACATAAAAAAATCTATGGAAATACAAGCATGATACCAACTCCTAATTATTTTTTTGGAATGAATTCCGGAGAAGAAATTTATATTTCTATTGAGCCAGGTAAAACTCTTATCATTCGATATTTTACTCAAAGTGAGCCAAATGAAAAAGGCTATAGAACAATTTACTTCGAATTGAATGGTCAGCCAAGATCAGTAGATGTCAAAGATAAATCCATTAATGTGGATGAACTTCTGAAGGAAGTCGCAGATCCAAGTAATGAGAGTCATGTTGGTGCACCAATTCCTGGACTTTTAGTTGATATTTCCATTTCGGAAGGTATGACAATTTCCAAAGGTGTTAAACTTTGTACTATTGAAGCCATGAAGATGGAAACTGTAATTTATTCTGATCGTGCTGGAAAATTAGAAAAACTTTTAGTTAAAGCTGGAGAAAATATCGAAGCTCAGCAGTTATTAATGGTAATAAAATAATTACCCAATAATAACCACCCTATACAAATTAAATTAATATTAATTATATTGATCAAATATGTTAATAATTAAGTCTATAGATGAATGGCTATGTTAAAAATCTCCCAGCATATCTTATAAAAAGATACAAAGGCTGGAAAGCAACTGGGTTTGAAGAAAATAAGAGTTGGTTTGCAAGAATGGCGGATGTGGGGCAAAGCCCAAGAGTAATGGTGATTTCTTGTTGCGATTCAAGGGTACACGCTACTTCAATGTTTGGTGCCGATACAGGAGAGTTTTTCATTCATAGAAATATTGCCAATTTGATACCGCCCTATATGCCGGACGGTGATCACCATGGCACGTCTGCTGCTATTGAATATGGCGTCACTTCATTAGAGGTTTCTCATCTAATCGTATTGGGCCACTCAAATTGTGGAGGAATTAATGGGGGATTTCATCTCTGCAAAGGCTCTAGCAATCAAAAGGAAAGTATCTTTGTTCATAAATGGTTAAGTATTCTAAAACCTGCCTATGATAATATTTTAAAAGAAGGTGCCGATGTAAGTCAAATTAAAGCCTTAGAAAAAGAAAGTATAAAAACATCAATAAATAATTTGATTGATTTTCCTTTTATAAAAAAGGCATTGGATAAAGAAAAATTAGTTATCCATGGTTTATGGCACGATATAGGTTCGGGGGAATTAGAAATGTTAGATTCTGATCAATTAAAGTTTATCAAAATTTAAAAAATGAAACGACAAGCAATTTTATTTGCATCGATTTTTTTCAATGCATTAAATTATTTTTCAACAATTATTTCCTGAGAAATAACTGTATGATCTGCGACTAAACTTTGATGATTAACATTTTTTATGACAACTTTAATTGTATTTTTTTCTAAATTGAAAAATCTATCAGGGATATGAAACCACTCAGAATAAGATCTGCCTATAGGAATTTCATTGACGTGAACTAAGGCGTAGCCTTCTTTTTCTTTTGGCTCGTATGAAATTTCCTCAGGAGTAAACTTAAAATTTTTCATGTGTATTTTAATATTATAACCATCATAACTATCTTCATATATAGAGATAAAAATTTCTGGGTAAGGTTCACCTACCTCTACAGTATTACCTGGATGATGAGAGTGAATACTCCCACAATACAAAAAAAATATTACAAGATATTTAAATAAATTTTTCATCTAAGATTCATCCAACACATTTCTTTAGATTAAACTGTGGGTAAAATATCTTTTTTTTAATATGAAAGACAAGAATACTATTAATATTGCCTGATGCTTCCGAACTCTGAACAAAAACTCTACAACTCCCCTTATCTAGTCTTTGAAAGTTTAGATCACCATCCTTTCTTGTTAAGTCAAAATTACCAAAATCTCTTTTAAAAAGATCAATTTGCTTATTTTGGTAGGTTGTTACTAATTGAAATTTAGGACCTAAGTCGATAATTTTAGTTGTTTTTTGGGTAATTTTCTTAATTTGACTTGATGTTTGGTTGGCACTCTCACAACTAATCAGGGCAAATAAGATGCCAAAAATTAATAAAATCAGCTTATTTTGTATAATTAATTTATTCATATTAAGTATTAAAGAGCGATAAACTTAGCATAATTACTCATTTCATCAATCTATGGATTTATAATTATATAAAATTGTGTTTGACATAACAAACAAAGTTCTTTATAAAGAACAAAATTATTAAAGAAAGGCTTCTTATGACTACAGACTCAAAACATCCTGAAACGTTAGTTTTACACGGTGGCACTTATCGTAAGGATACCGCTACTAATGCAGTTGCAGTTCCTATTTATCAAACAACTGCTTATGAGTTTGATAGCACGGAACATGCCTCAAATTTATTTGCTTTAAAAGAACTCGGTAATATTTACACACGCATTATGAATCCAACAAATGCTGTTCTTGAAGAACGTCTGGCTGCTCTTGATGGTGGTGCCGCAGCTTTAGCTGTTAGTTCAGGTTCGACAGCCAATGCGTATGCTATTCAAAATTTAGCAAAAGCTGGTGATAATATTGTAAGCTCTACAGATCTTTATGGTGGCACTTGGAATTTATTTGCTAATACTTTTAAAAATTTAGGCATTGAGGTTAGATTTGCTGATCCTTCAGATCCAGAAAATTTTAGAAAATTAACAGATGACAAAACTAGAGCTTATTTTGGTGAGTCATTACCAAATCCAAAATTAAACTTATTTCCTATCGAAGAAGTTGCAAATATAGGCAGACCATTAGGAATACCTTTAATTATAGATAACACAGCTGGTCCAGTTAACATTAAGCCCCTTCAGCATGGAGCGGCTATTGTAACCTATTCTTTAACTAAATGGATTGGTGGTCATGGAACGTCTATTGGTGGTGCTATAGTTGATGGTGCAAATTTTGATTGGACAGCAGTTCCAGAAAGACAGCCACTATTAAATGAGCCAGACGGAAGTTATCATGGTGTTGAATGGGCCTCAGCTATTCCTCAAATGTTTGGAGCACAGTTGGCATTTGTTATAAGAGCAAGAGTTGTTGTATTAAGAGATCTTGGCGGATCCATTACTCCAACTAATTCTTTTAATTTTATTCAAGGTCTAGAAACACTGCCTCTAAGATTAAAACAGCACAATGAAAATGCAGTTAAAGTTGCTGAGTTTTTAAAAAGCCATAAATCGATCAGTAAAGTTATATTTCCAAAGTTCCATGAAGGTGAAAATAAGAAAAGAACTGAGAAATACTATAAAAATGGTTTTGGATCCATGATTGGAATTGAATTAAGCAAAGGAGTAGAGGCCGGAAAAGCTTTCATTAATGCTTTAGAACTTCACTACCATGTTGCAAATATTGGAGATGCTAGAAGTTTGGCAATTCATCCTGCTTCAACTACTCATTCACAACTATCGCCAGAAGAACAATTACAAACAGGTGTGACACCAGGTTATGTTCGTCTTTGTGTTGGTTTAGAACACGCTGATGACATAATTGCAGATCTTAAAAAAGGTCTAGATGCTGCAGAAAACTTTGATCAACTAAAGATCGTTAATTCAAAATAACTTTTATAAATATAATTAATTAATTATAGAAGGGCATTCCTCCAGATGCCCTTCTCCAATAAAACAACTCATCAGTCCTTTTTCCTTTTAATTTTATTTGTATAATACAATTGTGAAAATTAAATATGATCAACCAAAAACAATATTCAATTCCTATAAAAGTGTCTTAGGACAAAGGCCGCTTTGGGATTGGCGTCATGGTAAGTTTTATTGGATAGATGTTCATGAAAAAATACTTATCGAAAACGATTCATTATTTGAAAAAGAAAAACAATTTATACTTCCTGAAGGTATCACTAATATTTTATTAAAGGATACAAATAGTTTTCTAATAACTTCCCATGATACAATCGTAGAATATAATCTTCTAACAAATAAGAAATTACTTTTAAAAAAAATTATTAAGCTAAACGAAACTAATAGGATTAATGATGGTGCAATTGATCTAGAAGGTAATCTTTGGATTGCCACAATGAATAAATTACAAACAACTTCCACTGGAGAAATACTACAATACTCAAGAGAATTAAATGAAATCAACACTGATAAATCTTATATAATCTCAAATGGTCCTATTTTTGATTATGAGCGTAAGAAAGCTTATGTCACAGACTCAATTAAAAGAATTATTTATCAATTTCCAATGAATGAAAAAAATGGAATTAAAAATAAAAAAATATTCTTATCATTTACACTTTCTGATGGAAATCCTGACGGTATGACAATTGATAAAAATGGTAATTTATGGGTGGCAATGTGGGGAACAGGTAAAGTTTGCTGTTTTAATAAAAATGCAGAGTTAAAATTAATTCTTCAGCTACCTGTATCTAAAGTTACAAGCTGTACTTTCGGAGGTAACGATATGAACATACTTTATATAACAACAGCATCGATAGGACTTAATGAAGTAGAATATGAAAGACAACCTCATGCTGGAAAAATTTTTTCCTATCAAACCGCTGAAATAGGATACGGAGAAAATTGTTTTAAGTCAGATTTAAATGGAGGTTTTTTAAATTAATGAAAGATTTAGAAAGTCATGAAATAAGTCATATTATTGAAATGGCATGGGACGATCAAACCACTTTTAAAAATATTGAAAACATTTATAAAATTAAAGAAGAAGAGATAAAGCACATTATGAAATTAAACCTTAAAAAAGGTAGCTATAGACTTTGGAGGATTAGAGTAAATGCCAGATCTAGAAGACAAAAAGAATGCGTCGGTAGAGACTATGCATAAAGCGATATTTGCAGCAGGATGTTTCTGGGGGGTAGAAAAAAAATTCTCTGAGATTGAAGGTGTGATAAAAACTGAAGTCGGATATGCGCAAGGACATACATCAAACCCAAGCTATGAAGAAGTATGTGGAGGTAATTCAAACCACGCTGAAGTAGTATCCTTAGATTTTGATCAAAGTTTAGTGAAATATGAAACGCTTGTAAGAATATTTTATGATCTTCATGACCCAACTACGTTAAACCAACAAGGACCTGACAGAGGAACACAGTATAGATCAATTATTGTTTATAATAATGATGAACAGAAAGAAATAGCAAGTGCTGTAACGCAGGAATTAAATGAGTCAAAGTTTAACAATCAGATTACTACCACTCTAGAGCCTCTTGGTATTTATCAGCCGGCTGAAGAATACCATCAACAATATTTAACAAAAAAGTATTCTTTCCTAAATATTTAAATCGGTGAGTAGGGGTAAATTATCCTAGGAATATTTTTTAGTGGTTTTTTTGTATAATGATTTTTCATTAAAAATTTTGATTTTAGAGAAAAAGGATACAAACATTTCTTCTGAATAGATAAAAAGCCATCCATATCCTTAATTTTATTAATACCGTTACCCATTATCACGTCATAGTCATCTAATTTATTTATAAGATCTTCGTTAATCTGTACTGTTTGGAAATTGCCAATAGCCTTTCCCTTACTGTTCATGGCTTGTAAACCAATATCTCTTCTATTTGTATCTATTATACATCCAATTGATCCAGGATGATTTTTTTTTAAACCTAAATAAAAATGCTCAAAGATAGTATAGGCATAAATTTTAATAGGGTGGTGTATGAAATAACCTTTCATCAGAGAATGACAACTTCTAATACATGTAAATCTTGCTGGGCCATAGTTTAGATATAATGAAGAAAAGTTTTTTGGAGTTACCTTTAACTCTTTTGCCATTTTATCTAGAAGAATACTTAAGTATTTTTCATGACCAAAATTACATTTTTTTTCTTTATTCCAAATTATTTTTTCATCTTTAAAAATCGTAATTGAGCAGTATGATAAAGAGCTATCTATTGCCATGTTAAGATTTTTAATATTACTCATATTTTGTAATTTATTATTTCCTGTTTCTATTTCTTATGCAACAGAGGTTATTGATAAAATTCCCAATAATATTTTAATATATCATAGATTTAATGATAATAGATTTCCCTCAACTAATACAACCATTCAGCAGTTTGAGGATCAGATAGATTATTTAATTACTAATAATTATAAATTTGTAACGCTTCATCAATTAGTCAATGATCCAGACATGAAGGACAAAAGTATTGCCATAACAATTGATGATGCCTATCAATCATTTTACCAATTTGGGTTCCCAGTTCTAAAAAAATATAATATTTCAGCAACGCTTTTTCTAAGCACAGAATCGGTTGGTAGTTCAGATTTTTTAAATTGGACGCAATTAAGAGAACTTCTGAATTACGGCATAGATATACAAAACCATACTCACACTCATTCTCATATGCCAGATCAAACATTAGTAGAAATTGAAAATGAAATTTTATTATCGCAAAAAATTATTATGGATAATCTTGGTATCAAGCCAGATTTATTTGCCTACCCCTATGGTGAAGCAAGTTCAGCAGCACAAGAGATTATAAAGAAATACTTTAAAGCTGCATTTGGACAGCACTCGGGAGCTTTTTCTTTTAATGACCCTTACTATATTGCTCGTTTTCCAATAAATGAAAATTATGGTTCTCTTGAAAGAATTCAAAATTCCTCAACTGTTCTTTCATTTAAGCACTCTTCTATTCAACCAAATGACCCATTTATGAAAATGCCTCAATCAAGATTTGTATTAGATTTTAAAGAAAATCCATCTTCTATTAATTGCTATTTTAGTGATTTTCAGGGCTCAATTTTAGGAACTAAGACAATAATAGATACAAAGTTATTATATGAGCTTGATCGAATGCCTGTAACTGGAAGGTTAAGAGTTAATTGTACAAAAATTGATCAAGGGACTTTTTGGTTTGGATACCAATATTATCTTAATTAATACCATCAAATTCAGATAAGTTATTTGAGTCAAAAACTAATTCCAATTTATCAACATACTTCTTTCCAATTTCTGCATAAGCAGCTAATAATTTAATTTTAATGCGGACATTTTCATCCATTGCACCAATTCTATCCGTAATTCTTCTTATAACTCGAAATTCATAATAAGCCATATGAGTATTAATATTATACATATAAGATCTAACGCTATCTTCTAATTTATCAAATTTCTTAACGGCATGAGTTTTATCCGGATCTCTTTTTTCTGGTATCAGTCCTTCCTGTTGGTCAAATGTCCATTGTCCGTAAAGAGCATTACCTTCTATAGCAAATCGTGATTGTCCCCAACCACTTTCAATAATCGCTTGCCCTAGAGCTAGAGATACTGGAATAACATTAATTCGCTGCTTCAATTTTTTATAAAGATATTTATCTTCTAAGTTAAATTCTAATTTATATTTTTTTGTGAGAATTTTTAGGGAATCGAGATCTTCGCTATTTAAATCTTTAATGGACCCTTTTTTTTCCATATCTATAATAATTTTTCTTTCTTGTTTTATATCCTCATTATTTTTATGAATTAAAGGATAAGCTATTAAATAAAATATTTCTTTTTTCTTTTGAACATCTTCTAATGTTGCAAAATTATCAGGAATAGTTTCATAACTTTTCAATTTTTCGATTTCTGAAGCTTGTAAATTATAAATATCAATATTATTTTTCTTATAATATCTGTCGATTTCTTTCCACGACTTTACATTTTCACTAAAGCTTTGCTTGCTGAATAAACAGCTAGTTACTAAAAGGATTACAAATATTAATTTAGGCTTCAACAGGACGTACTTCACGAACCTCAGGAATGTAATGCTTTAGCATATTTTCAATTCCCATTTTTAAGGTCGCTGTTGAACTTGGACATCCTGCACAAGATCCTTGCATTCTAAGAAATACAATTCCCTCATCGTATTTATCAAAGACTATATCTCCTCCGTCCATAGCTACTGCTGGTCGAACTTTGCTATCGAGAAGTTCTTTAATTTTAACAACAACATCAGTGTCATCATCGTTAATTGTGTGTTCTGTAAGTTGCGTTTCCTTTTTATCAACCAAAATTGGTTTGTTTGTTGTGAAATGTTCAATAATACTTCCCAAAATCGCAGGTTTCATCAAAGACCATTCACTTGAGTCAGCCTTGGTAATTGTTATAAAGTCAGAACCAAAAAAAACACTTTCAACTCCTCTAACTGCAAACAAGTTTACTGCTAATGGTGATTTGTCTGCGGTTTCTTCACTTTGAAAGAATATAGTTCCCTCGTCCATTACTGTTTTGCCAGGCAAAAACTTTAATGTTGCGGGGTTTGGTGTTGGTTCAGTTTGTACAAACATGATTACTTATAATATGGCAATTTATACGCAAATTACAATAGTTCTAGATTAGCGAAAACCAACGATTTTATACACTTCTCGTAAAATAGGATTTGCTATTTCTTCAGCTTTTTCAGTTCCGATAGCCAATATTTTATTTAACTCATCCTTGTTATTCAAAAGATTTTCAATTTCTTCCCTTATGGGTCCTAAAACTTCAATAAGGCTTTCAGCTAATTTATTTTTCAAAATTGAATATTCTCTCCCAGCAAATTCTTGCAGAGTCTTTTCTTGAGATTGATTAATAGTGGCTGACAAGATGTTAATAAGGTTAAGGCATTCGGCCTTTTCTTTCAAAAGCTCCACTGAGTCTGGAATTAAATCTGAATCAGATTTAGCTTTTTTTAATTTTGTGGCTATTACATCGTCACTATCAGTCAATAAGACACGAGATAATTCAGAAGCATCAGATTTAGACATTTTTTTAGTTCCATCTCTTAAGCTCATGACACGTGTTGCCTCTCCATATATTAAAGGCTCTGGTTGTGGAAAAAAATCTACACCAAAATCATTATTAAACTTTTGAGCAATATCTCTGGACAATTCTAAATGCTGTTTTTGATCATCGCCTACTGGAACATGAGTAGCTTGATAGGCTAGAATATCAGCTGCCATTAAATTTGGATAAACCATTAAGCCAACGCTGACGTTTTCTTTATTCTTGCCAGCCTTATCTTTAAATTGAGTCATACGATTAAGCCAACCTATTCTACTAACACAATTAAATATCCAAGCTAATTGCGAATGAGCTGGGACACTAGATTGTTGAAATATAATTTGATTTTTATAGTCAACACCACAAGCAATAAAAGAAGCAAGAACTTCTATAATGCTAGATCTAAGTTTATGAGGATCTTGATCAACTGTAATTGCATGTTGATCAACAACACAATAAACACATTCAAATTTATTTTGAAGATCGACGAAATTTTTAATAGCACCTAAATAATTTCCCAAGTGGAGAGTTCCAGTAGGCTGGACTCCTGAAAAAACACGTTGTTGAAACTTTCTCATGACTAATTCTAATTAATAGATATCAGATTAATCATAGAACCGACATAATTTTATTTTTAATATTCTTAATGTCTTCACTATTTGTTATCTTTTTGCCTTTACTGTCAGTGATTTGGAAAATATCAAAAATTTTTTCCCCTAAAGTAGATATTTTTGCTGACAAAACATTATGTTGAATCGCATAGATAGCATCTAATATCTTATATAATCGGCCCGGTTTATCAGAAGTTACCACTTGGACAGTTGTAGCTTTACTACTCAACTCGTTATCCACTGATACAGAAGACTCCAATTTTATGGGAGAGAATTTCTTAAAGAGACTCTCTTTTAAAACTGTATCAGACGACTCAATACTCTTGCCAATATTTTGTCTAATGAAGTCTTTTTCTTCCTTCCTCGAAATAGATTGGTTTTTGAAATTACTGACCCAAAAGACATCTATAACATCACCGTTTAAAAGAGAATTAATTTGAGCGCCTAATATATTCAATTGACTATTTGAAATTCCTTTAACTATATCTTTAAATATGCCAGGTCTAGTTTTTGTAATTATTACTAATTGGCTATATTCTTTATTAGTATTTTTATCAAAAGAAATATAATGATCCCATTCACCATTAGAGAAATTTTCGTATTCAGTTAGTAATTCTTTAATTAAATTAAAGCCCATATTTTGCCAAAATGCTAAAGGTATGTTTTTCCTTTGTAATTTTAAAAAATTAAGAAGCTTTGGTTTATCCCCACAAAAACTCTCAAATCTAACAATATTATTTTCAGCAACTCTTTGAGAGCTCTGTTTAATATCAAGACCTTGAAATAAAAAATCTTTTGAACGAAATAAAAGTTGTTTAAGTAGAGCTATTCTCCACTCAGTTAATCTTCCTGGCCCTACAGCAGCAATATCACAAATTGTGAACAAGTATAAAATATTTAATTTTTCTGATGTATTAACAGTTTGAATAAAATTAACTACTACTTCTGGATCTGTTGTGTCACTTTTAAAAGCTGTATCACTCATTAATAAGTGGTTTTCTATAACCCACAAAATTATATTTTTTTCACTCTCACTTACTGGAATTCTTTTAAGGATTTTTGCTGTGAGTTCTTTACCGTATATGGAATGACTTTTTGGACCCCTTTTACCTATATCGTGAAATAAAAGTGCTATATGAATTGCTGGTTTGTCGGTTAATTGCTCATAAAGTTCCTTATTAAAAGGTATCTTAATTAATTCGTGTAAATGATGAAGAGTTAAAATTAAATGTTCGTCGGTTGTATACTGATGGTAGATATCGTATTGAACTTGGCCCCAAACCCTCCCAAATTCAGGAAAAATTTCATTTAAAATTCTAGAGTCATTTAAGTGTCTTAAAATTCTTACAGGATTTTTTTGACTTATAATAATTGATCTTATGATATCAAAATCTTTAGCTTTAAGCTTTGGTACAATTTTTTTATAATGTTCTCTTAATTGCCCTATAACTCTAGGATGCACCAAAATATTATTACTTAATGAGTCATTTAATAAGTTTAGCCAATTCGAAGATAAGTTATCAAAACTATAATTTTTAAAATCTAAAAAACTTTTAGTAATTTTAAAATCTTTGCTTTTATAATTTTTAACCTTAGACCCTTGTTGAAATATTGTTGATGAAATTAATTCCTCTGGAAGTTTTGAGTAGAAAATATTTAATAGTTGTGAAATTTTTGTAATATAGGAAAATAAATCCTTCATAAATTTTTCCACACCTAATTCCTTTTTTCTGCTCTTGTAAGCTTTGTCTTTATATTTGAGAATTTTCGCGATTTTTAACTGATTTTCTATACTAACAACATCACCCTTTGATTGATTGAGATAGTGATTCAAAGACCTAACTGTAATTAAAAACCTCCAACACGTTTTTAATTCTTCAATTTCTACTTTTGATAAAATATTTAATGGCAATAATTCTTCAATTTTACGAATATCAAATAAAAAACCACTTATCCATATAAGAGTATGAATATCTCTTAGACACCCAACTCCTTCTTTTATATTTGGCTCTAGGGTACTTTTAGTTCCTAAGGCATTATCATGTCTTAAAAAAAGTTCCTCAAGTTTCTTCTTACTTAATTTAAGAGGATTTAATCTTCCAATTAAAATTTTAATTGATCTTGTATGTTCACCAAATAAGTCTGTGCTACCAAATAAATAACGAGACTCTAAAAATTTAGTAAGTGTTTTAATATCTTGTTTTGAGTCACTTATTGCCTGTTTGATTGTAAGGTACGAAATACCTACATCTAATCCAGAGTCCCAAAGGGTATTATTTAATTGGGATATTAAATTTTTGATAAATTTATTCTGTTTTTTATAAATTAAAAGTAGGTCAATATCACTAAATGGTGCCACATCTTCTCTTCCGTAACCTCCTACAGCAATCAGAGTAAACTCTACTTCTGAAGTGTCTAACGCACTTAAGATTTCTTTAATTTGTTTGTCTATAAATTTTGTATAGTTTTTGCTAAATAGATAGCCATTCTTATTATTTTTAAGGTCTATTATTAATTTATTTTTAGTTTCTAAAATAATTTTTTTATTTTTTAATCCTAAATTTTTCATAAACAAAAATGTAGCATTAGTAGTGCACTATATAAAATAAAAAAGTTTTTAAATAGTTTTCACTTTGTAATAAAGTATATCATTAATAAAGTAACTTATGATTATAATTGCACTTATACTTATTAATTTAATCCTGATCTCCTTTTTTAATTTTAAGACAATTCTTATAATTTTATTTTTTGAATGCTTGTCAGGACTAATTAGTTTTGCATTTTTAAAAAGAAAGTCTCTAGGTCTTTATAAATTTTCTTCATCTCAAAGAATTGATAATAGCAATATAAATGACATACAATCAGATAAGTATTATCAAAAATTAATTGATCATTTTGATTTTCCTATTTTTTTTTTAGATAAAAATTTAGAAATAAAAATTCAAAATAATCAATCCATCTTGTCCTATGGGAAAAATACTTCATTACCTGTGTCTTCTGTAATACGTGATTATGAATTTATTGAAAATATTGGAAAATTTAAAAAAAATCCAAAATTTAATAATTTTATTTGGAAAAAAGAATTACCTGAGCGTAAGACTTACAAAGCACAGCTAAAATATTTTAATAATTTTATTGTTTTACAAGTACTAGACTTTACCCAAGAAAATAATTCAAAAAAAAATCAAGAACTTTATTTAACAAATCTCACTCATGAACTTAAAACACCTCTTTCAGTTATCATAGGCTACTTAGAAACAATTAATTTTCATGAATTTTCACTAGAAGAAAATAAATCATTTATTCAAATTATAAATTCCAAATCTTTTGAAATGAAAAATTTAATTGATCAAATGTTAAAGCTATCTGAAGTTGAAAATTTAGTAAAAACTAAAATCAAAATTAATGTTTTCGAAACAATTAATAGATCAATTAATAACTACAGAGAATTATTTAAAAAAAAATCTGTTACTTTAATTACTGACCTTGATAGCAGCAAAAATCTTTTTATTGATTTTGCACCTAATGATCTTGATATAGTTTTGAATAACTTATTATCCAATGCTCTCAATTACTCTGAATCGAATACAACTGTTACAGTTTTTGCCAATTTAAATATAAAAAAAAATCAGATTGAAATAATCGTAAAAGATCAAGGCATTGGAATATCTTCTGATAATTTGACTAAAATTACAGAAAAATTTTATCGTGTAGATAAAAGTCGTAACAATTTAATTCAAGGCCATGGTCTAGGATTAGCTATTACTACCGAAATTCTTGCTAAAAATGGATGTCGGATTGATATTTCTAGCGACTTAGGCAAAGGCAGTGCCTTTAAAATAATTTTTCCATTGTCATAAAACCTTAACAAATCTCTAATAAAATTTTTATAAATCGGAGTTATTAAATAATTAATTAACAAATATTAAAAGGATAATAATAATTATGAATAAATTGTATCTTATAATTCTAGCATTCAGCATTTCTTTCGCTGCTCATGCGAGAGATTCTATCAGTATAGTTGGATCATCAACAGTTTTTCCATATGCTACTATTGCAGCTGAAAGATTTAGTGAAGAAGGTAATAAAGCTCCAACGGTAGAGCCAACAGGCACCGGTGGAGGAATGAAATTATTTTGTAGTGGAATTGGTGAAAGCTATCCAGATATTACTAATGCATCGCGCCCCATGAAAGCTAAAGAAGCAAAACTTTGTTTGACAAATGGTGTAACGGATGTGATTGAAGTCATTATAGGAAATGATGGCTTAACCTTTTCGAATAGTGTTAGCGCCGAAAGATTTAATTTAAAAAAAGAGCATATTTTTTTAGCTATGGCTGCTGAAGTTCCTTTAAATGGTGTAATCGTAAAAAATCCTTTTATGAAATGGAGTGAGATAGATAGTTCATATCCAAATTTTGATATTGAGATACTTGTTGCACCACCAACATCGGGCACAAGAGATGCTTTTGACGGATTAGTAATGGAAAAAGGATGTGAAAGATCTGGCTATGTTGAGATCAAAGGTGACGAAGCAGGCTGTACTGCATACAGAGAAGATGGTCGTACAATTGAAATGGGTGAAAACGATACGCTTATAGTTCAAAAGCTAGCAGAAGATCCAGAAAGATTTGGTTATTTTGGTTATAGTTTTTTAAGTGCAAATCAGGATAAGATTCAAGGTAGTTTTATAGATGGTGTAGAGCCGACTATGGAGACAATTCAGTCTTACGAATATCCTAATGCTCGACCGTTATTTCTTTATATAAAAAAATCTCACATTGGCGTTATCCCAGGTATCCAGGAATACGCATCCTTAATAACATCGGAGGATGCTATTGGAGAAGATGGCTATCTAACAGAATATGGGTTAGCGCCTATGACAGAAAATTTAACTGATAGAACTATTGATAATGTTGAAAACTTAGTGGCCATGGATTTGGAAAAATGTGCTAATAAAGTACATCCGCTTAAAAATGAAAATGGTTTTGGGTCCGCTTGCAAGTAATTACCTTTATAAAAAATTTATTAACAGGGGGCTATTATAAGCTCCCCTTTTTAAAGTTTAAATTATACTAATGTTGTTAAAATGTTTTATTCTGTATTAACATTATTTGTACTTTCATTTATTGGATTTTACCTAGGTAAAAGAAAGTCAATTAAGCTTTCTCAAAATTCAAAACTAGCTAGCTTACCATCTTATTATGGTTACTTAGCAATGTTGTACATTTTAATACCAACACTTTTCGCTTGGCTTTTTTTATTAGTGGGTGAAAATTTCATATTAGAAAAATATCTTACCATGGTACTAAAAGATTTTTTAATTCCAATGAATGAAAGTGAAATTCAATTATTTTTCATTAAAATTAAAAATTTATCAGAAGGGGCATCATTTGGAAATGAAACAGATATAGAATTATTTGGTGCACAAAAAATTATTGATTTCAAAAACTTATTTTTATCGTCAACCTATTTTGTAATATTTCTAGTAACAGCTTTAGCTTTATATCTAGTTAATAAAAAAATATCTCCAGCTTTTAAAAGTCAGCGACATGTTGAGAAGATAGTCAATTTGTTTATTCAATTATGTTCCTATATAGCCATCCTAATTACAGTCGGGATTTTTTTATCATTAGTATTTGAAACGATTAATTTTTTTGGTTATGTCAATCCCCTAGATTTTCTTTTTGGATTAAATTGGAATCCTAATAGAGCTTTTGTAATCGATAGTTCAGACGTAATAGATAAGGATATCTTAAAAGATGCTTTTGGAATAATTCCATTAATGGGAGGAACTCTTTTGGTAGCTTTCCTAGCCATGTTGGTTTCTATCCCTTTAGGATTAATGTCCGCAATTTATCTTGCTGAATACGCACCGAGAAAAATTAGAGATATTTCTAAACCGGTGATAGAAATTTTAGCTGGCATACCAACTGTTGTGTATGGCTTTTTTGCTGCATTAGTAGTGGCACCAAAAATTGCAGATCTTGGACAATATTTTGGCCTTGACGTTTCTTCTGAAAGTGCTTTAGCAGCCGGATTAACCATGGGTGTTATGATTATTCCATTTGTTTCCTCTCTTTCTGATGACGTTATTGGAGCTGTTCCACAAAGTCTTAGAGATGGCTCGTATGCACTAGGTGCTACTAAATCGGAAACAATTATCAAAGTTATCTTGCCTTCAGCACTCCCAGGGATAATAGGTTCTTTTTTATTAGCAATTTCAAGGGCTATTGGCGAAACGATGATTGTTGTGATGGCAGCAAGTCTACAAGCTAATTTAACAATAAACCCTCTCGAGCCTACAACAACAATCACAACTCAAATTGTTACGGCACTAACAGGAGATACCGAATTTGATAATCCTAAAACATTAGTTGCTTTTGCGTTAGGTTTAACACTATTTTTTGCAACACTTTTATTAAATTATTTTGCCCTAAGAACTGTAAAGAAATATAGGGAACAGTATGACTAATTTAGCAAAAAGAAAAAAAGCAGAATTAAGATTTAAGTTTTATGGAATTTTTTCTGTATTTTTATCACTACTATTCGTTGCAATACTGATGCAGAATATTTTTTCTGCAGGTATTGGAGGTTTTTACAAGACTGTATTCGTAACTTCTATTCATTTTGATCAAAACTTATTAAACCTAGAAGATAATCCTAGTGAGGAGCAAATTAAAAAATCTTCATTCAGAAAGTTAATTAAATATAATTTTAATGAACTTTTTAAAGAGTATTCTAAAGATGAAATTAAACAAATTAAAAAATTATTTTATAGAAAAATAGATATTGAGCTTAAAAACTTTCTTATAAATAATCCTGAATTTTTAAATCAAACAACTAATGTAGATTTAACAACATCAACACATATTGATCAAATTCATAAAGGAAACTTTGATAGAACTGTTCCAGAAAAGCAAAGGAGTGTCAATAACCTCCAATTAAATATCTATGATAAATTTATAGACGAGAAAAAAGTTAAAAAAGTTTGGAACTCCACATATTTTACATCTGGAGACTCAAGAGATCCTGAGTCAGCCGGTGTAGCAAGTTCTGTGATGGGGTCAGTATTTACAATATTAATTTGCTTTTTATTAAGCTTTCCTATTGCCATTTTTGCTTCAATTTACTTGGAAGAGTTTGCAAAAAGAGGAAAGATGACAGATCTAATTGAAATAAATATAAATAATCTAGCTGCTGTGCCCTCAATAATTTTTGGTCTATTAGGCCTTGGTATATTGCTTAACTTTTTTGGTTTACCAAGATCTACAGCTTTAGTTGGGGGAATTGTTCTATCTTTTATGACGCTCCCAACAATAATTGTGGCATGTAGGTCTTCTCTTCGTGCAGTACCACCGTCAATAAGAGAAGCAGCTCTAGCTCTTGGTGCAACAAAAAATCAGGTGGTCTTTCATCATGTATTGCCTTTAGCTATGCCCGGAACGCTCACTGGAACAATTATTGGATTGGCAAGAGCCATAGGAGAAACAGCACCATTGTTAATGATTGGTATGGTAGCCTTTATTATGGATATACCTTCTAATCCTCTCGAACCAGCTGTAGGTATGCCCGCACAAATATATTTATGGTCTGAAAGCTCAGAAAGAGGATTTATAGAAAAAACCTCTTCTGCCATAATATTATTATTGATGTTTTTGATTGTAGTTAATTTCGTATCGGTTTATTTTAGAAAAAAGTACGAAAAAAAATGGTAAACACAATTATTACAAAAAACCTTAATGTCTACTATGGAGATAAACAGGCAATTAATGATATTAGTTTACATTTTCTTAAAAATAAAGTTACAGCTCTCATAGGACCTTCAGGATGTGGTAAGTCTACTTTTTTGCGATGTATAAATAGAATGAATGATGTGATTGATATTTGTAGAGTTGAGGGAACCATTTCACTTAATGGTTTGGATATTTATAGTAAAGAAATAGAGGTAGAGCATTTAAGAGAAAAAATTGGAATGGTTTTTCAAAAGCCTAATCCTTTTCCAAAATCTATTTATGATAACGTTGCTTACGGACCTAGAATTCACGGCATAACAGACAAGAAAGATGAAATGGATTTAATTGTGGAAACATCACTCAAGAAAGCTGGGCTTTATGCGGAGGTTAAGGATAGGTTAGATGACATGGGGACTAGTTTGTCTGGAGGGCAACAACAGCGCCTGTGTATAGCGAGAGCGATAGCTATTAAGCCAGAAGTAATTTTAATGGATGAGCCTTGCTCTGCCTTAGATCCAATTGCTACTTCTATAATTGAAGAGTTAATCACAGACCTTAAAAAAAGTTATACAATAATAATAGTTACACATTCTATGCAACAAGCTGCAAGAGTTTCTGATAAAACTGCTTTTTTCCATTTAGGAAATTTGATTGAAGAGGGGGATACGTCTAAGATATTTACAAAACCTGATCATCAAAAAACTAACGATTACATCACAGGGAGGTTTGGCTAAATAAAATGAAACATGCAGACAAGTTCTACGAGTCCCAATTAAATACTATTAATGAAAAACTTGTTAAGATGGGATCTCTTTTAGAAAAGCAATTCTCTAGCGCGTTAGTGGTTTTACATAGTAGAGACGAGCAATTAGCTCAAAAAGTAGTGGATAATGATGATAATATTAATCAGCTCAACCACGAAATAAGTGATTTTGTTTTTCAAATAATAGCTATGAGACAGCCAATAGCTGATGATTTAAGATTTTTATTTTGTACAATAAAAATTATTAGAGACCTAGAAAGAATTGGTGATCACATAACAAGTGTAGCAAAGAAAGCAACTAGAGTAAGTAAAGATATACCATCTGAGTTTATTGAAAAGTTATCTAATCTTGGTAAGCAGGCTTCAGTTATGACTCATGATGCATTAAATTGTTTGTTTGAAAGACGTCTGTCACAGGCTGATAAAATAACTAAAAGAGATGATGTGATTGATGAATTGCATGGTGCTTTTATATCAGAAGTTCTTGCTTATATGAAAAAACATGATGATGTCATTCCTGACTCACTTTCACTAATTCAAATGTCAAAAGCAATAGAAAGAATAGGTGACCATATAACGAATATTATGGAAGAAGTTCATTTTCTAATTGAAGGCCAATATTCTTCTGATTAAATAAGTGAAAAATAAAATATTAGTAGTAGAAGATGAACTAAATATATCTGAACTTATTAAACTCCACTTAAAAAGAAATAATTTTGAATGTCTGTTGGTGCATGATGGAGATGATGTACTCCCGGCGATAGAAAGTTACGTACCTGATCTAATTATTCTTGATTGGATGATACCCAACATATCGGGCCTAGAGGTTCTTAAAAGGATTAAAATGAAATCGGAATATCTTGATTTACCAATACTTATGTTGACAGCTAAAAATGCTGAGCAGGACAAGATAGTGGTCTTTGAATATGGGGCTGATGACTATTTAACAAAACCATTTATACCTAGTGAGCTAATTGCAAGAGTAAGAGCCATATTAAAAAGAACACAGAAAAGTGACAAACAATCAGATTTAATAATATTTGAAGACATCTCTATTGATAAGAATCAAAGAAAAGCATTTCGAAATAAGAGAAAATTAAATTTAGGTCCGACTGAATTTAATATTTTATTATTTTTTATTCAAAACAAAAAAAAAGTATTTTCTAGAGATTTTATTCTAAACAGAATTTGGCCTCATGATGTTAATATTGATCTAAGAACTGTTGATGTTCATATTAGAAGACTTAGAAAAGAGTTAAATGCAAATGGCGAACAAGATTTTATCAGAACAGTTAGATCGGCAGGTTATTCAATTGATAATGAAAATTAGATAATAATTCCAAAATGCTAAATACAAAAATTTACATTAAAATCTTACTAAGCTTTTTTTCTCTTCTTTTCTTCTAATTTTTTTTTAACACGCCATCTTAAATTACTTCTTACAATATAACCTAAGCAGTTTTTTGATCCACATCTGCAGGGATGTTCCTCAAAACTATACATATCATATCCGTAGTCATAAGTTAGTTCATCGCCTTTTTTTATATCTTTAATAGCACTTATCCATATTCGTCCTCGAACAATATCAGTTTCACAATTAGGGTCACATGAGTGATTAATATATT
>ENA-UOXV01002017-UOXV01002017.1-marine-metagenome-genome-assembly--contig:-NODE-2017-length-27163-cov-6.562638_pt1 | contig 27163 bp, 40 predicted proteins | sample MGYA00238165_ERZ766961 | MGnify/ENA primary metagenome ERZ766961 (study PRJEB28924, sample SAMN03173240) | marine metagenome | biome: Marine; feature: Water; material: Subsurface seawater | place: North... | reverse complement strand
TCTGTTGGTTTTAATGAATATATTTTACCAGCTTTTTTTTCTGGTGCAACTGGTAATATTAAACTCGCATCACTATATGTACTCATAATCTAATCTATCAATATTTCGTTAATATAATTTCTTAAACAAAATTCACTTGTACCACTTCCACCATCAGCTAACGACCTTGCTACATACGAATCATAAATGAAATCTATTAGTATAATTGGCTTTCCATAACCTACTAATTCAGCTGTAAAGCTAACATTTTCATCAATAGCATTTTCATCACTTAAACTAATAATGTAACCACGTCCATATTCATCTTCATCAATTCGCCAATCTATTAATGTTCTATCTCTTTTTATGTTTTTTAAATCGTAGTATGTCTGTTGTGTACTACTTAAATTTTTTAAAACCAATCCATCAAAAGATATATTATAACTTTGATTTGTCGGCACTTCTGTATTCCACCCTACATTATCTCTTGTCGTTGTGTTTAACGTTTCACTTTCTTCACTAAATGAATGACTTGTTAAACAACCAACAGGTAGATAACCTGCACCACTATCTATATATAAAATTCTATAACCACCGTTTGTAAACATAAATACAAATTTAATTAAAATTAATTTAACCCTTTATTGTAGGTTTAACCGAGTTTCCATAGTCATACGTTAATTCGTAATCTAAATCTGAAAGTGTTGCATTAAAGATTTGTCTTAGTTTTACGTTTGTAATATTTGTCTTAGAATTATAATCTAAAGACAATGGTATAAATAAACCACTTACATTATTTATCGTAACAATAGACAATGGTTCTACAAATCCATATACATCACCTGTAAACTCTCTTGATGTATCTTGGCTCAACATCATAGTTTCCTCTCCCATTAACTCCAGGATAACTTTTGCTTCAGTAACACCCTTTCTAAACCACGTTTCAGTTGGTGTTGTTTCATCAGCTTTATAGATAGTACCATAGTAAAGATCTGATGGTTGATCGCCTACATTTACCGTTTTAGTATCTTTTACATTTGTTGATGGGTTGTTTTTCCTTTGGAATGTATGAAATTCGCCTTGTTTTAATCCATCTGATGTAGATTCACCCTGTGGTGATACACTTATGTAGTTTAGGTAAAAAGTACCTGTTTCATCATTCGTTTGTTCTGGTGTCCATATTTCAATAGTTATATTTCCTGCTATCGGTGCAGCAGGTAAATCTGCTAATATTTCAGTATTAGAATTTAATTCTCCACCAAATGAAAAAGCAGTTGTATCTGTTAGTGTCCATTCAGCTGGCACTGCAAAAGGATTAAAGTAATAAGTACTACCACCTGTTAATACCACCTTATAATTGAATTGCCCCCAAAATAAAGTAGTTGTGTTTTTTGTTAATGATGTTGTTTTAAACTTTATATTGTAATTAATTAAATCATCTGCTAAAACAGCAATCGTGTTACTTGTTAGATTCTTTACCGATGCAGTTGCATCAAAATCTAAATCTACACCATAACCACTTGTATTTAATGTTAGGTTTGTTGATGAATTTATTGTCCATTCTGAAATAGTACCACCAGAATGTGCTAAATATACATTTTCTAATAAACTTAAATCTAAACCATATTTGTAATTGATCCGATATGCACCGATACTTTTATTGTATGATATTACTTGGTTTGAATTACAATGATGTGGATAATAGCTATCTATTTGACTGCCTAAATCAAAACTAAAATCTTCAGTAGTTGTTGTTCCATAACTTGTACCTAAAAAATTATATTGGAAAAATGTCGGTGTATCATCTGCAAAAAGTTGATTTATTTTAAATATCCACCATTCGCCATTCCAAGAAACTATTTGAGCGTTGTAAGGTTCTAATACATCACGTAATACTTCTTCACAATCCATAATAGTTTCTCCATCATCTTTTACAAATCTATCGGTATTATAAAATACATTGTCTAATACATCTAAAGTTGTAGATAAACCTGTATAGTAAATGTCAATGTTTGTATTTATATTTTGTCCTAATCCTGTTCTAAGTAAGCAATTAGATATTATTTCTAATTGTGATTGTTTACCTGTGTATTGTAAACCACTTGTGTCAACATAAGCTAAATCTTTTAAGAATGATAAACCATCTGTAACATCAATGTCTATAATCCATTTATCACTTACAAAATCTTCATAAATACCATCAGAAATTAACCACCCTTTAAATTTAAGAACGCTATCACGATAATAATAAACTAAAAATTGTTTTTCATTCCCAGAATATAAATCGCTATATGTTTGTGTTGTTGATGCTTCAAGGCTTAGTGTTAAACCACCACCTCTAATTGATTCATCAACACTATCAACTTCAGACATACTATAAGTAACATATCCATTTATTTGCGTTGGTACTACTGGAAAACCACCATCTTCTTTTTGTATCACGCATTCATTTAATACACCCTCGTCATCGTAATATTCAAATTCGTAAATTGAACTAAAAGCCATTTATTTATTATTTGATTAAGTAATTGTTAAAGTTCCACCTAAGTTTCTATTTCTTGAAAGTGTATTAGATAATACACCTACTAATTTTTGCCCTGCTATTTCAAACACAACCGTTCCACCATTACTACTTCCAGAATACCCACCACTTGAAGATGGTGCAGAATATCCACTCCCTATATTTGGTGCAGAATAAGAGCCACCACCACCACTAGATGAAGATGATCCGCCACTACCACCACTTGATGCAGTACTACTCGCAAAACTACTAATAGCACTTCCAATAGCAATTAAAGCAATACCAGCTACAATAGCTGCGATACCACCACCAAAGGGATTTTGCATTGCAGTTTTAAGTGCCTCACTTGCTAAACCAAAAGCTAATATAAGTTTACCATAATGTACCATTATACCACCTAATGAACTAAGCAACGCATTTCCAGCAGCCTCTAAAACATTACCACCACTTGCTAAAGCACCACCAATAGCTTCAGCAAAACCACTAATAGTATCAAACTTACCTTGTTGCATTATTTGAGATACAGCTTGGTTAAATTCTGCTAATCTTATTTTAAACAGTTCAGCTTGTTCATCAAAATCTGGTGGAAGTACTTGTAAAGGTGTTTCAATACTTGATAAATTAAACGCTTCCCTACCTACTATATTAGCTTCTGTTAATCCATTATATAAAGATTCTAATTCTTTTCTTGGTTGTTCTACCTCTATTTTTGGCGTTAGCTTTATAGGAATTGCACCACCTAAGTCATTTACAGCTTTTTCTAAATCTAAATTATCAAGTTCAATACCTTGTATTTTACCCTCTAATTTAGCACCTTCTTTTATTAGTTTGTTATATTCGCCTTGTAATTGGATTGCTCTTTGTACTGAGAAATTACTTCCACCTCTTTCTTTACCTGCTCTTAATTGTGCTAAAGCATTTGCATTTTCTAATTGTATTGCCTTTTTAGTTATTTCGGCTTTCTTTTCAGCTGCTTGACGTTCTAATATTAAAAGTTGTTCACTATTTTTGACAATCATATTTAAAGCAGCAGTTGCCTTTGCTCTTTTTAATATGTTTGCAGTTAGTGTTTCAAACGTTTTAGATACTTCTCCGTTTAGTATTTTTTCTTTAGATACATTACCTAAATAACCTGGATAAACTCTTTGCAACTCATCAACTGCTCTTATTCTATCTTCCATTGATAGAGTTGTATCTTCAGCTTGTTCTTTTAATAATCTTAGACTTATAACTTCTTTTTGTGAAGATTGAGAGCCTTTAATCATAGCCTTATCAACAGACTCTAATCCATCTACATAATTCTCTAAAGATTCAGTTAGTTTTTCTTGTTCTTCTTTTAGTTGCTTTGCTTTATCTTTAGTTTTAAATAAAGTATCTCCAAATATTAACATTGCAGACGTTATCAATGATATTCCTAAAGTAATACCACCAAAGCCTTTTAAATCTCTTAGCATTGCTTTTAAAGCACCACCAGTACTACCTGTACTTTTCTTTAGATAACCAAATTGTTCGGTTAAGTTTGTAATATTATTTGATACACCCATTAATCCAAAAGGTGCATCTTGTACCGTTCTACTAAATGCAGTCATAGCAGAAGCACCATTAGCAGTACCTTTTTTAAGAGTACCCATTCCCCCAGTACCTAAATCTCTACTACTTGCATTTAATTTAGCTAAATCACTTCGTAAAACTTTGGATTCGTTAGATAATGTTTTTTCAGCATTGGTAAGTTTTAACATTCCCTTACCGAAATCACTTTGAGATATAGTACCTTTTTTGTAGTCTAATTCTAACTTTGATATTTCAGCACCTAACTTAGAACTTTCAATAGCGTTCTTTTTTAATTGTTCCTCAATCTGTTTAGATCGTGTTGCAAAAGTACTTAACGCTTTTTCAGCATCTTTTAATCCTTTTTCTAACCCTTTAGTGTCAGCACCAATACCTACTTTAAGTTGTTCCACTTATCTTGTTTTTATATTGCTCTTGTGCTACTTTTATAGCCTTTTTTTGAGCATCTGTTAATGTTGGTGCAACTTTTTCTTCAAGTTGCATAAATTGGTCTATTTTTACAGGTTTCTTTTTAGGGTGTTGCCAATTAGAAACATAAACTTGGTATGCTATTGCTCTAACTTTATACCATTCTTTTTTCTCCAATCGTTGATATGCGTGTAACCTTATACAAAATTCCGACCAAGTCATATCGTAAACGTATGTCAAGGCCGGACATTTTAACTCTCCGATCGCAACCGATATAACATCAGATTGCCAATCTAAAACTATTTTTTTTTTGTATCAGAACCTTTTTTTTGTTTTGGCACATCTTTAGTTAATGAATTTGTAAACACCTCTAAAAACTTATTTACATTTCCATTTACAAAACTATTATCATCATCTAAACCATCTACAAAAGTATTGTAATCTTTTATATCTGTTTTACCATCCCTAATCATTGCATACTCATAAGAGTAGTACATTAATTTAGGTGCATATAGAAAAACATTTACAGATAGCTTACTACCTAATTCATCAATACTTAAATTTAGTTCTTCAAGTGCTTTACCTAAGAATCCCAAACCAAAACGAAAATTTACATCTTCGTTATTTATTGTTAGAGTTATTTTATTCATTTGTTGTTGTTATATTATGGATTCGGTGCTACTTGTACAATTTCTCCACTTCCAGATAACGAACCACTAAATGTAATTAGTTCATCACCAGCAGGTGCATCTTTTGATAAGTCTGTTAAGATAGCAGTACCATAATCGATATCTGTACTTGCATCAGCATAAGTAGTTGTAATACTCCATTCTACAACTGAATTTGCTACTGATCTTATTTTATCTCTTAGTTCAGCCCAAGATTCTTTTGATGCTTCTGGTTTAATGTATTCGCCCTCAAATGATATTTCATAAGAGTAACTACCAGCAGTTCTTGTTACAAATCCTGGATCACATTTTGTTTGGGATTCTATTACGTTTCTTGTTTCAGCTAAACTGCTTGAAGTTAAACACGCAAAAGGTACATAAGCTAATCCATCCCATAGGCTTAGTATTTCTGCATCCCCTTTAATTAATTCTGACATTTTGTTATTTTATTTTATTATTAATAAGTACAAATATAATAAATTAAATTTATACACTTTTTTGTTACTATAAGTTTAATTTATATAGAACTCTATACGCAAAAACTTTCTAAATACATTTTCTGTATTTGTTAAACTTACTAAATCATTTGGAAATGATTGATGTTGCCAAACAATACTTAAACCACTTGCCACGTCTAATGTTAAGTTATCGGTTGCTGTTTTTACTGCATCTAAAATGTTATCTGCAAACACTCGACTACCTGTGTTTCCTGTTCCGTTATATTTAGTAAAAATATCTATTAAAACCGAACTTTGCCAAGCATCCTCACATTTATTAGATTTTATCACTTGATTTGTTTGTGTTGTGATTATAGTGTAATAGTTAGGTATTGATCTACCTGTTACTCTATAATCATAACATTTTATTGTTTTACCATCTACAACAATATTGTTAATAGCGTTGTAAATAGCTTTTCTTATATACTTATCTGGTAGGCTTTTAGTCATTTTATCAATTATATTTCTTTGTTAAATCATCCAACACATCTTGTAAATCATCAATGTATTGCGTTCTACCTTTTACAAATGCTGGGTATAAAAATGGTCGTGGTGTTATATTAACTTGCTTCACACCATTACCTTTAAATTGTATTGCTATCTCTTTCATTTCTTCTGGCACTTCTACCAACCCACCAGTACCAAATTCCATATATGCACTATAATAAGCACCTGCAACAATCTCATAATTTAACGGATCAACTTCTTGTGTAAATATTTGGTTTCTAAGAAACCCATCTTTTACAGGTGCTAATCTCTTTGCATCGGCTTCAATTTCGTGTGCAACTGCAATGGTAGTATCTTCTACCATTTGCTTTGCCTCATCACCAAACTTTTCTAATGATTTTAATATGTTCTTTAATCCTTTAGCCATTAAAATAATGTTTGTACATACGCTAATTACTCATCAAATGGGGTTAATTCGCTTACTTCTTCTATTTGTTGCCTTGTAGCTAATAAAGTAACATAAGAGTTGTTAAAATCCTCGTTTATAGGTTGTTTTTGTATCACATACCTATAACCACTATACTTTATGAATTGGTTAACGGAATTGTACGTTATATCGCTTCGTTTACGCAATGTAATCACTATTGTATTACTTCTATCTGCTACTCCTAAATCATTACCTAATGAAACATTTGATTTAGTGTCTAATGTCGATATATTTGCCCACATTGTAGTAATTAGATAATCACTTTCTAAATTACCACCATATCCATCTTCATAGCTTTCGGTTTGCCATAACTCTACTCTTTTCCTAAATCTTCTTGCTCTCATATTATAGTAAGAATCTTTTATTTTGATGTAATACTTCTTTTGATAATTGACTTAAACCTTTCTTTGTTGCACCTCTTTCTTTTTCTCCATAATAGTTTAATTCTATCATTTCTAAAGCTACATCTATTATATCTTCTGGAACATCTGCTGGATCTGTATAACCAACATTTAGGTTTAAATAAACATCAGTACTTTCTGTTGTTGAATAGTATGTGTATAATGGTTTAATAGTTCCTGTTGCAGTTGATGGTGTATTTAAAGTATTTATTGGATGGTCGTAAACTCTTACTTCACAATCTTGGAATAAGTAATCTTTATCCCTTGCGTAAACTAATACGTTAGTAAACTCCTCTACATATCGTAAAGCACCCTTTATCATTTTTGTTATATCGGCATCATCTTCGGTCATCGAAGTATCAACACCTAAGTAGTTTTTAGCAGTCGCTAAAGTAATTACGTCTAAATAAGCCATTATGTTTTTATTTTATACAAATATAATTAAATATAATTTAAAGAAAAAGAGCATACACATTAAGCGTATGCCCTTTAACATCAACCAACAAATAAATATTGTTTAATTATTATACAGCAGTGAAATCTCCGTAGATGATTGCATCTGGTCTGTGTATTGCTAAACCAACTTGTGCTTCAATACGAGCAGTAATGTTGTTCTTTCTGAAGTTGTCCTCATCTTCTGTTGAGAATTGTAAAGAAAGTCCCTCAGTAACTACCTTTTTGATAGTTGCCCAATTACCTACATAGTATTTGTTTGCAGCCATAAAGTTAGCTTGGAATAATGGAATACCATTAATAGCCAATCTACCATTTACTAAAGTAACAACTCCTGGCAATCCGTAACCAGCACCAGTAGATACTTGTGTTTGCAAGATACTATTGTAATCAGCAGGAGAAACAACAATACCATCAGTTGACCAGTTAGAACCTGCTAAAGTAGCAACCTCATTCATCAACATTTCGATTTTGTTTTTACCTGTAATTACTTGAGCAGATGCAGTTGCAGCAGCAGCTAATGCAGTATTAAATACTGAATTTTCTCCATCAAAGTAAGAACGTCTTAACTCTCCAGGTAAGAAACTTTCTAAGAAAGGTAAGTTGTTCGCCATTTTACGAGAATAAACACAGAAACCAGCAATGAAATCAGTATTTACATCAATCATTGAAAGATCGTAATCTAATTGTCCTTTATCAGCACCCTCTGTTTGTGTTGCAGCAGCACCCTCTGAAGTTGTTCTACGCGGGAATGTATAAGTACCATTACCGATATTAATAACTCCTACTAAATCAGAGAAGTTTAATATTTGGTCTGGAATCGTTGCAACAACATCGCTGAACGTTCTTGGTTGGTCACCAGTCAACGATGCAGAAAGTGTCATATTTCCAACAGCTTTACTTTCTAAGTAAACCTTATTGCTTTTTACTACATTCTTAATAGTTTCATAACCATCAACAATCATAGCTTTTACAGTGTCAACACTTCTTGATTCTTTTTTGCTTTTCTCTTGCAATTTTACATCTAAAGTATTTGCGTGGTCTTGAACCTCTTTTAACTTAGCTTCAAATTCCTCTTTTACTTCTTTTACTTGGCTATCAATAGCCTCTTTATGCTTTACTTCAAATGATTCTAAAGCAGCGTTAATTTCTTGTTTAGATTTTCCCTCTAAACTATCAGCCATATTTTTTAATTCGGCTTGTAATTCTTTAATCTCCATTATTTTAATGTTTTGTTAAAATTCTTAATTGTTTCTATTATACTTATCGGCTCAACTACTAATGGAGTGTTAACAATTAACGGCTCTTTGTTATCGAGTGATTTTTTTCCTAATTCGTATGCTTGTTTCTGTAATTGCTTCAATGCAATCTCTAACAAACTAAATGTATCATCTGTAAAAGTTCCATTTCTGAATGCTTTTAAGATTAATTTATGTTGGTTGTTTACTTCTTTTAATGTTAATGATTTAAAACCTGTAAATGGTGTTTCTGGATTTGCACCTAATGTAACATTTGATCCCTCGAATAACTTAACTTCTTTTATAATCCTTGCACTTGCTTTAGTATCATAATCACTTAGTATTGTTTGAAATCCAATAGAATGTTCTTTTACTATTCCTGCTTCATACAATTTTAATGTATCTGAACTATAAGAAGTATCTATTAAAGGCTCGCTTTCAAAGTACAACCCTTTACTATCTTCAGTTAATACGCTAAACTTACCGTGTGGTTGCGACCAGTTATGTTGATTAAGAAAGTAAATATCATTTTTACGTTCATCAATAGACTTTTTAAACGCACCTTTAACAATAATATCACCATCATAGTCTTTATTATCAAAACCAGATAAGTAGCCAGTAATAACCCTTTTCTTTGTATCTACGTCTTTGACTTCACCGACAATAGATTTATAGCTTAATATTTCATTCATAAGTACAAATATAAATAAAATTTATTAATACGTTTTTTAGTATAGAATTTTCTTATACTTGTTGTTTATTTCAATATAAATTGTATTTTTGTATTTAAAATCATTAACTATGAAACACTTATTAGAAATATTAAAAGATAACGGATTTAAAGAGTACCGTGTTACATTAAGTACAAACAAAAAAACAGTATTAAAAGATAATGGAGATATAGAGTTAATCGCCACTTATACTAATACTTATACCCAAAACAATAATATAAAAGACTTTTCTACAATGGCTGCTGGTGGTTTAACCAAACACTTTGTAAAAGATAATGATATGTCTAAAGAAGTTATATGGGGGTTAAGAGAATATAAAAAACCACCTAACCTATTACAACCTATATTAGATATTGAATACGATAAAAGTAATGGTTTTTTATCACAACAAGATTTAACAGAAAGGTTATTAAAACAAGTTGACCATAAAGAAATATATGATAATCTGTTTAAGAATAAAAAGTATAAACTAAAATCTATTAGTTCTAATTAACTTACCATTCTTATCACGCTTTGGTATTTGTGCAACCGTACATCTACAATTAATAACATTACCAGCACTTCCTTTTGGATCACCAGGAAATAGTAATTTTTCATTACTTACATCAAAGTTTTTATCTAATGGTACTTTTACGCCATTCATTTCGTAATGGTCGAACTGTGATTCTGGTGGTCGCCTTGTTCGTGCATCTAAGCTACTAATCCATTCCTTTTCCATTTCGATACCACTAACTCTACTCGATGTTACTGCTGAAAAATTAGCTGCTGCTGTTGTTTCTGTTCGTGCTATTCTTAAACTTTGCCAACGATACCAACGCCTTGACTTTATTAACTTCTGTAAATCGGTTGTAATTTCTCGTATTGCCTTGCCATCGTTTATTCCTGTGGCAATAATCTCATTAATAAATCTAATGTAGTGATAACGTACACTTCTTATTCTACTACCACCACGATCTAAAATGTATCTTAATAGTTCGCGTTCAAATAAACTTATAAAGTCATTTAAACTAAATGCTTTTGATTCTATTGCTTTTATTTGTGCATTGATTTGTTTACCTGTTCTTTGTCCGTGTTTAAATCCAACGTGCTTATAAACTTCTTGATAGGTTGTATAAAACACTGATTCTTTTATAGCACCATCAATAATAGATTCATAGTTTTCTTCATTAAGTGAATTAAAAGGAATGTTATTAGCTAATTCCTTAAACATTCGTTGAAACTTAACTACTGCATACTTTTCATAACCTTTATGCCAACGAAGCCATTGTTTTCTGTATTGTACTCTCATTCATTAGGTTGTTGGTTTAATGGGAAGTCATTAACTGCTTGGTCTAATGTTAGAATATCACTCATAACGGTATATTCATTCATATTACTATCTTCAATCGCTGAATATCTTAACGCTAAACGTGCTTCATTTCTGTTTAACATACCAATATCAACTGCTGTTTTTATCCACTCCATCATCTTAGCAATATCTTGCTGCATTTCTGGTAGTTCCGTTATATCGTGTTCAATGCAAAAACCATTATAGGCTTTATATCTTGGTAGTATTTGACTATTGACAGCATTATCAAATAAATCTAAATCTGGTAATATTGTATCTGTTACTACTTGTTTTCTAAACTGATTAACATTGTCATACTTAGCACCATCATCATTATTTAATAGCTTATCAGACCAACCTAATACATTACAAATTTGCTTGGTATCAAATGCTAAGAAGTCAAATAGTTTTAATTCATCTGGAGATAGTCCAATTCTTGTAAATCCTAATTCAGATGATGCACCTTGTATATTAGCTAACTTATCGGTGTTATCATCCATTTCTTTTAACCTCGACTTTAATTCCCTTGCTTGGTCTGCATTTAACGGAACTCCTTTACCGTGAATAAATCCATAAGCACCACCACTTTTCATTGTCTTAACATTCAAGTCTAATGCTTCGTTTGATGATTGCGTGTTTCTTAACGCTGCTCTTAATGGTGATTGTCCGTATAAATGTGATCCGTTTAAATCAAAGTTAGGATTTGCATATTTTATATGTACTACATTTTCAGCTTCAAAGTCAATATATTGCATCCCTTGTATTAAAGTATAATGTGATATTGGACTTTCTAATCCTAACATATCAATATTATCTTTTAATACTATTTGTGTTAAATGTGATGGTAATAAATACCACGCTATTGGTTCTCCTTTATTCATCCCCTCATCTGGACATAACAAATAGATATAAGCATTACCATTCAATGCCATAAATGTTTCGTACAACTCTTTAAACTCTTTCCAAGTTTGTAATGGGTTTGGTCGTTCTAAAGGTAAATCTGCATATTCACTATCAAATGCTTTAGATTCGTATAATAAACGCTTAACTTCTTGTTGGGGTGTTAAATCATATTTAGTTGATGTTACTAATCTATCACGCTTTCTTTTCTGGTTTTTATCTACAACCTTTTTAACGTTAAAAGGTACTGAAGATAGTTTGTTTGCTCTTTGAGATACTACCGAATAAATGATTGGATTGATGTTATACCCATCATCTATATACGTTTCTCCTTTATCATCATAGGAAGTAAAAGAACCACCAACCCATTTAAGAAAAGCATCGTTATATTTATTCATTGATTGTTTTACACCACTAAAGAAAAAGGGGTTACGAAAAGACAATTTAGCCATTATAAGTTTTATTTATATAAATATCAAAAGTAATAAAAAAAATCGATATAGTTATTTTAGTTAAAAGAAAAATACTTTAGGTGCTAACTCAAACCAATATCGCATCATTATAGAATCCCATTCATCTGGTGATCGACCTATCATTTTTTTAACCACATCTTTAGAAACCAAGGCAACTCTACCATCTTTATCAATATCTTTTTGCTTTACCTGTTCCATTTCCTCTGAAGTAATACCAATAACGATACTATCATTGCAGAACTCTCCTACTTCTCTATTCACTATTTTGTTAGCCATTTTATATCCACATTGTGATTTAAGGTTATTAAAGTTTTGAGATATACCATCAACATCTAATGCTTTACTATTATTAACAAAACCTTTACAACCTAAGAAGTCAACAACACCACCACCAACACCATCTTCATCAGCAATAGTATTACTATTACTAACACCATACTTTAATTGTATTTCTTTTACTTTATCTACAACGTGAACTAATCCACTCTTTGCAATTTCATATCTGTAAATGCAAACCCATCCGTGCCATACTCTTATAACGGTTTTATCTTTACCTTTACGAGCAACATCAATAGTAATGTATTTATTGCCATCTGGTTTTAAATGTGTTGGATTCCAATAATCTGAAATACTATCTAAATCAATTAATGTACTTGGATCATCGTCATACTCCCAATTCCCATAATATAATCTTTCTTTACTATTCTTATCTAAACTAAGTAAACTATCTAAATAAGACTTTGGTAAGTGTGGGTTATCTGTTGGTAATGCTTGTATAAACTTTCTATTGTTAGATAATGTATTTTCTCTATATGGTTTATAGAATACTTTGTATGTCCAATTCTTTGCAGGGTTACAACTACCTAATAGTTTTGGTGTTAAATTGTATTCGTTTAATTTATATCTGCATCTACTTAAAACGATTTGCCAAGCCTTATGCACTACCTGGTTGCATTCATCAACAAAACCACCAGTAATTTCTAATGAACCTAAACTATCAAAGTTCGGATCAGATGGATATAAAAACAAATCTTGTAGTAATATTTCGCTTCCATTAGTCCAATAGATAATATGATTTTGTGCATTGTATTTAAATTGGTCTGATATACCGAGTAATGAAGTTAATTCAAAGAATGTATTTAATGTAGTTTTTTTAAGTGATGTTAGTTTTGCCCTACCCATTAACCAACGAGTGCCTGGATATAATTGACATTGTTCAATTAACCACAAACAACCAAGAGCAGATTTACCACCACCAGCTGCACCACCATAAAGAATTTCTTTAGTTTCTTTATCTTTTAAATAATAAACTGCATTTTCTTGTTTTGGTAGTAGATTCATTCATTAGGCTTAGTTCCATTACCTAAACTAATTACACTAACTGGTTTATCTTTATCTCCACCTTCGTGTTGAAGTTTAGACGTTTCAATAAGTGAATGATAAGACTTTAATATGAAGATTCCTAAAGCGACATTTATCTTACCACTTGCAGTATGTTTTACAACTATTGATTCGCATTTATTAGTTAATCTTTTTATCGTGTTAAAAACTTCGAAGTCATTTTTAAACTTTTTTGCTATATAATTGAATTGTTCACGGTAAGTTCCACACTTATCAGCAACATCAGAAAGGAAATAACAATCTTCATTTATAACCTCATTAGCTTTATCTAATAAGTCTAAAGAAAACTCTTTAGTGATGTATTCAGCATAGTTATTATTTTCTTCAGCAGCCATTTAATACTTCCTTTTATTTCTTAATGATTTACCTAAATTAACCCATTTAGATACTCTTTCTACTTGTCTTTGATGTCTTGTTTCTGTTTTTGTTATCATAAGTATAAAAAATTAGTACAAATATACTAATTTATTTTTTATCGTTAATATACTCACCTAAGTCTAATACATTAAAACCTTTTATGTATAATTCCATTACCAACCAATACGGCATATAAAGAATCTCACAATGGATAATGTTTTTATAGAACTCGTTTTTAAAGTACTTTAGACTTTCGTTGTTTGGTGGATCAATCAATTCGATATAAGACTGAAATAAATCGTCTTTATCTTGTTGTGTTAATTCGTTGATATCTTTTAGTTCTGACATTTTATGCTATAAAATACGTTAGGTGTTGATGTTGGTTGTTTAAAAACAGGTTCAGCACATTCTACTTTTTCGCTGCTAATGATATACGATTCAATTTGGTTTACATCATTGTTTGTTATCTTGTAGAAGTATGTAATTTTCTCACATTCACAAGGTGGTTCTATGATGTATTTTTCAAAACTATCACAACTTTGTATTAATACTACTAATACGATTAATTTAAGTAAATTTTTCATTTTGTTTCTATTTTATTTATCTTTCTGATGTTACTATCTAAAAAATGTAATAGTTCTGGAGTTTGTTGTACTGTAATTAGTTCACTTGCCCAAAAAAGGCATATTGTATCGTGTTTATCGAATTGAAAAGGCACGAAGAAACCTTTTATTTCTGTTTCATCTATATAGAGATCCACATAAATATCTTCATCGGTTTCAATGTTTGTGGTTAAAAATTTTAATTTCATAGTTGCAATTTATAACAAATAAATGAATAAAACAATTAATATTGATAAATTTTATTATCTATTGTTTGCACTATGTGTCTAAATACCGATCGTTCTTGTTTGCCAGTAACATCAACGCCATTAATAAATAGTCTGTAATGGTCTTTTCCCTCTGATTTTAATTCTATATTATTCATTGTTTTAAGTATTTAATTTCTCTTTTTAAGTAGTCTAATGCTTTTTCTAAGTCTTGCAATTCATTATCTTTTCTTCCTGCTCTAAATATGTATTTAACGATATTACCACGATTAAATGTTAATTGGTAATCGTGTATAACATCAATTAAATCATAGTCTTTACCAGATTCATAATGTTTATTGGTTGCTTTCATATCTCTTTAATATTTACAAATCTTTGTTTTAATTGTGGTTGTGTTAAATGCCTTACAACGCCATCAGAACGTTTTAATTTAGATGTTGACATTGTATGGTGATTGTTACCAATCCCTTTATACGTTGAACTTGTACCAAGTATTTGATATTCGGTACTTGTATCTAAACATTTAAAGTTTAGAAATCTTATTGATCCGTTGTTATCTATTAGGTTATTCATTATCTAATACAAACTTAACTCCGAAAAGTGTTATTATTTTTCTATGTTTTTTAATTCCGTTGTAAACAAATCTATTTACTTTTAATTATTTTGTAAATTATTTAGTTTACTTAACGTTTGTTTATACTTTTTTAACCAGTACTTTCTATTGAAGTTTGCGTTTTCGTATCGTTTTCTTTCTATACTATATTTTATTGTCATTATAATAAAACATAATGCAAAGAATAGTATTAAAATTGTTTGTGCGTTCATAACTTCATTTTTTTAGATGCTTGTTGATCCAGAACATTAGATATATGCTTTTGTAAGCTAATACCTAACATTACTGCTTGAATTTTTAATACCATTTCGGTATCTTCTTTGTATTCGATTAATTTCTTTTTTGTGTTCATTGTTTATTGTTTTTGTAAATATATAAATAATATATCAATTTTAGACGATTAATTTTAATTTTTTTCTATAATTCATTTGTATATCATCTAAATTGTAGATGGAATTGCTAATAATAAAGCTATCTTCAGTTGTTTCTGTATGCGTTTCAATGTGTTCAATTGCCTTATAAACATCGTAAACCGATTGACAAATAAAGAATAACACATTTTGTTCAATCATTTCTGGTAATGTTTCCTTTTGGTGTTTAGTAAGTTTACCATAAGGTAGTTTTAATTCTAAACCGAAATAGAATGATGTATCTTTGTAAAAAACCGTGTTGTCTGGTAAACCACTCTTTGATGCAAAATGTACCCAACGACCATCTTTATACATCTTACCAGAATTTTGTCGCCACCAGAAATAATTAGTTTTATTTAAGAATGAATTTACATCATCTTGCAAATCGGATTCTTTTCTATAAACCTTACCATCATACAAATCTAATAACGATCCGATACGTTTTAGAAACACTTGTTTTTCGGTTGTTATTGTTTTTAGTTTCCTTGTTTCATTATCGGTATCTAAATTATATTCCCTATCAATTACTGAAGAAATCTTTTTATTAAACTTTAATACTTTACGTTCATCTGGTAATCCGTGTTCTTTTATATTCTCGCAACAATCTAAAACTATACAATCACTTTTACCATTTGATATACTTTCTTCTATTGTGTTACCAAGTAATCTTATACCTCTACCTAAACATTGTATGTATTTCTTCCATTGCATTGTTTTGGTTGCCATTATAACACAAGATACTTTTGGCTCATCAAATCCAGCAGTAAGTATTTCTATTGATATTAAACCTTTTATAAGTCCAGCTTTATAAGATTTTAGAATTAACTCACGTTGTTTTGTTGATGTATCAGCAGTTATTGATTTTGTGATTATATTCTGTTTAGCAAATTCTTTTTCTAACTCTTTGCAATGTTTCTTGTTTACTGCAAAGCAGATAAATTGTCTTTTTTCTCCATTACTAATATAATTATCTACTATTGATTTATTTATATCTTCTTTGTTTATCGCTTGTTCTAATTCGGTTTCATCATAATCATTACCTTTTATTTTTACGTTGCTTAAATCAATAGATAAACTACTATAACATTTAAACGGAACGAGCCATCCTAAATCAATTAAATCTTTTGTTTGGTAGTTATCAATAATAGTATCAAAACCATCTAATAAATACCCTTTGTTATCTGTTGGTGTTGCTGATAAACCTATAAAAATAGCATTAGGAAACCTATCAAATAATGATTGCACTAAATTAGATTCATAAGCATAGTGTACTTCATCAATTATAACGATTTTAGGTGGTGCTATTTCCACGTTGTTTAATGTTTGTAGTGTTGCTATTAAACATTTATAATCGTTGCTTATATCTTTGTTTTCGCCTTGTAAGTATTGTGGTTCTAAACTACTAAATTTATCAAATGACTGTTCAGCTAATTGGATTCTATGTGATGTAAACAATACTTTATTATTCTTTGCTATTGCGTTTTTTATAATATCATAAGATAGTATAGTTTTACCAAATCCTGTTGCAGCCATTACTAAAAGTTTAGTATTACCTTTAGCTATTGCATTTACTATTTCTTGCTTTATATGTTGTTGTGGTTTTCTTAATGTGTACATTTTTTTTATTAAAAAATCTTCTTATTAAATACCCTCTTACAAATGAAACAATAAAAAAAACTATTGTTATTATTATATTTTCATTTATACTAACTTCTATATTTAATAATGGATATATTATTAATTGAATAATAAAACTTGTTAAAAGCCCTACTATAATATTAGTAAGGCTTTCTATTGCTGATTGTTTTTTAGTTTGCATTAAAATAAAGATTCTTGAACTACTTTTGTTTTATTAAATCTTTTTTCAGCATCTTGTAGGTTTAGTTTAGCTTGTTTAAAATAACTATCTTTTAATTCGATACCTATTGCTTTACGACCCATTGAAACAGGGCTATAAACCTCGCTACCAACACCCATAAAAGGTGTTAAAACCACTTCATCTGGATTTGAATACAATTCTACTATTCTATCAATAACATCTAATTGCAACGGATGTACGTGTTTTTCATCATCTTCTTCTCTACTATCTTTAAAAGGTAAAACATTATCTATTCTAATATCATCCCAAACAGAAGATGCATATCTTTGCCAAATGTAGTGATTTAACTTAGTTATTTTATCGTCTTCATTTATATTATTTAAATGATCCCATAACTCAACCTCGTTTAAATTAGAATTATTTGCATTATTCCATGCTCTTAATATATTTGGTAAAATAGGTATTTCACCTGCATAATGATTCATTCCAAATTCGTGAGTAACTGGAACTTCGTTTTCTCCTTTTTTAGTAAATACCAATACATAATCTGGCATAGCTGTAAAACATCTTGTGCTATCTTCTACTATAAACTTGTGCATTAAAGATTGTACCATTGTACGCATTCTAACTTTTAAGGGTTCTTTCCATATCGTAATACGGTTTCTGTATTCAAAACCATATTTTTGATGTATTCTAATTATTTCGTTTGGAAAATCCCAAAGTCTACAAGTATTATCAAAAACATCCGTACAATGTACAGCAGTTATACGCCCTTTTTTTGTTGTTCTTGCAATTTCTTTAACAAGATATTCGTATTGTTCTAAAAATTGTTCTTTGCTTTCACAATTAGACATATCGTGTTCACTACTTGAATAATTGTATAATCCAGCAAATGGTGGAGAATATACACTTAAATCTACGCTTTCATCTTCTAATGTAGGCATTACTAACATACAATCACTATTATAGATTGCGTACCTGTCTGTTACTATTTGATCTTTTACTTTGTTTTCCATTGTATTAAAATTTAGGTTTAATTATTTCTTTGTTAAATTCTTTTTTTACGTTTATAAATGTGCTGTTTACGTTATCTGTAAGATTTTTATGTAATTGTATAGCTTTTTGTGTTTTTTGCTCTAATGCTTCTAAAACTCGTGTTTGCCCATCTGAAATAACCATATCAATAGTAACATCATTCTTTTGACCAAACCTCCAAAAACGTCTTATAGCTTGGTAGTATTGTTCATAACTCCAAGTAGGAAAAAAAACAGAATGGTTACAATGTTGCCAATTTAACCCCATTGAAGTCATCTTAGCTTTTGTTATTAATCTTTTTATTTCTCCATCAGCAAAAGCCATAAGTATTTCCTCTTTTTTATCTATTTTTTGACTTCCTATTATTTCAACTGCTTCACTATCCAATGATTTCAATATTTTACTTTCATTATTAGTGTTACACCAATATACAGAAGTTTTACCATTAGCTAATTCTATTGCTTTTTCACATCTTTTATATTCTGTTTGTTTTTGTTCGTGACGAACCTCTGTCATAGATTTTGCAATAGGTGTAAACATTTGTATTTGACCATCCACATCTATTAAAGATTGATTTTTTACAACGTGTTTATTTATTATTAATTCTGGCAAATTATATCGTTCATCTGAAAACCCTAAATCACTTGGCATTTTTGCCATAATAGACCATTGGTTAACCCAAGCAAAGAAATTCTTTTCTGCGTGTGGCTTTAAGTAAAACTTTTCTCCAATATTCCTATTATTACTATCTACGCTGTTTTGATTATTTTTAAAGAATTTACCTAACATATCCATATAACCCATATAACCAAGTGCTTCACTACTTGTTCCAAGTTCTATAAAATCGTTTGGTGATGGTGTCGCTGTACTTAAAAATCTATAAGGTATCTTTTTAATAAAAGAAGTAATACTGTTTTTAATTTTACCATCAAAGTTTTTTAAAATACTACTTTCATCTAAAATAACGCATTCAAAATCTTTTTCATTAAAGTAATGTAAACGCTCATAATTACATACTACTATTTTTTTAGTATGCTTACCATCTTTTGATATTTCAATATCATCTGTAATATTTCTTTGTTCAGCTTCTTTTATAAATTGATGACCAACAGCTAAAGGAGTTAATATTAAAACCTTTTTATTTGTTTTATTTACAATGTTTTTAGCTATTGATAATTGAACTAAAGTTTTACCCAGTCCAGTGTCTAAAAATATTGCAGACCTGCCTTTTTTTACAGCTTTTTCTATTACAAACTTTTGAAAGTCAAATGCACAATCTGGAATAAAATTTGCATCAAATCCAAAGTTACCTATTGTGTGTTTTTTTTGTTCTAAGAACTTTAAGTAATCCATATAATTTAGTTTTTTAGTTTATTTGTCAAATATATAAAATATATTTCAATTTATAGTAAGTTTTTTTTTAAATATTTCAATTCTTTTTTAGTTAATGATTTTAAAAAGAGATCAACCCTATTGCCAACATTTATAATATCCAATACATCTTGTAATTCTTTTTGTAATTCTTTATCATACAATAATCTATTAGAAAATGTTTTTAAATTATAAGGTATTGCACTTCGTTCTTTGTTTGGTAGATATTTTACAGCTTCGTTATTTATAAGTTTAAACATTGGTACTATAATATATGTTACCATTTGTCTTGCTTTTACAATAGTATGTTCTCTTGACTTTTTAAAGATGTTTACTCCATAATAATCAGATACAATTCTCACTATTTGTTTTGGTGTTTTATTCATTTGTTTTGTTTTTATTTGTCCGTTTTATTTTCAAAATCTTTTATGTAATTATAAACCGTTCTTCTGGTTATCCCTAATATCTCGCTTAATTTAGTTTTACTTATTTTAGGATTTGATGAATAAATAGCTACAAACTTATCATAACTCGACTTGTCTGCATTTTTATTAAGTATGGTTTTAACATCTTTTGTTTCTAAACTATTTACTTTTATCTTCTTCGCCATTGATATAAAGTAATTACTTAATTTTTCAGCTTTTAAAACACTATCTTTTTTTATTACTCCTAATGTATAACTATCATCAGAATAACTTGATAGCGTGTTTATAAGTAGTGCAAAACGTGGTATGTATGCCTTTTGTTTAGGCAACATTGACTTCATATACTCATTTTCTTCATCTGAATTTTGAACATCAGTAATTTTATTAAATATTCGTACCCATTCTTTATTTGCATCTTCAGAAAATCGTGATATAATCGGATCTATTTCTTTATCTTCTGTAAATTCTATTAAGTGTTTTAATTTCTCGTAAAAGTTTAAAACATAATCAGAATACCAATCTAAGTATTCTTGTTTCATTTCTTCTTCATTATATCTATCTACTTCTAAATCTGGATAACAGAACAACATTCTATCTATAAATCCATTGTCTTTATTATCTTCGGTATAAAAACCATCCATAATCCCAGGCTGAATACCACCAAGAACTGGTATAAAAGCACGTTCAACAAAACTACTTTTTGCAGTCTTTCTATTTAGGTTTATTTCTTTACCACTCCAAGATGATAGCCAGTGTTCTAAATCAGATCCTTGTCTATATTTATTCATATCTTTAAACCAACCTGCTAATTCATCTTTTAATACACCAATACCATTTTTATTTTCTCCGTGCAATTCAACTAATGCTTCAAGTGTAATATCATTTACAATAAATTGTGTTTTAGTTGGTCTTTTTATTTCTTCAGTTAATTGTTGTTGTTGTTTATCAAGTTCTTTATATTCATCATACTTTGCAGAATTTTTAATATATGATTTAATTTCTTTGCTATTCTTTTTTTGCATTGGAAAAGTAACATTTGATATTGATGGTGTTTTACCAATCCCAGCTTTACCAATTAAAGCAATCCAAACATTAGCACTTTCAATCCAACCTCGTTTAACTTCTATATTAATAGAATTACCAATAAGAATAGATGTCATCCACAACATTGAACACGCCATAAAGTCTATTGAACTATTTAAAGTTGAATTACATACTAAAATATAATTTTGTATTTGTTCTGGAAATACATCTAACGGAAATGTTAAATCTTTTTTATCATATTTAATATTTACTGATTTTAATATTGGTTGTGGTTTTAATCGTTCTCCAAATCCTTGTTTGTATATTTCTTTAGCACCTTCTGAAAAATCTCCATTGAATTTAGAATAACAAAAAGCTGCAAATGGTGATATTAATTTTTCGTGTGGATATAATGTTGCAGTTGTAAAAAGATACATACATCCAGAATCTTTATAAACATAACCAGAATGTGCTGCTTTTGATCCGTGTCTTTTAATAATATATTTATCATTAACATTTCTTACTATTTTAAAATCATCACTAATAATATCTAAAATAGAAGTTCGTTCATTATAATCATCCCAAGGATTTAATCCAGTAGATTCATAATTTTTATATTCTTTTCTTGGTACTTCAATAATTGCATCATCTACAAAGTTATAAGTTCGTGATACACTCCATAAAATATCACGATCTTCATCAGATATAAAATCAATATCGATATAAGTGTTTTTAGATATGTTCTTTTCATACACAAAGATATAACCACCTTTACCTCTACTTTCTATTACAGCCTCTTTATGACCTTTTAAACACGCTATTTTAGTATTACCCTCAATACGTTTAGATTTATAAAGAATATGATAACCGTTATTTTGTGTTTTATATATTGTAAACTTATCATCAAAGTCTAATATATTATCTTTTAGAAATGATAGATACTCATCCCAAAACGCAACTTGTTCTTTTGCAGTAGAAAATACTTTTAAATCAATGTCAATACATTCAAGATAATTATAACCAGTAATGATGCCTATATTATTAGTTGGTGCTAACTCTTGACCATCTTTTTTAATAATACCACCTTTGTAATTATATTGCTTTTCAAATTGTTGTTTGGTAAGTGCTTTATCTTGCAACTTACTCCAAGCGAAGTTTGGCTTTTTACTTTCTCCAACGGTAAGTAACGAGAAACCCTCGTCTAATAATCGGTTGCATTTTGTTAGCTCTATCATAAGTAATAATGTTGGTTAAAAAAGCCTATAAAATCAGTAGTAGTAGATACATCATTTATAGGCTTGGGTAAAAAATGTTTTTTAGAGCTACTACTCTCGTTTGACAAATATAAAATTAATTAATTTAATACGCAAATAAAAAAGTGTGCAATTCATTTCACACTTATTTCACACTTTTTTCACACTTTTCATTTTTGTAACTAATTGATAAATAACACTTTAACCCTTAAAAGTGTGAAATTTATACACTTTTCACACTTTTTATTTTTTTTACACTTTTTTTTCATTTCTATTTTTCACTTTTAAATGTGTGAAAAGTGTGCAATTTTCCCACTTTTTATTATAATATATTGAAAACTAATACTTTACATAAAAAAACCATTTCACACTTTTTTCACACTTTTCACACTATTTCACACTTTTGCACAAAAAAAAACACCATACTTAATATGGTGCTTTAAAATTGGTTGTTTTTTATTTAGAATGGTAAATCACCAGAATCAGCTTTTACTTCTTCTGCTTGTACCTCAATATTACTTGCATCAGATTCTATACGCCAACCTTGAATAGAATTGAAATACTTTGCAACACCCTCTGGATTGATCCACTCTCTACCGTGTAAATTAATACCTATCTTCACATCTTCGCCTACATTGTATTTACTTAATAAATCACATTTATCCTGTATAAATTCAATTAGTAATTCCTGTGGGTATTGTTCACTTGTCGTTAATACCATTTCACGTTTTCTGAATCCATTAGATCCAAAAGTTTGTTCATCTTTAATTAGTTTAATCTTTCCTTGTACTTCCATTGTTTAAAATTTTAATTGTTCTACTTGTTTATTGATTCTTGTTAATAATTCATTTGCTTCATTTAAAGAAAGTTCTCTACATTCTTTAATTGTCTTTAGTACTGGTCTTGCATTAGTACCTATATTCACTTCACTATCTAAAGTTAATTCTTTAATAAAGTTATTTTTCAATGATTCTGGTCTAAACGCAATCCAATACAATTTAACTAATTTAGGGTTAACCGTAAAATAGTGAATACATTGGTGTATATTTTCTAAAGGTATTTCATTAGATAACAATACTTCAGTATGTTTTTTTCTACCAAAACATTTAATTTCACAAGCTAAAGTTTCATCTTCAGTAATACCATCTGGAGATATACCAAGTAATTCATTTTCTTCAGATTGCAGCCAACCAGCAGTTAAAAAATCTATCTTTGTATATTCCTTTAAAAATTCTAATGCAAAAGGTTCTAATTCGTTACCTCTTAACATTGCTTCATTTTGATAGCTTTCTTCTGGTTCGTAATCTTCTATGTGTTGAGAAAGTATATCAATAAACAAAGTATCACCTTTTGTGTGTAATCCTTTTGACAAAGTACCACCGATTTTTCCGTGCTTTAGTTCAAACCATTGTTCACTTCTTTGTTCAATTTCTTTGTAGTTTATCATTTTAATTTAGTTTTTAGATTTTCTTTTAATGCTAATACGCTTGGCAATGACTTCTCGCTTACAGATAAAGATGTCCAAAGCGTAACTAATTCTTTTAAAGTCTTAGCACTATTTAATAAATCTAATGCTTTAGAATCGCTTATATTAGGTATTGGACTTTCAGCTTTCACTTTTATACCTCCAGTGATTTTACCCATCATTTTAATAGTCGGATCAAAATACAATTCAATAGCAACATCATTCCAATTACCGATATTTCTCGAATCTACTGAAGATAATTCTTTTTTAACTTTTACAATATTTGCTATCGTTTTTCTATTTGTAGAATTAACCACCATTGGTTTTACTTTTTCTTTAAAGTTAATAAAGTACCCATCTGTTTTATTTCCAGATACGTTAACACCTTTATCAAAAAAGCAATCTTGGATCGTTAATATACATTTGCCTTTATCGGCAACTATCATTTCAACATCAACACCAGCTAAATGTGTTGATTTTCGATACTTCATACAATCAATGTTTTTTTCCATTTTAATAATTTATTTAGTTAATAATCTTTTTTACAAATATACGTTTTTTAATGGTTCTATCACCATCAAAAGGAGAAAATAATGTTTTAATATTTCCTTTTTTGTCGTAAGTAATTACAACACCTGTGTTTAATTTAGTTTGTTTCATCTTAATATATTTTTTTAATTAATCCAATCTGATTCGTACTCACTCTCACAAGATGAACAACAAAATCGTGTTGTACATAGTTCTCTGCAATTCTCACATTCTGAATGGTCGTTTAAACTTTCTTGATAATTCTCGTAATCGTTATCAAATGCTTCCATAATTATTTAGTTTTAGGTTTTGTATTATTTTCTAAGTCGTTTAACCAATCACTATGATTAATTAAATAGTTATCCCAATTGTTTTTCATCTTCGTAAAGTTTTTTAATTAGTAATAATTCATTGTGTAAGTACTCATTTCCAGTACTTGTCAATTCGATTAATTCATTTAGTTTGTCTAACATAATGTAAAAGTATATATAATATATTTAATAAACAAAAAAAAGAGCAATTATTTTACTAATTGCCCTTAAACTAAAAAAAATTACTATGAAAAAACTATTGCAAATATACTATTTTTTATTTAATCTACCTAATGACATAGGTACATTTATTGCAAACTCTCCACCAAATACAACAGCACAACCTATTGCAGGTTTTTTGAAGTTCTTACCATACGCCATTGCATACGATTGATGATCTATACCACAACCAACAGCACAACCAAATATTTTAAAATTAGCACCTACAACAAACTCCGTAAACATTTCTGTATGTCGATGCCCTTGAACGGTTGACATCATATCATCTTTTGCTTTCTTCGATGCTCTACCACTTTCTCCGTGAATGTATTGAACCCCATCAATTACAACTCTATCTGTAAAAGTCCATCCAGGTACATTTAAGACGTCTGAATATTCTTTTATCCATTGCTTAGGCACACCACCAGAAAACGCTTTACGTCGTATTAATCGGTCGTGGTTTCCTATTGTAACAAATGATTTAGGGAATGCTTTATACCATCGTTGTAAACGTTTTATAGCCAATGTAAGTTCATCGCCACCACCCATTCCATCTGGATCGGTATCGTGATAACTTGAATAATGATTGTCAATTACATCACCAATAAAAATAACATCAGTACAATTATAATTTTGATACGTTTCTTTACAATGTGTTAGATAACTATCTAAACAAAATGGTTCGTGCAAATCTCCTATAACTAAAATTCTTTTTTGCTTTTTGGTAATATTTAGAAATGCTTTCTTTTTATTACCTTTTAATCTTGGTCTAAAATCACTCATAATATTTATTTATTAGTTAAAAATTAAATCCAACACCAATAGTATAAAATGGTTTCCCATCGCTTCCTATACCTAATTTAGCCAACCATTTATCTTTGTGAACATAATACGCATTAACAGATAAACTATGTACGTAATTGCTGAAATTCACATCAGTACCGATAAATAGATTGGATTGTATTATTGTGTTGGTTGTTTGTGTTGTTGTTGATTTGTTAAATGTAGTTAATTTAATATTTCGTTTGTATATCATATCAGCGAAAATAGTGCTTTCTAAGAAACCATTTTGTAATGTATCTACGTATGTGTATTTATTCACTAACTTGTCTTTAAACACCACCTTTGTAATTGTATCGTATTGTTTTATAGTATCTTTAATACGAATGTACACTTTTTTTATTGATTGTGGCTTAGTATTATCAATTATTTTAGTGATCGTGTCATACTTTACTTCTGTTTTAGTAATTGTTTTTACTATTTCTGGCTTAGAAAAGTATAAATAAAGTAGTACAATTATAGCAATGTAAGGAATTAATTTAAAATATTTTCGCATTTTGTTTGTTTATTTAAAAAAAAACATTAAATTTGCTCTGTGCGATATTGCACATAACTTGGTAAAGTTAGTCAAAACATCCAACAGATTTTCAATTAAACCAATCTTTAAATAGGTTGGTTTTTTTGATGATTCCAACGTGCTTTAGTCTTTCTAATATCATAATGCGTAAAGGTGTCGTAAACACCCAAACCACCTTGTAATATATTACCAGAATTTATAAAAACTTCTATTAAAGAATTAACTTCTATTGGTATAAAATTATCTATTGTTATATCTGCTGCTTTACCTAATAAGTGTTGGCTATTTTTAGATCCACCTATCTTTTCATTATGTTCTTCACATCTATAAGCACTATTAATTCTTATAGGTTGTTCGGTTGCAGTTCTTAATACTTGTAATTGATTGGCAAGTTTTTGAATGTTTGGTAGTATTTCTTTTGGTATTTCACAACCACATTTACACTCAAATTCTGATAAATTAAAGTTTTTAGTAAGTTTCATAATACATTTGTTTTAAGTTATTTAGACAAATATATATAAAAAACATTAGAATTTACATTAATTTTTGAAAAATCCATTTTAAAGATATGATTAATGCTGATGCACCAACAGCAAATGTTGTGGATTTTTTAATTATATCTTTTTCTAATGCAGTTAGTTTTTTATC
>ENA-UOXV01002011-UOXV01002011.1-marine-metagenome-genome-assembly--contig:-NODE-2011-length-27210-cov-6.231633_pt1 | contig 27210 bp, 36 predicted proteins | sample MGYA00238165_ERZ766961 | MGnify/ENA primary metagenome ERZ766961 (study PRJEB28924, sample SAMN03173240) | marine metagenome | biome: Marine; feature: Water; material: Subsurface seawater | place: North... | reverse complement strand
GTCTCTGACGCGGGCCGCCTTTCTGGAGCAGGTCATCACACAGGCGTTTGCGTTCCTCGACGGCGCGGCGCTCAAAGCGTCAGCCGACGGTGAGGACTTCCTGGCCATCGACCTCGCCAAGAGCCTTCGCGTGAGCTCCCGCGCGGCACCCGCCGCCGCCAACCCTCCACGCCCGGGAAAAAGCGCGAGAGAGTGTACTCCTTGTGTGCCGCGCGGGCTGATGGGGCCCGCGAAAATGCAGGTGAGCACCGGGCTTGTATCGATTATCGTGGGAGGCACCGACCCCGAGATTCCTGACAGCGTCTGGCTCCCCGCCCACTCACCCCCCCCGCCGACCACCGCCTTGCCCATCACCCATGCTGCCGCTGCAGGTTTACACCAACTTCCGGGGCTCGCTCGACAACTTTCGAGTGTGGTGCGCCGCCGCCCCGCCTGCAGCCCACGGTTCTGCTGTGCCGCCGCCGCAGACGGCCCACGCGCGGCTGGGTGGCCAACAGGTGGCCGCAGTGTCCGGCTGACAACGACCCGTCCAAGTGCAACCCTTACGCATTCCTCTACCCCAAGTGTGCCCCCCCCCCAACCCCACGGCAGACTTTCCGCACCCGCCGCGTCGCGCCCGATGCGCTGCAGGGCCCTGACTCACCACACTCAGCGCGACGGGTCCTGGGTGCCCTCGCTGAGCCGGTGCGCCCTCGCAGATACGGCGATGGCTCTCGCTTGCCTGCGTCTGGCATCCAGGCGCGTGCCAGCGCCTCTGCACCCGCAAGCCCACATCGATGCGGCGGTGGGAGCTGAAGCCCACGATCGGGGCCCGGCGCGCAGGACAAGCAAGTGCAGCTGGACCATGTTGCACGACCCGTGAAAGAGTCCATGTTCTCGAACGCGGTGCCCGCACTGGCCCTGCACACGCCACGCAATGCTCCGCACCGCCTGTGCAAACACCGAACGACCGCATCCGACATGCTCTATACAGGTGCAAGGAGCGGCTGCAAATGGGCTGCTAATCCACTTTGACTTTGACCACGCGATTCTTAACGGAATCGTGATGGACGAGGCCACTGAGTGGGACATGAGATCGTGTCTAGAATCCTCCGGCGTCTGCCCAGGCCCGTGCCCACCAGCGGCGCGCGACGATGTCTGTCTGAGAGGGGGGGCGAGATAACGGATCGCTCCGGGCTTGAAAGCTACTTCCGAGCCGAGCGCCACCTGAGCTTGCTCTTTCGGCCATAGGGTGCCAAGATTCGTGCACTTTCGACAAGTGCGCCCTTTACGATACAGGTCCAGCACTCGCTGCCCCCAGCCCTGGAAGTTTGCTTCACCCGCCGCGTGGTCAGAACAAACAGCCATTTTTCATGCCACCTCGAGGGGGGTAACTAGCTCTCTCAACTCCGCAATGGGCCTGGTTGTGGGTGACACGTGCGTTCCACCTGGGGCAGACTGCATCGTCAACGTGGTGGATGACGTCAACTTCATCGCTGTACCATACCCAGTGCCGACACGCAGCACACATGCCCTGTCGAATGCGTTGCGGGCGCTTTCGACCCGGCTGCGTGCCTTGATCCAGACCGCGCCACTCCCCAGTAGTCTCTTGCTTGCTTCATTAAGATTGAGGCACGTGTGCAGCTCTACTCGGCCACTGGCGAGTGCAACTGCCGCAATGTGGCAGACTGCCCGAAACAGATCAAGAACTGCAGGTGCCCAGGGGATCTCAAGAGGACTTGCAGCCGTTGCCTCGCTAAAATGTAACCGCAACTGTATCCCGTCCCCGCGTTCTACGTGCCGAGCAAAGTTTTAGGCCCTGCTGAGTACTGTGCCTTCTGGGCACTATATTTGGTGGAAAGATTATTTTACGAATTTCGTCTTCCTGATCAGCGCAAACTCCGTTCCCAACTCAGATACAATGACGGTACCGGCGAAAAAGCGTGTTTGGAACCAGGACGAACCAACTTCGATTATCTCGAGCAATATGGACTCGGAACCGATAGGAACCCTCTGAATCTTCCTGATTGCCCAATACCAGACCCTGAGGGGTACGCAATTGACCAATTGTGACTTTGAATCCATCTATCATCCCCACAATTGCCCAGAACGAGCAAAACTCGACTTGCAGATGAGTTTGTCCTGCCAACCTGTTGCCATCTTGACCTCTTTTTGGTATCGAACCACAGTGGAGTGTTTTTGTACGACATCACTGGCCCATTTTGCCACGACCTTGACGATGCCTATTGCTCAGAATGGAGTAAGAGTCTCGAGACCCCGCATGCACCATGCATCCGGCCAGCGATGGGACCAGCTGACGCTTTGTTAGTCTTTAATCCAAATAACGCTTCGTGCCGTCTCGACAGCATGCACGTGTTGGGATCCAGCCACAAACGAAGGCATCTTTGCCTCCAAAAGCGATGTCAATCAGGTGTCAGACCCAGAGCACATAAGGCGTGGTGGACACAGCTTGCGAAAGTCGGGCGGTCACAGGAGGAGCTGCGCCCGCGCGCGAGAGCGTCGTCTCGAGTATTTTTGATTTTCGTGTGATTGAGGACTCGAGGCATCATGCGATTTGAATCGCGAGTGTCTGCGGTGGCTGGGAATTTGCGCTGAATCCGGGCATCCTTTTTCAGGTGGTCGGCACTGGCACTTGTCCGGGCACCTGCCCATACCCTGATGACAAGGTGTATACTGGAGCTCTGACATGGGAGGAGGGGCCTCCAGAGTCACCCCAGTCGTTCACGGTCTTCTTTCCCTCTTTTTTGGCGACCCTCGCTGAATTGCGTGCGCCGCATAGCGCCACTCCACGGAGTCTTCCTGTTCAAGTAGGAGTGCTCAGACTGACTCTTTGCTGAGGCATGCCGCTGATATGCGAACCTGTCATTTCTGCAGAGGTATCCATGTTGCCATGGCGTGACCAGATGTACGGAGTGGAATGGTGGAGTTTGCGTTCAAGGGACATTCATCAACAACCAGGGCCCCCTTGAAGTAAAGAATCAGCTTCCAGAGCAGGATTGCGGCATCGCGTCCTGTTGTCAGGTTTGTGCCCTATTCAAAAATGATCTAGCTAGCATTACCGTGGTCCTTCGCCACGCGTCTGACTTACTGTGGTGTGCAGGTTGACTTCGATGATGGCGAAGATCCGATAATGGGAGGTCCACAGCAGGAGGTGGCATCCCGCTAGTTGACGGATCCCTGCGGCGCGTCAGGCTACCTTGACGCACAGTGTTAAGGGAGAGCTTCAGTAGGGCAGCTCCACGCGCGATGGGGCCTCTGTTAGGGAACTCTGCATGGGGAAGCAGGGCTGGTGAGTCTGGGTAAGCACGGCGCTGAAGCTGTAGCGTGAGCCTCTGCGCAGGAGGGCGGAGGGTCGCAGATCCAGTGCGATGTGAGCTACACTCCGAGCTCCGAGGTTCGCGTGCCCGGAGCTCTTGTCTTGTGTGTGATCGCCGTGGTTAGGCTGTGCCGTCCCGGCGCACGGCTCATCGAGTGTTCCGCATATCCCTCTGAGCTAGCTGTGCGATCGACCGTAGATCACCCTGAGCTGTACGATCGACCAAAATGGGAGCCCGGGAACGTACGTGGGTACATTCAGCGAGCAGGGCATGAGGCGGCGACACGGGCCGGCTGCGTCGGTTGACGCACGTGCGGTCCGACAAACTGGTGCGAATCGACCTAGAAAGCTGCGTGCGTGCGCAACGTGCACATGTTGAGGACCGAGCTGGGCGCAGATGGCACGGCGTCGTTGAAACTGAGCAGCGGAGAGACGGTACAACTTGAGCTGCAAAAAGTCGAGGCCGGCTCCGCCGGGCCGCAACCGGCTGCCCCTCCGGTACCGCGGCTCAAAGAAGCGCCACACTCGCCGGCTGCGCGGCGCTTGCTGCAGGAGCCCGATGATCCCGACACCAGCGCTTTCCTCTCGTGGATCTCGTTCACTGTTGCGCTGGTTGCACCCCCTGAACTCCGTCTGACCATCTGAAAGCGCTGAGTTCCCCTGCCGATTTGGTGACTCGCGTGCGGTGCGCGCCATGACATTGCAGGTTTTCAATGTTGGCGGGCCACCAGACTGCTCCTTTAGCAACCGCTTTGCCTGTAGATATGAGTCGGAATTGCCGACAATATTATCCGATCTCGGCACGATCCTCAGACAACGTGATGCGTGTCAAGGCCCTGATAACCCTGATAAGTGCACACCGCGCCTGAGCCCCATTCTAATGACTCGCAGCCTCAGCGACGTGGAACGCACGCGCTGACCTTCGTGGCCGGCTGGCTGTTCGTCTCAGGTGCACGGGTTTCGACTCCCCGGGCTCTTGGACAATGGTTCCCTCACACCCGCTCCACATGTGCGCAAGAGTCTTTTGGTTCACCCTCTGCCGCAAGATCGGAGCCGCTAAAAACCTCTGCTCCGCTACAGGCCATACAAGAAGATTCTCAGGACGAAAACAAGCTGAATGTCAAGCTCGCCCTGAGAACGGTCCGCCCGTGCTGCATCACACAGTGCTGCGTGCCTCGGTGCTGACGTGCTGCTCTGTGCAGCACAATGACGGGGCCGATTTTCTCTTGTGCAGAATTCGTACATCCAGTCGACGCTCTTACCAGATGCCAACCTCGCTACCGATTTTGAGGCTGCTGTAGAGCAGGCGTTTCAGGTTCCTTGTAACCTCGAGATTCTCCCTCTGCACAAGGCTGCGTTTAAGCGTCCCCCTCCAAGAATACAGAACCCCGCTAGATTGTGTTTTACAGGACTGGAGCGATCGCGACGAGATCGGACAAACCGGCATCTTAGCCAGTGTTGAAGTGAGTGGAATGACGAAGGAAAGCGCGACCCGACCACCCTGTGCCTTGCTCGCCGCAGCGTTGCGGTTTTCCGGTGTGGAAATTGTCTTGGATTCGTTGGAACTGTGACTGAAAAAACCTACCTGCCCTGCAGAACGGAGCTGTGTGTGGGGATGGCACGCGTGATGAGGTTAAGGCAGCAGACGGGTGAGTATACTGCCCATGCTGAGCAAGCACGCACGCAATAGCACAACCCAGCAAGAGTAGCGCCCAGTACACGATCGGCACTTGATGCTGCGGGTAGTCAACGAGTGCAGCGCCGGAAACGCGCTGCGGATTTAGCCTGACGCATCGCGTGTCGGCAGGTCTCTGCTTGACTACGAGGAGTGTGATTATGGCGCGGATGTAAATGGAGCCAAAAGCGATTGCAGCGAGCAGTGCACGTGCAACTCAGGGTGAGAGAGCGAATCGGACCGCCCTAAACCAACTTCAGATGAAGTGTCTTGGGCGGCTCTGTAAATCTGCATCAAAACGCGGGCTGCGATCGTTCGAGAGATGGAAGGCTGATGAAGGTCTCACATTGATGCAACAGGTTTCGGCTGTCTACTTCTTTTGACGCTTACGGAGCTGGCAACACCACGGCGTTTCAGGATGTGCAGTCCGCGTGCCAGTGTGATGCTCATGTGGATCCACGCTTCGCGTTCCAGACGGGCGAGTCGACAAGGATCGCAGACAGCTACAACACCATTTCAGGAAGGCCCCGCAACGCGCGCGGCCCTTGCGACTGGCCGTTCTGAGCTGCGCTGTGATTTCGCGTTCCAACGTTTGGCAAAAGCATTCGTGAAATGCAACAGATCCTGCGATCGCACCATCCCTGACGGCTGTGCTTTGCTGATGCCCGAGGCTGTTTGGCTGCAGTCACGCTGGTTATCGATAACGACGTTTCGGGTTTGCAACATCCCGGAGATGAAAACAGCGATTGGGCTGACAACAGCAACTCGAAGACTGTGGTGACCATCTCAGGGCTCGCAGGTCTGCACTGAATCCCCGCTGGCTTCGAGCATGCAGCGCCCGCAAAGGGCTCAGGAATCAGGACTTGTGATCTAGGGAGAGGTGACCTATCAGATTGTGGCACTGATGCGGTGGCTTGAGCGCCTGTTCTGTACCCGTCTGTAGGCACGCAGACAGCGAGCGGCGTCCTCGATGTGACGTGCGAAATGGTGTGCACTCTTCAGCCAGAGCGCCATAAAAGTGCACCGGCATGCGCGACGCTGTGTGGCGGCATGCGGCTGAAAGACTCCTGCTGGCAGGTTTCCGGGTCTCCGTGCAAGGTTGGGCTACTGGCAACAGGACCAACGTGGAACTTGGCCAAGGGCCAATGGACCCAGGCAGCCCAGTACCCGCCAAAGTGCGAAAGAGAGCGCATTTAGGACTGCATGCACACCCCACGACAATCTCCCGTCGAGTCTCTTGCCAGCGAGCGCCTGTTGACGCGTCAGTGCGCGGCAGGACACGGGCACGCTGGCCTTTACTCTCCTTACCGCATACCACCCAGACGACCGGACGGTCTTGCTCGCCTATTCCCACAGTTTTTGCATTGCATATTTCATCACTCCACCGACCGACATGCACTCAGGGTGGTTTCACACCCAGCAGAGCCTCTTGAGACTCGAATCAAACGAATGCATGTGGCTCTGAACAGGGTCCGGAGGGAATGGTGGTGTCCTTCGAGCTGCAAAATGGCAGATACCCGCAGCGTGCCGTGCAGCCAACAGTGGAGTTGTGCGGGTACTGCGAGTCACCGCTGTCACTTGCTTGAATTTGTACTGCGAAGTGTCCTTGGTGTCTCACTTGAAGTTATTTTGAGTCATTTTCACCAAACACAGCTACACATTTGTAAACAATGATGCCGGGGCCGCACCGATTCTCTCGTATAACAAGAAGGCATCGCCCTATTGCCCCCTTATGCCCGGGCTCGCCTCAGCTTACTATCCGGCTGAACTCACCAGCCTGTCAATGCACACTGTAATTGATGCCTCGATGTGTGTCTCATACCTACTTTTGCTGCCAAACGTTATGCTGAAAGCCCGACATCAGGTGCTTTCTGACGGTCTGAATACTCTGGTAGTGGCTGGAGAATCCACGTGCCCCCCCTTTGCCCACGCTGTGGAACGTAGCTCCAATCCACTTCTTAGTGTGTCCTCCTCGTGGCCCTGACAGCACGCTTCGCATCCGGCAAATTGCAGAAACGTCGACATCGGCTCAATTGAGATCGATCCGGCCGCCCGGGGCAATGCGACTATCTCGGTATCAGTCGTTCGTGAGACGGTCGGGCGCGGAGGGGTCACTTCAAGGATGCTGGGAGGTATCTGTCGTGCATACATCCATTTCACAGATCCGACTTGACGCATACACCATGAGCCATACTTTCTCTGACGCGAGCTGAACTCGTGCGCAACGGCCCGGTGCAAGCAGTCCCATGTGAACGGACAGACGCGCTGACCTGTGGGCGGGACTGTAGGTGGGCTGCCCAAGAGCGCAAGACTTGCTGGGGTGGAAGAGACGCTGCTCTCGATCGACAAGGAAGGGGTCCTTGCCGGGCCCATCGTCCTCAGGTGAGACCGACACTCTTGAGCGCTCAAGCGAGGCGTTGACTTCGCACACATCATGGCTGTGGGGGTCAGGCTAAAAGCGTCACGCGGACGAAACCCCAGTGACTGCTGCTGGCCGCCCTGGCTCTGCAGCGCTGACAGAGACATTGTCTGTACTCTTGTGCAGCCTAATTGTCAACACCGAAGAGTTGGCGCTGCAGGGAGGTTGTTATACAACCGACGACAAGCGCTTACAGGTGCAGCCTTGCCACTCTGGGATGATGATCATCTGTGGTGCCGTACGCTTGCCCTTCATGGGCTGCGACGAGCTCCCGCACGGTTTACTTGATTGTGTTGTGTGTACCAGCGCCTCGCGATTCGTCCGCTGTACAGGAGTTTAGGCGTGAAGCTGAATTGCGCTCCTCAGCCTTGAACGCACTTGCCCACCCCGAAAGGTTTGCCTTGGAGGCTATGTTGGCATCTTCAAATTCGACGAAAAAGAAACGTGCGATCCCCGCGCCAACCGACAGACACGAGGATCCCCTTTTTCAAGCCTCTGCCTCCGCATGGCACGAATCTCAAGCGGTCGCCACGAATTGTGTGGGTGGTCCCTTACAGGCACTGGAAGCCACAAACCGTTCTCGATGACACGACTCGCCAGTTGTCTCTTGGCTCGCCGCCGACCATCTCGGTTTGGCCCGAATGAGCGTCGATGTGTCCATTCTTGGCGGCCTGTGTCATCTGAATGCCCGTATCTGATTAGACACGCTCGGTACACCCGTAACCGCGCGTCTCCAACGGTACTCAGCATCGCGTCCTTGCGCAGGTCAATGCATCAGATTTCTCGAAATTTGCAATCATCACCTCCACGCCTTGCTGTGACTACGAGGGGTAGTGCGTCGAGCCCCCCGAGCTTTCATTCACCACAGTTCTCTGACGCGCGACCCATGACATCTGACCAAGCATTTCTCCCCAGGACCGGTAAGGCTTGCGGGGACGAGATCTGTGCCGAGACAGACCTGCTTCCACCGACCTACTCAAGTTCAACCTCAGGTGTCGATCGAATCTTCTGCTGTGGCATCGGGCCGCAAGGGTAGAGGTCGATGCGAGCGCATGTTGTCCGGCTCGAGATCACGCTTCGAGCTGGACGCGTGGCACTGACAGCTACCCTGATAGAACCCAATCCCTGTGTGGCATTGGCAGGCCTGCTCGGTTCGGGCACTATCTCAAAAATGCCGATCGTGACTGCCTCGCACAAGCCCATCATCACGAGCCAGGTGACCCTGCGCACTTCTACTCGTCGTCCATGCTCCACCTGATTGTTACGGGCCGCTGCCAGGAACCGAGTTCCTTGTCCAACTTAGTACCTGCCCCTAATGCCCTGACACTCGCTCACCAATCTGCCGTCGCGTCTTCCTCTTGTGGCTCCATCTTGCGCCAGGGTTCGCACTTAGCCCTGCTCATGGGATTGCGGTGCAGGAGACACTGGATGCCTACCTGGCTGCTTCGCACTCCTCAGCAAGATCCGTCACCCTCCGCAAAGACTGGTCTGCTTCCCTTGGCGTCTAAATCTTGGGATGAATTCGGTAGAGAGAAGCGTAGCTCTCCAGACTACACTTTCTGCGCGTGCACTTTCGGAAAACAGAATTCAGATAGTGGGGGCCCATCTGGGGCCTTGCTGCTCATCTGAGGTCTTTCTTGCCCTTCTGTCACTGAAACCTTTATTGCCCCTCCGTCTCCTTCGATTCGCAGGGCACAGATGTGTTCTCCTGGAACTGAAGGCACTGCGCTCTGCGGAGTGTGTTCAGCCCTCCTGCTGAAGCCTTGGACCATACTTGGCGTGATATTATTCCTTCTATTTGTTTCCGACTTCTCATGGCTCGGTCAACACGAGTGGCTGCCCTGCCGCGCAAGGTAGCTTTTGAGAGTCATTACCCATGTCAGGTTTCGAACAAGGCGGTTGGCTGGCTTCCCGCGCGCTACGGCCATGCCATGCAGGTTCACCCGCCGTTTTTTGTTGGCATTGCCTGTAGGAGAGAACAACCAAATCCTAGAGCAGCAACGCTTTCTTGCCGCTCCTGCTGCGTGAAGTGCAGCTTGATTCGTCTGCATGGCTGTCGTTCTGGATACAGGCGGTCAGCGACACCAAAATCGTTATCTACGGCGGCCAAGGGTGTAAGGAGCGACCCCATTGCCCCGAACCCCTGCTCGGGTAAAATGCGCCGCTCACGACGTGGGAGTGTTGGCAGAAATTCGACAACGTTACGGGGCTTTGCACCGTACTCAAGGGGCTAAACGATCTCTGGGAACTTGATATTTCACGTGGCTTTCTTGGTGATAATCCCTTTACTGAGCTTGATATCTCGCCGCGCTACGAGGGCCTATCGGGAATGACGACGATCGCGCTAGAAAGCAAGTCGCACCTCGTTTTGTCGCTGGGTGGGGATTCCTCGCCCTTTGGCTTCGAACTCATTTCCGGACGTAGTCTCGAATACTCCCCCCGAACCTTCGAGTTCCGCAGTTTGGAATTTCGTGCGCGCTCTGCAACATCCGTCCAGCTCGCATCGCAGGCAGCTGTCTCGCACCATTCAGCAGTCTCAAATGCATCAGTAGCCCTCCTCTTTGGAGGCTTCGTGCGGAACGCCCTCACCGCGGCGCTTTTCAAGTATGATCTCTCCGCTGCGAGCCCGGAGCTTGGTCTCTCGTCGATGAAGGCGCTTGCATTGGGGCCCGAGGTTCCGCCCCCCCCTCAGGCACGGTTTGTGGCTCAGAAGGTCTCGGGGATGGCTGACAAATTGCGGGGTGGTGTCTAGGCGCGGGCGTACCACAACATCATCAAGCCCGACTCGACCACACTCGTCATGTTTGGGGGGACTGTGGAGCAGGACGGGTTTTCCGACCTCTGGACTTTGGACCTGTCAACGCAGGCCTGGACTGAGGTCCACAGTTCGGGCCAGCTCTATGGCCCGCGCGGTGTCTCTAATGCTGCGGGAGGGTCGATCGACAAGGGTGCTCTCGGGATATTTGTGGGTACCCCGCCAAATCGGAGCCGCGTACGCGGCTCGTGCGGTTGCTCGGGCCAAGTCATGCCAGTGTACTCATGTTCGCCCCTTTCTTGACAGGTTCAAGTCACAGGAGGCATCGTAAAGGGATACGATCCAGCCAAGACGTTCCATGGAAAGGGCCCGTCAAAAGACACAGAAGGATACTTCATGAAGACTGCAGGGTTCGTCCCAAACGAGTCCTCTTTCTCGGACATGCTTGTGACTGACCCTACCCATACAAGGTACGACCTGTCCCATGTAATGGGGTGAACTTTCTGGGCACAGGTATATGTGGACTACCAACTCCCTGAGTCTCGAAGGCCAGTTCGAGCACATGAAACGCAAGTGGTTCCGGGCACACGCCGGCGGTGAATCTCATCCCTCCCCAGCAGTCATCGACCATGGCGATCTATTGTTGCGCGGCGTCATGCCACCGCACCCGATCAGTCTTGCCCTCGCGCCACCGAGATACTTTGCGCCCTGACGGTGCTTTTGACAAAGCCCTTACACGTGGGGCACGTGCAGCGCCTACTGCGTGCTGCGGCACATCAATCGGTTCGAGTGTCAGTGGGTGCCCAGACCCCTTGGTCGGACAAGGGACAGGTTGCTGGTGAGCCGCTTGCCCTCCACAAACGTTGCAGTGCGCCGCGTGACTGGTATGGGCAAGTTTCGGTGCCGTGACGCGCGAAGCCAGGGCTCCGGGTATGGCGAGCGTCGCCCGAGTGTGGCATTGTCACATTCCTGAGAGGCGTCTTGTCACGGTAGGTTCTCCCCACGTATCATGCACTCGTCGCAGTCTGGAACCTTCTCAGCAGGTTGTGCCCCACACCAGCTAGCATTTGAGTGAGTATCAGAGACATGCATGCGCGTATGCATGTGCGATCCCGCTGCTTGGGAGGAGGGCAAACACGCTGCCGTCGTCGATTGCCGGGAGGCGTGCCGACCCTGACCTTGGGCGCTTGCAGGTATTGACTCAGTGATCGTCTACGGCGGTGTCGGCGAGGACGGCAAGGTGCCGCGTACCCCCGGCCTCGATCTGTTGCCACCGTGCGATCAACATCGCGGCAGAGGCAACCCCAGCGAAACGTGAAAGGGCCGCTGGCTGCAATGGGAGCGCTGCTGGTCCGGTCGCGATGCCGCTGCAGCACAGTTGGAGAATTGCGCTGAGGGTTCCGGGGCGACAGGCGCTGGGCGACATGTGGTACCAAGATGCGGACAATGTGCCCTTCACTGGCATGGATTTTGCCTTACGAGTGTCCAACGTGAACGCCGCTAGCTGGCCCTCGGACGGTGTCGAGGTGCCCCCGAGCCATGACCCCTGAACAGCCCGCACTGGGTGTTGCCGGGTCTGACGCGTGGCCGTTGGTGCATGCAAGTCCTGTCTTACCCCGCGATGCCATCGCCCCGCGTTGCGACCGGAAACGGCCAGAAACATGCGCGGTCCTGAGGAAAAGGGGCGTATTCCACGCGGCGCAGAGAATCGCCGCCCTGATGTGCCAAGCGTACGTTGATTGGCCGGGAGTACCTTGTACGCCGGATCTGGTGACAGACTTTGGTGTCATCGATGAGCCCGACACCAACTCCATGGTACGCGTCCGGGACCCGTCCGTCCGCCAGCGCTCGAACGACACTTCAGATTTTTTTCCTGCTGATATCGCACCCCCGGACCGTTATCAGGTGATTCGTTACTCGGTGGCTTTTGGAATCATCGGATACGTGAACGCGGAAGCACTGTATCATGGGAAAATTGCTGAACAGTGCAATCCCCGCCCTAATTCGCAGATTCACACTTCTCAGCCTGTTCTAATTTCCTCTGCTTCAGTTGGGATAATATCACCTCAACGCTCTTCAGCGGGACTGCTCTGGAAACGTCCACGGTGCGTCTAGACGGCCCGCATTCTGACAGACGCTCGCGTTGAGAGGCCTTTCCTTCGAGGGCTTCATGGGACCCAGCATTGTAGCCGGTGTGCATTCATCCTCAGAGCACTTGTGTTACGCAGATTAATTGGGGCAATTATGACGTGGCCTCTCCAGAAAATCCACCTCGACCACAAGAACTGATTTTTGACGAGCTCTGGTCTATCCCTCAAGCGCCGTCTGACCGCGTGACGGGCTTTCTGGGCTGCGCCCTTTCCTGACACGTAGTCACGTTTGGCCGCGCTGTTGGACAGGTTCAACAACATCGAGATGAATGGTGCAGACACTTGTCGCACAGGCGGCACTGCCAAGTGCCTGCGCGGCCACTGCCAAGGTGATCGCGACTCTGACGTGTTTGGCAGCGCGGCAGTGAACAATCTTGGCGAGAGGGTCTACTGTTATGTCAGCACGCCTTCGCATTCGCCCAGCTCGGAGCAGGCTGCCTGCGACACCTCCGACCCGTCGTGCTGCACCACCGCCCGGTGTTGTCCTGCAGATTTCTCGTGCTCTCTACCCGGTCCATTGCATGGTCACACTACGACGAAATTGCAACTCAATGGAAAGACACCTGTGATGCTCATGTTCGGTGGAGAGCGCACAGACATCGACGCACCGGTCGCACAGCTGAGCGCGGATGTCTACGCTGCACAGCTGACTCCCACCACAGGCGTCTTCGCGAAGCTGCCTGTCAGCGACGCGTTCGGGTCGGAGTGTTCATACAGTGTGGCCGCACCCGAGACATCGACGTGCCCCGTCCCTCGGCGCGACGCGTCGATCGCCATGACCGACAACAAGGGCGTGTCCAACGGCAGGCTTATCGTCTTCGGTGGTGTTACGGGAATCGGCGCTTCTTTCGAGTCGCCGGCAATGCGCTATCTGCGACGCTCTCCTAACGCGGGGGTCAAGCCGCTCAACGACCTGTGGTATCTCGACCTCTCCGGCCTCACCGAGGCCTGTCTTCTTGAGGGAGCGTGCGCCACCGTCATTCCCTGGCGTTTTATTGAGGTCCCTGGTGAGCGGCCGCTTGCGCGCTGGGGCGCTGCCATGACCATAGACGAGAGCGGCATGTTGTTTGTTACTGGGGGCGCATCCTACAACAGTGACTCCGGCTACACAGAGCTAGACGAGCTCTTCGTCTTCCGCCTGCGTGATGCATTCTATAAGAAGTGCTCTGCAACTGGTGAGGGGCTGCGCTCAGCAATCGCCGGCGTGCCTGCTAACTTCTACGTTCAGTGCCAGGACACATTCGGCGATCCTGCGCAATCAGCGAGCTTGCGCGTCGAGATTGCAGGGCCGGTATCGATGCTGCCGACACCAATCCAGGTTGCACCAGGCAAGTTCCTCGTGACATACACGCCGATCCGAGCTGGCTCGGGCGTGTCCAATGGCTACAAGATCTACATCTACGTCGGTCGCGGCTCCGAAGATTTCCAGGAGCTAATCGCAGGCGTCGATCCATCACCTTACGACAACGTCCATGACCCCTACACTGTCACGGAGTCTCCCGTGCCGTGGGACCTCTCGGTGGCACCTGGCGGCACCTCGCCGTCAGTGTCCAAAGCTTCGGGCGAAGCTCTCACTCTCAGCTCAGCAGGAACCGTCGGCTCCTTCACTCTGACTGCACAGGATGCCTTTGGAAACCGCCGCCCCGGCGGCGATGCAATCTCGGTGTCACCCATCGCGCCGCCGGCATGAGTGAATCGTGCAATCGGGGCGGTAGTGAGCGTTGTTGCTCACGTGCACCCTGCTCTATCGGCGAGCTGGCAGTGTTCGTTTGTTGACAAAATCTGACCTTCCGGCAGGTCCTGATGGTGCTCTGGGACGAACAGCAGAACAAGGCGAGCTCCGCACCCTCTTACTCCTACTGTCGTCCCGGCCTGTGAAAGGCGGAGTGGGTGGGTTCTGTACTGAGTGTTTACTTATTCACGAATCTGTGGTGCGATGTGCAGGCCTTGCTGAACGACCTTGCCCCCGAGACCGGCACGGTCACGGACAACTCAGATGGATCACACTCTACCGTCTACGCCATTACCCGCGCGGGCATTTATCGCATGGCCATCCAGTCTGCCCCACTCAACGCCCTTGCATCCCGACTGCGCGAGCATCCACAGATGTTCGGCACTTGCTCGAGGCCTTGGGGGTCCGGGGACCTGCCCCTGCAGACTCGACCGCCGTACGGTGGTCGAGTCTCCTCAGAGAGCTTCACTTCATACCCTCAGTATTCTCTGTCTGCGCCGCTGACCAACCCGCGTACGCACGTGCACAGATTCGGCTCCGTGCTCGGCGCAGGGTCGCCCCACTTTCTCGACATCAAGACCGGCGCGGCTGACGAGTCCAAGACCTACATCTACGGCTCCCTCCTCGCCGTCGCTGCAGGCAAGACCTCATTCGCATACGTGCAAACACGTGACAAGTACGGCAACAATATTCGTGTGAATCCTGACGACACCGGCTCCGAGGGTCCCGACAACGTTCAGTTCGAGCTGTGCAATGAGGTACGTCCAGTCTGTGTGCATGTTCCGTTGGCTGTGCTGTGTTCTGCGCAACCGGAAGGCGCCGGCCTGGGTGCATCGCCAGCTGATACATTTGAATTGCCGCGTACTGCGGCTCGGGCCTGGCACGCCCTGTGTCACGCATGAAAAGAACATCACAAAACATGTGGTTCAACGCAAGAGATTCCAATTTTTCCTGACCAGTCCTTGGTCCACAGATCGGCACAGCCAGTGAAGAGATCCAGCTGACGCTTAATCCATCGTGTGTCGGTGGAACTATCGAGACGGCTGTCTCTGTTGAAATCCAGTACAGTTCCCAACCCATCCGACCTAGCCGTCCGTGCACCTTCGCACGAGCCACAGTGGGTGGTGTGGCGTGTGTGTCATAGAAAGTGCGCTGCGTGCGCGTGCAGGTACTCGGTCGGGCCCGATGGGAACCAGGAGAACACGGTGACTGGGGAGCCGTGGTATGGCCTCTACAGAATAGTATTTTTCCCATTCGTCGCGAAGAAATATTCGCCTCGTGCCAAGCACAATAGTGTCTACCTCTCTTGCTACTTTGATTCCGCCAGCGACCCCGGTCTGCTGCCAGCCCGCAGCCCTCACCTGCTTGCGGCCGCACCGTCGCAGCCCTTTGCACGGGCAAGACGAATCCACCGAGAGCACTGAGCGAGGGTTTGAGCGCGAGACGTCTGCAGGCCAGGCGGCCGTGACTGCGTGCTTTGAGGCGCAAGCTGCGGAAGCCGCAGCTGCAGGGGCACGGCGCGACGTGAAGGCTTGGCCCTCCCCACGCGCCCCATGAAGCCACTTCCTTGGGCTGTCCTTCTCAAGGAAGAGCAGGATAACTGTCACTACTCGCGCACTGACTCAGTCGATGGAGCTTTGCAGCGCGCTGTAGCTCGAGGAGTAGCAGGGCAAGACAGCATTGCCATGCTGGACCAGGTGAGCGGGCATACATTCTTAAGATCTTTCGCCCTTGGGCCCACGCGACCCTCTTGGTCTGCATCTGAGCACAGCGTGCAGTGTCTAGGCTGAGTTCTTGCGCGGGCCACTGGCAGCTGGAGCTCATGCACGCGCTCGACCCGCGCTTCAGCCGCCAGCCTGAAATGGTGGTGGGTGCTTTCGAAAGTACCCCGGAGGAGGCTGCTCCACCCGATGGTAATGCAGCGGGAGCGTCAGTCGCAGACCAGACGGCCACCAATGACTCGACCTCGCACCCTTCGCGCCGTCTTCTTTCCGTTCCTAAAGGCCAATCTTCCCTCGGCGCTGGGCTGCGCCGGGCGTCCATCAGCCTCTCAGCACTCACCATGGATATTGCCCAGGCACCGTGCCAGCCCGCAGCCGGGCATGCACCCGAGCATTGACATACTCGTGGCCGGCCGCGATTCAAGCTGCAACTTACTTGCTAGAGTTGATTGGCAGACATTTACGCCGCCTGACACATCGGTAGCAGAGTTTTGGCTCCTCTGGTGCCCTATTATCTGCGCAGGTCTCTCCCAAAACCCCGTCCCCTGAAGGGAAAGCCTAGAAAGAACGGGCAGCACTTGCCCTTTCTGCACGCCTCTCGGAGCCAGTAGGCGCGGACGGGGACATGCGCACAAATTTGCGGGGGTGGGCAGGTGTGGCGATCTTGCTCGAGCTCACGATGCTACTCATCGCTATGTTGGGGAATCGCTCTCGGAGGGCGCGTGAGGTTCTTGCTCACCCCCGTCGCCCTCAACAAGTCGCGTTGGTATTTGTGCGTGCAAACGTTGGGGTGCCATGGGCCGTGTTCATGGTGTGAGCCGCATTCTGGGCCCGGGGTGCAGGCGCAGGACGCGGAAGCGTGGGAGAACGCGTCGACGCTAGACAAGGAAGTTGAGGCAGATCTAGGCCTCGCAGGTCTCCCCGCTGAGGCTTTCCGGCAGCGCCAATCGGACACATCCGTTTCATCAGCCACAGGAGTCGAAGCTGTGAGAGGTGCTGGTGATTCCAACGCCAGTGCAGCAGACGGTACTCATATTCCCGTAGCTTTCATGCCCGCCTGCATCCCGTGCAAACTGACGTGGTTGCCGCTCCATACGCGCGTCCAGTTGTGCTCCAAGAGCTCGTGGCCAATGGGCAGCTCTCCGCCAGCGTCAGTGCTGCGGCCCGCAAGCTCGCAGCGTCGGACAACAAGCGCCTTCTCGGCGCTCTCGACGCCCACCAGCGCTCGTTCGCCCCCCTCCCATGCACCAACGCGCACCAGTGCCATACTGTCTCTAGTTCTGAGTCGTTGGGCACGCAGGATGTCGCGCACTGCGATGCTCGTCAACAAGATCGTGCAGACCCCGGCAAACGATGCTGTGACTTCAGAGCAGAGACCAGTGCAGCGCGAGGAGGTGCGTTCGCTCGCTTCGAGCCTGCAGCTTCCACCGCCGCGTAACGGACAGCCGGATGTCCACGGCTCGCAGTTGGAGCAGGTCGCACTCTAGCGCCCCAGTTCCGGGAATTCTCGTGTACTGCCGGCACCCGCTGGGGGCATCCTCAAGTTCTGATTTCTCGAGGTGCCCAAAGAAGAACTCGCGATGTCGGTGTTGGCATGAGACACGGGCTCACACGCAAGTGGTGTGTTAGACTACATCCCTACTGGAACAAGGTCCTTGCATGGACTCAGTCTCGTGAGGCTGCTTTATCTGACATCCTTCTTGCATCTCCTTCAGCACATCTCTTACATACCGAATCTTGCACTGCATGCACTGCCGCGCCTGCCGAGCCCCGGCGGGGCGAGCACGAGCGGGGCCTGCAGCGAGCACATGCGGGTTTCGGATCGAGCGAAGCGCCACGATGATCCTACACCGCGGTGGCTATACCGGACACCACTGAGTTGTGTGGCGTGCTTTGACTCAGTCAAAGCGTTGGAGCGTTGTGCTCGATCAACGTCCGTAAGGATGGTAACGGCGGTCTTCGCCAGCGCGGCGGTCGGCGCCCGCTTGGCCAGCAGCGTCGGTCTCGCCCGCTACGCCCGCCGTCCCCGTCGCACCTACCTCGCAGCGCTGCTGATGTCAGCAGCACGCCAGGAAGGCCTTGCGGTCGCACATGCACAGCAGGAGCGCGTGGGACACTACCGCCAGCGGCAGTTGCATAGGCCATATCGATGCCCCCAGCAGACGGTGCGGTGTAGGCCTCCTGCGCGTACTGAGCGTATGCGCCCGCCGGCACTGTGGCCGGTGCTGCGGCCAGCGTACACGTCGGCGACGAAGCGTATGAGCTCACAGCCGGCGCAGCGGTGGCCGGCGCCAACGTACCCGCAGCCGGCGCAGTAGTCGCAGCATACCCGCCCGCCTCCGATACAGCCGCCGGCGCGGACGCGTACCTCTCTCCGGCTGGATCTGCTTCTGGCGCGGACGCGGGAGTGGTGTAGGCGCTTGTGGCTGGCGCGGCGGCGTAGCCCCCCGCCGCGGGCGGAGCGTAGCCCCCCGTCGTGGGCGCAGCAGCGTAGGCCCCCGCCGCGGGCGGAGCGTAGGCCCCCGCCGCGGGCGGAGCAGCGTAGCCCCCCGCCGCCACTTGCGGCCACCCGTAGGCGGCGTAGGCGGCGTATGGGTCGTGCGCGGCCCCAGCGGCGTAGGGCGGAGCGGCTGCACGACGAGGGATCCGGCAAACAAGTCAACATTGAGGGTATGTTAACACGAGAGGGGCAGAAGTGTACGTGCGACGACCATGTAGCGATCGGGCATGTGTGCGAAACACACACACGGGCGGAGCGCCAGAGAATCTTGAGGTGCTGGGTCCTCGCTCAGCGAGCGAGGAGCCGGTGAAATCGGGCGCAAGAGGAGCCGGTTTCGGCGTGGAGAGGGGCGAGACCCGATGCGGCGGGCGCCGTGGTCGCGGCAGGAGCCATAGTCGCGGCTGTCGCTGCAGGCGCGGCATAGGTCTGGGGCTGCGCGTAGGGATCCGAATAGCTGCGGTCGAGGCGGAAGTGCGTCAGCATGAGAACCGAGATTGTTCTGTTCTGTTCTGCAAAAAAATGGCAACGGCAAGTGGTGGGGCGAGTCGCAGGGAGACAGCAGGCCGCATGCCCGGGGGAAAGGCGGAGACCTCGCGGCTGCCGCCTGAGATGGCGGTGCTGCTTGCGGGTAGGCGGGCATGTACGCGGCCATGTGGCCGTAGTAGGGGTCGACTGGCATTGGCGGCATCATAGGCATGGGCGGGTAGCCGGGGGGAGGATACATCCCCGGGTAGTGGTGCATCATCCGGGGGTCCACCATCGGCGGGTAGCCCGCAAAACCGCCCGCCATGCCCGGATGGGCCGGCGCAGAGGTCACGGATGAACGCGGGAACGCCTTTTTTACCTGCACGAAGGCAGTTCCCCGTGAGCGTGTGCGGTGGCGGAGGCGGGGCGGGGCGGGGCGCAGCGGGATGGCATAGCGCGGTGATCGCACGTCGACAGCCTTGCCCTGCAGAACATGGTCGCGCTTGAGGAGAATACTGTCCACCACAGTTGCGTCCTCGAACGTGATGAAGCCAAAGCCCCGCGGGCGCCCCGTGTCGCGGTCCACCATCAACTGCACGTCCGTCACCACCCCGTACCTGCCACGCATCGTGCGGTCAGAGACTTGATTCGGTGGCTCAACAGCTTGCGAGCGTGACCAAGAGGCTTCTCCGCGCACAGCGAGCTGCAGGGTGGGCGGCGCAGAGAGCGGGCGGTCGGGGGCTGGCAGCGCACGCGGAGAAATAGTCGCGGAGCTCGTCCTCTCCAACGGCCGGGGAGATCCCTCCGACAAAGATCTGCCATCGGCGCAGGGCCAGCGTGACTCGTGCGCCTAGCAAGAGGCCTGCGAGCTCGCCGCGGTGTGTAGTGCAGGGTAGTCCCCGCAAGAGCAAACCAGCGGCCTTCACGGCACGCACGTAGGAGCGAGCAGCGAGCCCAGGCTGTGCGGGCCGAGAAAGGTTTGCAGCGGCTATGCACACGCGTCGCCACACAATTTGACGCACATGATGTGACATCCGGTTGCCACAACCAAAGTCCAAAGGAACTCAAGGCGAGCGAGGTCGGGCGGAGTGGAACCTTCCTAATGTCCTGATCGCCTTTGTGATCCGTGCCTTGCCCCTGACTGCGTGACTGAGTGTCCTGTTCGCTGCGCGGGACGCAACTCTTAGCCTCTATCGAACGTCCGTTGATATCGTGCCGCCGCCCGATTGCGCGTCCCACAACGGATCCATCAAGAAACGTGACGAAACCGAAGCCGCGGTCTTTGCCGGTTATCTTGTCGCGCATGACCATCACGTCTAATACTTCCCCATACGCACTGAAGTATCTCTGTGCCGTGCAAGGTAGCTCAGCACTTCAAGAAAAGCACAAATTCTGTAGCACAGGCAGGTGCGGGGTCAACCCTGAGATCTTCCTCTGCCACTGCCGAGCCCAGTCCCCCAACAAACATCTTGCCAATCGTGATCTTAGAGTCGTGGCGCTCCCCCGGCATGAGGTGCGGCGGACAAGCTGGGGCCATGGGGTCTGTCAGCTGGGAGCCGCTGCCCGCGCCATTGGCGCTGGCATCGTGCGGAGCGGGCCCTGCCTCCGTCATAGGAGGACTCGAGAGCTTGCTTTGGCCAAAGCGAACGATTTTGCAAAAGCGGACCATCGGCTCCTTGCTCTGAGGCGGGCCGGAACGTACATCACACGCATAAAACCGGAGGCCAGGGCAACATGCTCGCCCGAATTCTTGTCGTGGCGGCCCTTGCCGCGACGCCTGTAATTGAAGCTTGGGCTCCGATGCACCTTGCGACTTCATCTTCTGTCGTCCGCGCTGGTAAGCTATCCTGTGCCAGTTTTCAGTCACCGAAGAGTCCTTGAGGGCTCCAAGCTAGAGTGCTCAGACCTCGCCAGCCTTTTGCTCCCTCTGCAGCCGCTGCGCACGTTACGCAGAGGCATCGCCGAGAGCCAGGCTCCGAGAACGTCAAATTAGTGTCCTGATCCTGTCTGTTTTGCGCGATCGCGAGATTTTGCAGCGCTGGAGCGCGCCTGCTCAAGTAGCGGTCCAGAAAGAGCGTTTCAGCGCGTGCATCGTGCTTCAAGCACATTCGACGCGCTCCTGAAACTGGGCAGCACGATTGCGCACATTTAATCTGAAACACATCTTAATCTGAATATTCGTTGGTCTTGATCAGCACCAGCGGTGACGCTACGTCCTGCGCGATGCTCGTTCTCTGGCGCACAGCTTGCTCCCTCTCTTCCGCAGCTCAAAGAAGGTGACCCGAATGAGACGGACCTCTGAGAAACTCGGATCGCAGTAGAGTAGGATTTTACGTGAATGTCACAGGCGTGGCCGCATGCGCTGAACGCCTGGGATCCTTGCATCAACGCTCTGAGCTTCGCACAGCGGAATCAATACCTGGCCGCTCAAGCCCAATTCCAATTCAGGCACGGGGCTCCGAGCATCACACAAGGTGGCACCGTGGAGCGCGAAACTGCAGACTGGCATTGTAGGTCTTCCTAATGGTGAGCTGACTCACGCCTGCCGTACCGGTTCCTGCGAGTGCCGCGAATACTAGTGAGCCCCTCTGTGCTCCGCTCTGATTCTCAACGACGCGGCGCAGTCGGTAAATCGACACTGTTCAATGCGCTTCTCCAGAAGATCACGGCAGAGGTATTGTCCTGAAGTGCAGGTTGATTAGCGCATGAGGATCTAAGGCAAGACCGTGCACAGGCTGCCAACTTCCCCTTCTGCACGATCGAGCCCAACACAGGCATCGTTCCGGTACCTGACAAGCGTCTCGCCGTGCTAACCGAGATCTCGAAATCTGAGAAGACCCTCCCCGCTACCATGGAATTCGTGGACATCGCCGGTGCGCACCGCCTCCTCCTGAAGTGGGTGTGTGCCAGGTGGGCTCTCGTGCAAGCCAGTAAGCTACTGAGCGTCGCAGGCATTGTGAAGGGTGCAAGCGAAGGCGCTGGCCTCGGCAACAAATTCTTGGCCAACATCCGTGAATGCGATGCAATCGTACACGTAGTTCGGTGCTTCGAAGACGACAACGTGATCCACGTAGACGGGTCGGTCGACCCACTGCGCGACATGGAGGTGATCAACCTCGAGCTCTGCCTCGCGGACATGGTTCAAGTCGACAAGCGCCTCGATCGCCTCGCCAAAGACATGAAGCGAATGGCCAAGGCTGAAGACGTGCTAGAGAAGGGCGCGCTGGACAAGATCAAGGCGGCACTGGACGAGGGTGTTGCTGCAAGATCAGTGGACCTCAGCGAGGAAGAGGCGGCGTCATTCAAGTCGCTCGGGCTTCTCACACGCAAACCGGTCATTTATGCCGCCAACGTGCCCGATGCAGAGCTTGCAGAAGGCAACGAGATGACCAAGAAAGTGGCCGCGGCTGCGGAGAAGGAGGGGAGCAAGATGGTGCTTGTTTCGGCGCAGGTTGAGTCGGAAATGGCCGAGCTCTCGGCCGAGGAGAAGGCAGAGTTTCTTGAGGTGCTTTCCCCCGTCGCACTCTGCGGTGTCACTCCAGCGGTACTGCGCAGCGCGGACGAGGGGTGGTCTGACGCGTGGCTCGGTGTCAGTCGATGGGAATCACGGACGCGGAGGCTACTGGGCTGAATGCCCTTGTCCGCGCAGCCTACGACCTTCTTGGCCTCCAGGCAAGTGAATCTCGACCCCTCCTGCCTCTCACGCCCCTGTGCCTTCCTGTGCCCTCCCGCGCAAGAAAAAGGTCAAACTCTAAGAGGCTGGTGCTCCTCGCGAAACCCGCAGACGTACTTCACGACGGGGCCGCAGGAGACCCGCGCGTGGACGATCAAGAAGGGTGCCAAGGCGCCACAGGCTGCGGGCGTGATCCACCAGGACTTTGAGCGCGGCTTCATCCGCGCAGAGACAATCGCGTATGCAGACTTGGTGGCAGCGGGGTCGGAGCTCGCGGCGAAGGAGGCGGGCAAGGCGCGCTCCGAGGGTAAGGACTACGTGGTCAAGGATGGCGACACAATCCTCTTCCGCTTCAACGTCTGAGTCCCTCACGAGGCAACCGCGCTCAAACGATGGCTGCGTTCCGACTTGGGCCAGCGGGTCGATGCGCACAATTTCTCGCAGGCGTGTGAGCCTGGTTAGTGTGAGGCGTCCAGCCAGGAAGGCAGCTAGGGGCGAAAGACGGTGCCCTCCGCAACTCGGAGAGAGCAGTGCCATCTTTCGGCCATTTGCTCATCATCAGCCTCGGGGGATTGTTGTTTTGTCGGGAAGGCTGCAGCAGGCAGCTCTCCCACAGCTCACAAGGCAAGTCTACGTGCAAATTGAATGCCGCAAAACATCGTGTCTATGTTCTCACACACAACGGAAAAGACTCTTTTACACCGCGATGAGGCGTGGAAAACCAGAAGTCGTTACGTATGGGCGAGCACAAGTCGTGCAATTTCCGGCTCCAGTGCGCGCAGCCATGACCTACACCGGCCGGTTTCTTTTTACATTAGTCCAGGTCAACACAACATGGGTGGATATCGTGTCACTGCAGGACCACCGTTCGCAGTACCCTGCGTAGCAAAGCTGCATGCGTGCGATTGCAAGGATGGGGCGAAGACCGCTCGCCGAGGCGCTCGCTGGTGCCCATGGCGAAGGCGAGCCGCCTCGTAACCTCCATTGCGTCGCGTCCGCAAGCAAGAGCAGTGACAGAAGATGTGCAAACGCTTTCCCTCCTGCCGCTCACTCTGGCCCCGGTGAACTCTGTCGGCAGCGACTGAGCCTCGCCTGGAGCCAGCACAAACTCCCACTGCGTCAAACGGCGATCTGATCCGGCTGCGGCGAACATCAGCGGCGCGCCCACGGGCGGCCCGTCGGCCGTGAACGCCACTGCCCGCCAACGCCAGCAAATAGAATCAGTACATTCGCCGCGATGGGCGGCACCGAAATCAGGCAGTCGCTGGGCCAGGCACAGAAACTTACCAGCATTGATGCTTCCGGCATGGCCCGCGACAGGGCACTCGGGATTCGGAAAGTTGGGGTGACACTCGCATAACCCCTGGCCGTCATGTCCGTGCAGTGTCTCTACAAGGCTACCATTCGCGGTGTCCCACAGCCGCACGGACATATCATCGCCGCCCGATGCTGTCTCCCAAAGCAGTGAAACGTGAACAGAGCGTACTAGCACGCCGAATCTCGATCTCTCGAGGCTTTGCAAAAGGAAGGTGTTGGGAGGGATTCGCACCCAGGAGATCACTGTTAGGGGCGAAGGCTAGAGCTCGCACTGTACCCTCATGCGCTCGCAAGCTACAAGGGACGACGTCGCTGCTGTCTGACGATTCAGCTTGGGCCGTCGGGGCATGGATGCGCGACACGTCCCATACCTTCCCGACCAACGGGTGAGAAAGAGCGCACCAAGCCGCACGCACCGCGCGCCGTGTTGCAGTCCGCTCATGTTCTTTCTGGAGGTCGGGGTGTACCCGGATCACTGCATCTCCGGAGGATCGGGGGTTTCCTGCGGTGGCTATCAATTCTCGCTCCGCGCCTCGCCGCGCCCATGCCAACGCGTGCACGGTGCCATCGTGCCCTCTGAGCACCCGCACCCGGCTCCACCGCGCGGTCTCCCATACGATCACCAACCCATCACTGCACCCCGACGCAAGCAGCCGCCCGCCGGGCGCAAAAGCTACTGCCCCGACATGTCCTGTGTGCTCATCGAGCTGGGTGCGCGCGCAGAGGCTACGAGTGTCCCAACATATCACTCGCCTATCGCGTGCCCCTGTGGCAAGGAGCTCGCCGCAGGGTGAGAAGGCCACGGTAGTCACGGGTGCAGAGTGACCGACTGCTAAGCAGCGATTCGTCTTTCCTCCGACCTGCCAGCCTCGTCTCGCAGCTTAGCTCAGCTGGGCAGGCACGTAAACGATTGGGAGGGCGCGTGCCGCGGAGGTGCATTCGTTGCTCCCGTGCGCGGCAAGAATTCTGCGATACGCCGAATCCAGAGTGTCCAGGACGCACACGACTCCATCGTTCCCTGCCCAGAGTCCGCTCCAAGTGTTTTCAACACAGTCCGCTGCAACACGGATCCGATTTCGTGTAGGGGCTTACCTGCGCTGACTAGCATCCTTCCGTCCGGAGAGATGGACACTGCATTAACTCGATCGGAATGCAAGGGCAGGTCGAATTGTACCTGCAAGTGCACCGTACGTGTCATAGCATTCAAGTTAGTGTCGCCATTATTGGCTTTGTAGTTCACAAACTTGTTAAACGGAATGTAAACGTTCATGATCAGTTCAGTAACACGGGTTCCGCCGTGCCGTCCAGTGTGTACTGCGGACGGTTACGCAGCGGCAGGCTGTGTTCTCCAAATAACTGGTTCCTGGATAGTTTTTCACGTTTCGTGGACCCATCATCACGTTGTTAGTAACGTTCCTGATTCTATGGGGTGGATCACACCTTTCCATGATAATCTTCCATGCGCACTATTCCTGCGTCTGTGCCGAATGCCAGCATCTGCTGTTGGAAAAATCTTGGAATCTTTGTGATCAGAATCGCGCAGCTCGACCCGTAGCGGCTGCTGCCGGCGGTGTTTCCGATCGCAAAGGCTGAGGCGGGCGCGTCCGGCGCGGCGTCGAGGTGTGCTGCGCTGGTCCCAGACGCCCAGCCAGCCAGCAGTGAGAGCCGGGAGGTCGAGAACGCGTTCGCCGGATCGCCTGCGGATCCCCAATTCCTGCGGGTGTGAGATGGGGAAAATTGGCGTCTGTTGCAGCGCGAGCAAAGCATGTCGACGCGCACTCTTGGGTTCGTGGCTGCGTCTTTTCAGCCAACATCCCGCGCTTTGTCTTCTTCGTCCCCTCCAAGATGGATCCCGCCACCTCGGCCACTTCGCGGCTCCATCACATGGAGAGCTTTGTCTGACGAGGATAGTCCTGACGAGGATAGTCCGAGGTCTCGAACGTGCCGAAGAAGAGGGCTTGAACGTGTCGGAGAAGAGAGCTCAAGGGGCCGTCACGCAATAGAAGCTAGGGGATGGCGGTCCTTGGTGGGACTCTGCGCAGCAGCGACCGGCGTGTGCTACGCTGACCGGGCCAACATCGCGGATGCAATCTTGTGCGTGCTTTCGTCTTCTCCTGCCCCACCACAAGTTGTGTAGCGATCTGAGTGCCTCAGTGAATGTGCCTGCCGGCGAGGACAGGCCCATGGCAGCTGAGTTTGACTTTTCGCGAGGAGAACAGGTTTGAACCCTCAAGTCCTCCCAGTTCTGTTGCTACACCTCCAATAACCCGCGGGCGCCAGGCTGCTGTGCTCTCTGCCTTCTTCGTTGGATACGCATGTAGCCAGGTGGTGGGAGGACGCCTGGCAGACCGCTTCTCCGGCACGGCAGTGCTCCCTATGGCAGTCGCTTCCTGGAGCTTAGCCACACTCTTGACGCCCGCGGCTGCGGCGGGAGGGCTGGGCTCGCTGCTCGCGGCACGGCTAGCGCTCGGGGCAGCAGAAGGCCCTGCCTTCCCTGCCGCCCACGCGCTCATCGCCTCCGCCGTTCCCACACACGCCAGGGTGGGTGTTCTTGCCCCGGACTATCCCGATGCTTGGGCTGCAGGAGCTGCGAACCCCTAACACCTGCAGCACAACACGCTGCGATTGCTCGCATGGCGAACCACGAGCTCACACGACAGGGGCGGCCTGGGATGTGCAGTCGACGGCGATTGGGGTTGTGACCGCTGCATCTTATCTCGGTTCCTGGGCCGCCTTCCGCTTCTCTCCAGGCCTGATTGAACAAGCTTCCTGGGCCACACCATTCGAGGTGGGCCCCACGACCTGCTCAGTTCCGCCCTGTACTGGCTGTGTCGCCCTTGGTGCTGATGGGGTTGCTTGGTATGCTCCGCCGTCGGGACCCCGCAGATCTTCGGTGGAATTGGCCTTGCGTGGTTACCATTCTGGGCGCTCTGGGCGATGTCGAACGCTCAGGATACAAGTCACGCTGGCAGAATTGCTGTGGACACCTGCTTGTCGGGACGGGAAGGGGAAGAGGAGGGAGATGGGCAGCGCCAAGCCCCGCGTGAGGTTGGGATTCAACAGCTTCTTCAGCGCCGCGCGGTAAGACATGCATGCCCGCAGGAAAGAAAGGATCGGACAGATCCATGCGCACGATCTCAAGTAGCGCTTTGCTGCTTGTGATTGAAGAACAGGAGCACGGACGTGGGCGCGCGGCAGGTGTGGGCCATTATTGCAGGGCAGTACACGCAGTCTTGGGGGCTCTATGGTCTCTCAAATTGGCTTCCGACGTATCTTGGTGCGAACTCCCGGAAAATCAAATCTGTTGAGACAACCAAGGACCCGCGTGCTCCTGATCACATGTACAACAAGTGACAATCGACTGTTGCGGCGACTGACCTGGTCTGGCCTGCCGTGCACATGTTTCTGCAGGGGATCAATTTGGAGTGGCGCTGGCGGACCTCCCTTCACTCACCACCCTCCCCTTTGTGCTACAGGCCCCCCCCCC
>ENA-UOXV01002010-UOXV01002010.1-marine-metagenome-genome-assembly--contig:-NODE-2010-length-27212-cov-5.559377_pt1 | contig 27212 bp, 20 predicted proteins | sample MGYA00238165_ERZ766961 | MGnify/ENA primary metagenome ERZ766961 (study PRJEB28924, sample SAMN03173240) | marine metagenome | biome: Marine; feature: Water; material: Subsurface seawater | place: North... | reverse complement strand
AAGTTTAAGCTATTTCGAATATCCAATTCATAACAGGGTATAAGAAAACCTTATAATCTCTGAAAAATGTTTAGAAAAAAGATCTATAATAGTCTTAACATTACCATTTTTCTCACAATTAACGGTTTGAAAATTCTTGGAAAAATGGTAGGCACGACAGGATTCGAACCTGTGACCGTCCGCTTAAAAGGCGGATGCTCTACCGACTGAGCTACGTGCCCTTAATAGAAACTCATCAACAGCCATCTATACCGTAAATGCGCGTCCAATGATGCAACCATCAAGCGCGCAACATAAGCATAGGTTGATGTTTGGTCAATACTTGATCGCAGTAAAAATACTATAAAAGTACATTATTAGGAGAATTTATCCAATAGCATCTGACGCACGTTTGGCGTTACAAAATGTGTTATATCTCCGCCCATACTGACAATCTCTTTGACAAGCCTTGAGGATATAAATTGGTGCTTTTCCGAAGCTGTCAAAAAAACAGTTTCAATATCTGGATTAAGCCGACGATTCATTCCTGTCATCTGGAATTCATATTCGAAATCAGATACCGCCCGAAGACCACGTACGATCAGCGTTGCTCCGCAATCAACAGCTAAATCGGTCAGTAAACCTTCAAATGGCTTAACTTTGATTCTTTCCAAATCACCTTCAGCTAAATGTGCTATTTCATGCTCTACCAGATTAACCCGTTGATCCAGATTAAATAAAGGCCCCTTCCCAGCATTTACTGCCACACCGATAACAAGCTTATCAACAACCTTTATCGCACGGGATATAATATCAATGTGACCGTTGGTAATAGGGTCAAAAGTCCCTGGATATATGCCTATACGCGACATTAAACCCTCCTTTTTCGCACTAACACTCTAGAACTCTCATACAAAGTTAGTAATTTAAGTTTCAGTTTCAACATTTACATTTTCATCTGTTGGCGTTGATGGTTGAGCCGTATCTGCTTGGTTACCTTGCTCACCTTCCTCCTCATCTTCCTCAACGTCTCTAAACCTAGTCACAGAAACTACTTTTTCTTTGTCGCCTACTTTAAAAAGAGTGACGCCTCGTGAGGTTCGACCTGTAAAACTTATTCCATCAACCGACATTCTGATCAGTTGACCTCCATCAGAGACCATAACTAATTGATCAGTCTCAACAACTGGAATTGTGGAAACGACTTCTGTGGTTTCTTTCCCACGTTTTACATCCATACTGTCGATACCCTTACCACCCCTATTAGAAATGCGGTATCCATAAGCAGATGAACGCTTACCAAATCCATCAGCCGTGACTGTCAGTATAAATTCCTCTTCACTCTGCATTTCCATAAACAATGGCTCGGTCAGTCGCGCTGCTATTTCTTCATCTCGCAGTTTCTCTTCTGATCTACCGGTATAATCCCCACTGATTAATCTTCTCGATGCATTAACTGATTTAAGATATGCATCTCTCTCAGACACATCAACCTTGATATTGTTAAGCCCTGACATTGCAATAACTTCATCATCGATGGCCAAACGAATACCTCGAACGCCGGTTGAATTTCGACTAGAAAAAACCCTGACGTCACTGACCGGAAACCTAATACATTTTCCCTTCCGAGTTGCTAAGAACACGTTTTGGTCTTCCTCAAAAACCCTTACTCTCACCAAATGATCGCCTTCATCTAATTTCATTGCAATCTTGCCATTCGCATTTACTTTTGTGAAATCGGATAATTTATTTCGCCTTACACCACCAGATGCCGTAGCAAACATTACGTAAAGATTATCCCAGGTTTCCTCATCTTCGGGAAGAGCCATAACAGTGGTTATTGTCTCTCCTTCATCTAGAGGTAATACGTTTATAAGAGCCTTACCACGCGCTTGGGGTGTACCTTGAGGTAATTTATATACTTTTAATTTGTAAACAATTCCTGTCGATGAAAAAAACAAAGTCGGCTGATGAGTATTGGCGACAAACACCTGAGACACAAAGTCTTCATCTTTAGTACTCATACCGGAGCGTCCCTTGCCTCCCCTATTTTGTGCTCTATAAGTGGAAAGAGGCACTCTTTTTATATACCCACTGTCACTTACAGTGACCACCATATCCTCTCTCTGAATAAGATCCTCGATATCTCCTTCAAACTCTGAATCCTCGATAGTAGATCGACGATCATTGCCGAACAATTCTTTAACTTCGCGTAATTCAGATACTAAAATATTAAATAATAATTCCTTTGAACTTAGAATTTTTAAATATTCCTCTATCTTTGCGCATAGATCTTTTAGATCAGAAGCTATCTTATCTCGTTCTAACCCAGTTAATCTTTGCAATCTCATTTCGAGTATGGCTTTTGCCTGCGTATCAGATAGGTGATATTTTCCATCAACAACCACATAGTCTGGGTCATCAATCAAATCGATTAGAGGAGAAATTTCGCCAACTGGCCATGCTGACTCTAATAATTTCTCTTTAGCCTCATTCGCGTCTTTTGCGGCCCTAATTAATTCAATTATAGGATCGAGATTCACAACAGCTACAGCTAAACCTGCCATGATATGCGCCCGGTCTCGGGCCCGTCTCAATTCATACGCTGTTCTTCGAGTAATCACCTCTTCGCGAAAATCTATAAAAGCTGTTAGAATTTCTTTTAGATTCATTTGCTCTGGCTTACCGCCATTTAAAGCAAGCATATTGGATCCAAAACTTGTTTGAAGTGGGGTAAATTTAAACAATTGATTTAATACAACCTCAGCCACGGCATCGCGCTTAACCTCGATAACCACACGAACACCTTGCCTGTCGGATTCATCTCTTAAATCAGAGATCCCCTCAATTTTTTTATCTCGGACGCACTCTGCCATTATCTCAATCATTCGCGACTTGTTCACCTGATAAGGTACTTCAGTGACAATTATGGCTTCTCTATCTTTACCAAAAGGCTCAATATGAGTTCTACCCCGCATTCTGATGGATCCACGTCCGGTTTTAAAAGCCTGAATAGCGCCAGTTCTTCCAAGAATAATGCCACCCGTCGGAAAATCTGGAGCTGGAATATGATTTTCAATTAATTCATCTATTGTTACGTCTGGATTTTCAATAATTGCGCAACAAGCATCAATAACCTCACGAAGATTGTGCGGAGGTATATTAGTCGCCATTCCAACGGCAATTCCACCTGCACCGTTTACAAGAAGGTTTGGAAATTCCGCCGGCAATACAACAGGTTCTTGAACGCTATCATCATAATTTGGACGAAAATCTACAGTATCTTTGTCGATATCCTCTACGAGCGAATGGGCTGAACGAGCCAAACGCGCTTCTGTATATCTCATCGCTGCAGCACGATCACCGTCCATTGAGCCAAAGTTACCCTGGCCCTGTATTAATGGGAGACGTAGGGAAAAATTTTGGGCCATCCTAACAAGTGAGTCATAAATTGCTGTATCCCCATGAGGGTGATATTTACCCATGACGTCACCAACGATACGAGCAGATTTTCTAAAAGGTCGATTGTAATCATACCCACCCTCTTTCATTGCGTATATTATTCGACGATGGACTGGTTTCAAACCATCTCGCACGTCGGGCAATGCTCGACTAACAATTACGCTCATTGCGTAGTCAAGATAAGACGTTTTCATCTCATCTTCGATACTTACTGATATTATATCTGAGTGAGGAGGCCTTTCGTCATTATTCCCACTCGATTCTTCATCTTCGGGAAGCTCATCTGGCGGAATATCATCTGGCGGCAAAGTCAATATTAATTCCAATCAATTTGATAAATTATAACTATTAGATTTGTAAAAATAGTTATTTATTATGATGCTTCATCATAACAAATTTAAATGATACGCACAATCAAATGGGAGAAGTGTATTTTCACTAAAATATTTTTTTTTAGGATATACAACTAATTGTTTTTATTATACTTTTTTATCAATAATTGGTAAATTCAGAAATAATAGTAAAAAGCAATAGGTGGCTAAACAACAGCCAAATGAAATAAGCGAATCAACCAGATAAGAAATGCCCAAACATAGTATTTTGAGCCTTCTAAGACACCAATGATACTTCATAAATCATTTGATATAGAGTTAATATCTGGTAAAAGCACTGTGCTTGCAAAGATACAATCGTTAAAGTACTCCATACCATATGAAATTCTCATTAGATGTCGCAACTGATGTCGGATAAAACTGTAATAGATCGCAATATTAGAAATGTCATTGTTTTGGCGACCTGCCAGGCTTTATTTAATAGTGGCAGAACACTGACCTTTATAACGGCATCACTCGTCGCAATTTCAATGTTAAACGGAAATTTTACTTTCGTCACAGCACCAATAACAATGATGCTTGTTGGAACATCTGTTGGCTCACTTCCGGCAGCATTTATAATGAAAAACCTTGGACGAAAATGGGGCTTTTTTGTTGGATCAGTTGTTGGAACGTTGGGCAGTATGCTTGCGGCTTATTCTATTTCAATTGATAACTTTCTACTATTTAATTTTAGTATTTTTATTTTTGGACTTTATGGAGGCGCAGCCCAGCAATACCGTTTTGCTGCAGCTGATGTAGCGCCGGAGAATATAAAAGCTAAGTCAGTATCTATTGTTATTGCGATGGGTGTGATTGGAGGTATTATCGGTCCTGAAACTGTAATACTGACAAAAAACTCGCTGTCACAAATACCCTTTGAGGGAACTTTTTGGGTTTTATCGCTACTCTGCCTATTATCAGCTATCATAATATTAGCAGTTGATATCCCTAATTTAACATTAGAAGAATTTACGGATATTGGCCGACCACTTACGAAAATCATTGCTAATCACACGTTTATAGTCGCTTTGATCGCTGCTCTTTTTTCTTACGCAACAATGAATTTACTAATGACAGCAACACCCGTTACTATGCGCATTGAAGTATTTACTGATGAAAATATAGCGAGAGTTATTCAATGGCATGTCATTGGAATGTTTGCTCCAGGTTTCTTTACAGGTAGCATAATTCGACGATTTGGTGTTGTCCGAATTATATTTGTGGGCACTATTTTACTTTTATTTGCAGTATTAATTGCGTTATCTGGTAATAGTTTTTCCCATTTTTTTCTCTCACTTCTCTTTATGGGCATTGGATGGAATTTTGCATTTACAGGAGGTACACTGCTATTAACCGAAGTTCATTCCCCATCTGAAAGAGCTAAAGTTCAAGGGTTCAATGACTTCATCCTTTTTACTGGACTCGCCATGTCGTCACTTTTCGCAGGAATAATTTACCATTTTATGGGATGGTATTGGGTAAACCTTGCAACAGCACCTATGATACTCTCTGTAATGATTTCAGCAATCTGGCTAAGAAGAATTCGGAAAAGGAACTCACATGTTACTCAAGGAAATTGATAATAGCTTCTACAACCTTATCTTTATTATCAATGTGGGGCCAGTGACCAGCATCCTCAATCTCAATAAAACTATTACACGGAAAAAGATTAGAAATCTTTTTTTTATAAATGGGTAATATATAATCTGATTTTGATCCTTTAATGAACAATGTTGGATAATTAAACACTATTTCTTTTCCTATTTCGGGAAATTTAACGATATTATTCATCCCATTTTTTAATCCTTTTAAATTGCACCTCCAGTCATAATTATCACCATCACGTATTAAATTTTGCAATAAAAATCCTCTTAAAAGAGGATCTAAAATATTATCCGATAATAAATTATCTGCCTCTGACCGAGTTTTAATTTGTTTTATATTTATAGTTGATAAAGCATTTATGACTTTCAGTTGATCGTCAGAGTTATAATTTACGGGTGCAATATCGACGACGATAAGTCGGTCAACCAGATGAGGGTTCTGTAATGCTAAAAACATTGCGACTTTGCCGCCTAAGGAGTGACCTAAAATTATTGGGTCATTTAAACCCTGCTCAATAATAAAATTACTTAAGCGAGAGGAGAAGTCCTCATAAGATATCTCTGAGGTCCAAATCGAACTGCCATGATTGGGTAAATCTATGAGAAACACCTGATAATCATTTGAGAGTGCGCTTGCAACTGATTGCCAGTTTCTACCGGTACCATAAAGACCGTGCAGTATGAGAAGTGGTTCTCCCTTACCTATCGCCGTAAAGGCTATACTCATAATTTAATTAAAAAGGGATTTCATCGTCAAGGTCGTTATTTGATATCGCGCTACCTGCATCATTATTATTTGATCCAGCCCCATAATCTTGATCGGGCGGGGAAATTTCTCCACCACCGCTATAACCGTCAGGGTCACTACGCCCATCAAGCATCGTCAGCTCGCCTTTAAAGTTGCCCAGAACAACTTCAGTCGTATATTTTTCAATTCCCGCGTTATCTGTCCATTTTCTGGTTTGCAGAGCGCCTTCAACGTACACTTTTGAGCCTTTTTTTAAATATTTCTCGGCTATATCTGCCAAAAATTTATTAAAAACAACGACCCTATGCCATTCCGTTTTTTCTTTTCGCTCTCCGCTCGATTTGTCATTCCATGTTTCTGAGGTTGCGATTGACAAATTAGCTATTTTATCACCGCTTTGGGAAAAACGGACCTCTGGGTCACGACCCAAATTACCAAGTAAAGTAACTTTATTAACACTACCAGCCATCACGCCCTCCAAAAAAAATTTTCTTACCATTAAAAGTAATTTTTATCGCTGTGTCCACGCTTAATTTCTGCTAGTTGATGAAAAGAGCGATAGCCGCGTAATTTATTTTTTTTAAATATCCAATACTAATTTTTCACCGGGCATAGCTCTTGAAACACAAACTTGAAGAAATTCCTCTCTATCAGTATCATCAAGAAATTCATCTCTATGATCAACTTCTCCAGATATTAGACCTACTTTACAATTTCCACACCATCCATCCTCACATGCGTACATTACGTCGACCTTGTGTTCCCACATCATCTCCATAATGGATTTATCTGCAGGAACTGTGAAAGTTATTCCACTTTGTTTTAGTTCAACTTCAAATGACCCGTCATCATTAGCCGAATTTTCTTCGCCAGACCCAGTAGTTTCCGTCGACAGGCTTGCAAAAAGCTCAAAGTGAACAGATTTTGCTGTCCAATGTGAGCTCGCGTCCCTTGCGGCTGTAATTAATCCTGAGGGCCCGCATATATACAAATGTTGCCCGTCCTCCTGACTACTCAAAACCTGGTTTAAGTTAATGCCCTTGCTAGGTTCACCGCCATCATGATGGAAAGTAACACGATCTTCGCCAAATATATCCACTACATCATCATAAAATGCAGTTTCTTCTTTTGTTTTTGTGCAATAATGAAGATGAAACTCAGCATTAATTTCTCTGAGCCTATGGCCCATTGCGAGTAACGGCGTTATTCCTATCCCGCCCCCCAACAACACATGTTTTTTCGCCTCCTCGTTTATTGGAAATAAATTGCTGGGTGGACCAGCTATTTCCATGTTATCACCAACCTTGATTTCATCATGCATATATTTTGAGCCACCCCCACCGGTTTCTTCGCGCAAAATAGCCGTAACATAATGCTTAGTATCTCCCGGTTTATTTGCTAAAGAATATGAACGACGCAACTGATCATTAATTTGAAAATCAATATGAGCTCCCGCTTCCCAGCTTGGTAAAGGAGCCCCATCTAACGCGCTGAACTGAAACTTTTTAATATTTGACGTTAACTGTTCAATATCCGTTACTTCTAATTTAATTAGGGACATCCCACTATTCCTCTTCCAAGTTTTTACTACATAATTGGCATTTACTATAAATGATAATATTAACACTTGTCTAACATGTAATCGATGACCTCGCACGTCCTGACAAACAAAGATACGTAGTTATTTCATTTTTGGATTGACCTGTTCTTGGGAAGCTTTATTGAAGTCAAATGTTTTCCAAAGCTTCGCGCAAAAACACACTCGTCATCATATTCCTCACATTTGCCTCGCTTTTAGGCTTTCCGATTATAGCGCCAGCGTTACCTTCAGTTAGAGACGCTTTCAATATTTCCACAAGCGACATTGGATTGGTAATGGCAGCTTATTCTGCACCAGGCATAATTTTTATTCCTGTAATGGGAATATTGGCTGACCGATACGGGAAAAAAAAGGTGCTTTTACCATCTATGCTCTTATTTGCTGTTGGTGGCACTGCATGCGCAGTTGCTAATAATACCGAAACCTTACTTTTATTCCGGTTTTTGCAGGGAATTGGTGCATGTGCATTAGCTACAATAAATGTTTCATGGGCAGCAGATCTTTTTGAAGACGACGAGCGGATTAAAATCATGGGCTATATTGGTGCAACCCAAAACATAGGAAGTGGAATACTTCCCATAATAGGGGGGGTTCTAGCTTCTATAGCCTGGTTTTATCCTTTTCTTATATCACTAATGGTCCTGCCACTAGGAATGTACTTATTAATTTTTATGGAGAAAGAATCACAAGAAAAAATTGCCAAATCAGCAAATACCAAAAACTTTATAACATACGCATGGCAACGCCTAAACGACAAAATAGTCATTGAGATTGTTTTTATGACCGGTGCGTTTATCTTTATTGGGTTTGGTGCGTTAATAACGTATCTTCCTATTTTTTTGAAAGATACCTTCGATACACCTGAAACAATCATAGGAATCATTGTTGGGTCCAGGGCAGTTATGGGCGTTATCACGGCTACGAGGCTATCCATAATTACCAAATATTTTTCATACCGGATTATAATCTTTGTTTCATTTTTAACACTCGCGGTTGGAATGTTAATAATCCCATACTCGAATAATCAATGGGTTATAATTTCAACAACAATGTGTTACGGAGGTGCTTTTGGACTGCTGCGGCCATCTCTTCAATATTTGCTGCTTGAACACGCACCCACAAACTTAAGGTCAACGTTTGCTTCAGCCAGTAATTTTGGATTAAGATTATCTCAAACATTATCCCCCATTTTCGCTGGCCTATACTTAACTTTTGGATCGTTTGAGGGGCTTTACGTTTTAGCGGCTATTTTAGCTATTTTTATGGCTATATTTTCATTGACGGCAACCTCGCTGAAAGCCAAGAGATAAAATTCCATACTAAAAAATTAGGAACTTGTTTAAAAAGAAAAAGTCAATTTATAGTGTTAATTAATCTCAATAACAGCTCCAAGTGAGTTTCGAAATGGCCATCCTCTTGATCACAACTCACAATCAATGAAAAAAAATTATAGTGACTCGCTTTTTCTTAAATACCAGTCCATATAACAACCATGAAAAACATAATTATTCGCGGTGCGCGGGAACATAATTTAAAAAATATAGATGCCGAGATTCCAAGAGACTCTCTGACAGTAATCACAGGCTTATCTGGTTCAGGAAAATCCTCCCTGGCCTTTGACACAATCTACGCAGAAGGACAACGCAGATATGTTGAGAGTCTCTCAGCTTATGCAAGACAATTTCTTGAGCTGATGCAAAAACCCGATATTGATTCGATTGAAGGTTTATCGCCAGCGATATCTATCGAGCAAAAAACAACGAGCCGAAATCCGCGATCGACCGTTGGTACCGTAACAGAAATATATGATTACATGCGATTAATGTTTGCGCGGATTGGGATTCCCTATTCACCAGCAACTGGACTTCCGATTGAAGCGCAGAGTGTTTCTCAGATGGTTGATCGTGTCATAAGCATGAAAGAAGGTTCAAAACTTTACCTGCTGGCACCGATAGTTCGTGGGCGAAAAGGAGAATATAGAAAAGAATTAAAAGAGTTAGCCCAAAAAGGTTTTCAACGAGTAAAAGTTGACGGCACTCATTACGAGATTGAAGATGTTCCCGAATTAGAAAAGAACATAAAACACGAAATAGAAGTGGTAGTTGACAGAATAGTTGTTCGTGATGGAATTTCCCAAAGACTTGCTGATAGTTTTGAGACATCACTTAGTTTAACAGAAGGTCTAGCTTTTATTGAGGATTCCGAGACTGGCGAGCGCATTCCATTTTCTGCTAAATTTGCATGTCCCGTCTCTGGTTTTAGTATAGAAGAAATTGAACCACGGCTTTTCTCATTCAATAATCCTTTCGGCGCATGTCCCTCATGTGATGGCCTTGGAACCCAAATGTATTTTGATCCAGCGCTGGTTGTACCAGATGAAAGCCTCAAACTATCCAAGGACGCAATAGCATCTTGGGCTAATTCAAGCTCGCACTACTATACTCAGACACTCGAGAGCATTGCCAAACATTTAAACGTGGACCCATTAATAGAATGGAAAAAACTTAAAAAGACTGCACAACAACTTATTTTATTTGGTTCAGGCCAAGAGAATATAAAGTTAGTTTATGATGATGGTAAAAAGTCATACGAGTTAGATAAACCATTTGAAGGCGTGATCCCTAATATGGAACGCCGATGGAGAGAAACCGACTCATCTTGGATTAGAGAGGAATTATCAAAATTTCAAACAATTACAAAATGCAATGCATGCGGCGGTTTCAGACTAAAACCAGAAGCCTTGGCAGTAAAAATTAATGAGAAAAATATTAGTGAAATTACCCAGCTATCAATTGGTGAGCTAGATGTTTGGTTTTCAGAACTTGCTGAAAAGTTATCAAAAAAACAAAATGAAATCGCACGAAGAATTTTAAAAGAAATAAGTGAACGTATCGGTTTTCTTAATAATGTAGGTCTTGACTACTTATCTTTAGCACGATCTTCAAGGACCCTATCAGGAGGAGAGAGCCAGAGAATCCGATTAGCATCGCAGATTGGATCAGGCTTGACTGGAGTTCTTTACGTTTTAGACGAACCATCAATAGGGCTGCACCAACGAGATAATAACCGACTTTTAACAACGCTTAAACGGCTGCGTGATCTTGGTAATACAGTTATCGTGGTAGAACATGATGAAGACGCAATGCGAGCCGCAGATTATATTCTTGATATAGGTCTGCGGGCCGGAATTCATGGAGGGAAGGTAATTGCAGCAGGTAATCTCGCGAAAATCTTAAAAAATTCCGAGAGCTTAACAGGCCAGTACTTAACGGGGAAACGACAAATAAAAATACCAGAAACCCGACGTACTGGCCATAAAGGAAAGAAAGTTGTGTTGTCAGGGGCTTCTGAAAATAACCTCAAAAACATAACGGCAGAATTTCTACTTGGAACTTTTACCTGCGTTACTGGAGTATCAGGAGGGGGGAAATCATCCCTAGTAATGGAGACCTTGTACAAAGCACTAGCCCGACGTTTAAATGGTACTCGGGTTCTTCCTGGAAAACATGATAAACTCACTGGAAGTGAGTATTTAGATAAAGTTATTGATATAAACCAATCACCTATAGGCAGAACACCGAGATCTAATCCGGCAACTTATACAGGCGCTTTTACACATATTCGAGATTGGTTTGCAGGACTCCCAGAATCAAAAGCTCGTGGATATAAACCAGGTAGATTTTCATTTAATGTAAAAGGCGGCCGATGCGAGGCCTGTCAAGGTGACGGTGTTATAAAAATAGAAATGCATTTTTTACCTGATGTTTATGTTGAATGTGATGTTTGCCGAGGTAAACGATACAATCGAGAGACAATGGAGATTAAATTTCGCGGCAAATCGATTGCCGACGTATTGGATATGACTGTTGAGGAAGGATTAAAATTCTTCAAAGCTGTGCCCCCCATTCGAGATAAGTTACAAACACTCTCCCAAGTTGGGCTTGGATACGTTCATGTTGGTCAACAGGCAACCACATTATCTGGAGGAGAAGCTCAACGCGTAAAGCTTGCAAAGGAATTATCACGCAGAGCAACCGGGAAAACACTTTATATACTTGATGAACCCACCACTGGTCTTCATTTTGAAGATATCAACAAATTAATAGAAGTACTGCAAAAATTGGTTGATCAAGGGAACACAATAATTGTAATAGAGCATAACCTCGACATTATCAAAACGTCGGATTGGGTTATTGACCTTGGTCCGGAAGGGGGAGATCGAGGTGGGTTCTTGGTAGCCGCAGGTTCGCCTGAAGACATTATTAAAATTAAGGCGAGCTATACTGGTAAATACTTGGCTCAACATCTGAACGCACAACCTTCAAAAACTAGGATAAAAAAGTGAAAAAAAAATCCATCCACGTAATTGGAGGCGGTCTAGCTGGCACTGAAGCAGCTTGGCAAATTGCCAAACTTGGATTACCCGTTTCCTTGTATGAAATGCGACCTGAACGCAACACTGACGCGCATATAACTAATCAACTGGCCGAATTAGTATGCTCAAATTCCTTTCGCTCGGACGACTCTGAATATAATGCGGTAGGCCTATTACACGACGAATTAAGACAATTAGACTCGCTTATTTTAAAGTGTGCTGATTTAAATAAAGTACCAGCTGGAGCTGCACTAGCAGTAGATAGAGTTAAATTTAGCGAGAGCGTTGAAAGTTTTATAGAACAAGAGCCTCTCATTTCTGTAAATAGGCAAGAAATAAAAGACCTTGCGGACTTAAGTGATCAGCATGTTATCATAGCAACCGGACCTCTAACATCACCCGATTTATCAGAAGCCATCAAAGCGCTTACTGGAGATGACAGTTTAGCTTTTTTTGATGCTATTGCACCAATAGTCTACCGAGATAGTATAGATTTTGATAAGGCTTGGTGTCAGTCAAGATATGATAAAGGCGATGGAGATGACTACATTAACTGCCCTATGTCGCAGTTAGAATATGATCAATTTGTTTCTGACCTGATTGAGGGCCAAAAAGTTTCATTCCACGAATGGGAGGAAAATACACCATATTTTGAGGGTTGCTTGCCAATCGAAGTACTCGCTGAAAGGGGCCATAAAACGTTGGCATTTGGTCCATTAAAACCTGTGGGTTTAACTAATCCCAACAACCCGAATATAAAACCGGCGGCTATAGTTCAACTGCGGCAAGATAATTCTATTGGGACCTTATTTAATATTGTTGGATTTCAAACAAAATTGACTTATAGCGAACAGAAACGAATTTTCAGGAAAATTCCGGGGATGGAAGAAGCTGAATTTGCTCGTTTGGGTGGTTTGCATCGAAATACTTTTATAAACAGTCCAAAATTACTTAATGATACACTCAGTATTAAATCACAGTCTAACTTTAAATTTGCAGGACAAATTACCGGATGTGAGGGTTATGTTGAGAGTACCTGTATCGGACTTTTTGCAGGAAGGTTCGCAGCTTTCGAGATTATGGGGCAGAAATACCCAACACCACCTAGAGAAACAGCATGTGGCTCTTTACTGAACCACATAACAGGTGGTGCAAATACATTAACTTATCAACCGATGAATATTAATTTTGGCCTATTTCCGGATTTAAACGAGCCACACTCGTCGGGGAAAAAAATTAAAGGGAGGGATAGGAAACTATCTTTATCTGCGAGAGCAAAACAAGCCATGACCAACTGGCTCAAAGACCCGGCACACGGAGAAGTATTATAACTTTACCTTTTATTTTTTATAATCCAAAGCAGTCTTAACACTTATTACAAAAGCCCTGTTCGAGCCCTAATATAAAGAATTAACTGACGAATTAAACGACCCTTTTCAATCTTGGGCTCGAAGGGATCGAAATTAAAGTATTTAATTCTTGAGAGATACATGTCAGCCAAACTTAATTGAAGCAATACAGGAAGATAGTTGCGTTTATCAAAATCGATAGACACTTGCCGAGCCTGATTTACCTCATCTTTTGCAAGCAAGACAAGTTGGCCTATAGCTGCTTTTATTCCTGGTGTAACTTTTTGAGACTGGAACTCATACGTGGTAAAATTATTTTTCTCCATCAATGAGATCGGAATGTAAATCCGTTTATACTTTGAGAGAACTGAAGAGGCCCTGATAATGCCAGCAATGGACCAAGCTATGCCAGCATGATTAGAAATTTTTATCAAATTTTTAGATAAGCTTTCATGGGATTGGCGCATTATTTCGATTAAAATTCTATTTAAAATAGCGGTGGTCCCGTATGAATAACTAATTAAATCGGCTTCGTTTTTTGGTGCATCATCTGCCATATCCCATGACCTAGCATTAATTAAATCTAGAAAAAGGTTGCTCTCTAGTTTATGCCTCTGAATTATGGATTGTAGCCCTGAGACAAGATAGTGCTCTGTATCAAAATACGTGTCTTTTGAATAAATAGACAAAATAATATCCCTCCACCACTGGAGCCGCATTTCGCCCAACAAACCCTCACTTACCATTTCTCTTGATTTTGATATTTCAATGTTAAAAGCAAGTATTGTATGTATATCTTCTAGAGATGATGCAGACGCAAATAATGAGCATAAAAACCTATCGCGATCAAACTTGCGAGTTTCTTGACCAGCATATGAAAGTGTGTGTGGCATTAAAATATGTAATATATACTTTACAAATTAAAACAATAGAAATGAATGTAAAAATCAATGAGAAAAAATATATGCCGGGCACAACATATATAATTGGATTAGGAATAGCGGGACTTTCTGCCGCTGTGAACTGCCTACCCAACGGCAATCAAATAAGGTTATTAGAAGCAACAAAAAATGCTGGGGGTCGTTGCAGGTCGTTTAATGATCAGTTACTCAGTCGAACCATTAATAATGGAACTCACTTAATTTTGAGCGGTAATGTGGGAATAAAAGAATATCTGAAAATAATTGGTGCCAGTCATACATTTCAAACTATTAAACCTGCTTCTTTTAAATTTATCGATATTAAAAGTGGTCTAAAATGGGAGATTAAGCCAAGCGTAAGTCGAATACCTTGGTGGATTTTTAGTCGAAAAACTAGAATTCCTGATACAGCATTAATGGATTACCTTTCAATGATACGTTTTAAATTCTCTGAAAATAAAACTATCGCTGATCTTGTTAATACCTCCCGGCCTATTTTCGATCGCTTGTGGCAACCATTAAGCCGAGCTGTTTTAAACACTGATGCGTATGAGGGTTCCGCTTCCTCAATCTGGATAATGATTTCTGAAACATTACTCAAGGGACAAAAATTTTGCTACCCACTTATCCCATTAGAAGGACTTTCATCATCTTTAGTAGAACCAGCATTAAAACATCTGGAGAGAAACAATGTATTCGCCGAGTATTCACAAAGAGTAACGGCAATTGCCTCAGAAGCCGGCACAATAACGTCAATAACAGTAAACAAAAAACAAATAAAACTCGATAAAGACGACTTAATTATTTTAGCTATCCCTCCCAAACAAATCTCCACTCTCTTACCAGATATCAACGTGCCCACGCAATCGAACACAATTATAAATATTCATTATAGGATTGATGATCGTCCTCCTTTACCAACTTCAGTAAATTTTATTGGTCTAATTGGTGGAAATGCTGATTGGATATTTCAAAAAAATGATATTTACTCAGTCACCATTAGCTCAGCAAACTCAATTTCTGATCTAAGTAACAATGATATCGCTAAAATTATTTGGGATGAAATAGCCCAAATTTTTGATAAAGATACTACGGAAATTCCTATAAACCGCGTGATACGAGAGTATAATGCAACAATAAAACAGAGTCCGAAAGAGAATAAAAAACGGTCTGATTCGCAAACAAACTTTAAAAATTTAGTTCTCGCTGGTGATTGGACAAATACAGGGCTTCCTGCAACAATAGAAAGTGCAGTCATATCTGGCCGAAAAGCCGCTCAATTAGTAAAAAATATCGAAATCTTTAAATAAATAGTAATAAAGTCAAGTATACTGATAGACTGAGTGTATTTTTACTGTAGTTTAGTTAAAAATACGAATGCTATATAATTATTTTTTAACATCAATCTCAGGAGAAAGAGGTAAGATTATGGGAAATCCACTAGATTCATTAAAAGGCACAATTATTTGTGGCCTCATTTTAACCGTTGTTATGGTCGTTCTTGCGAACGCCATTGCTGCATAAAGCGAATAGGAAGGAGATCTAAATTATGGAATATGGAATGGAATATTGGACATTCTTCGTTCGCTGGCTGCATGTACTTTGTGGTGTAATGTGGATTGGTTTATTATGGTATTTTAATTTTGTGCAAACACCAACAGTGCCAACAATCCCAGATGAGCTAAAACCAGCCATACCAAAACACATTATGCCTGTTGCCTTACTTTATTTTAGATGGGCAGCTGTAGGGACACTAATATTTGGCTTGCTATTAGCTTGGATGAACGGCTATATCGGAGATGCATTAGCAATCGGGTTAACCAGCGGTAGCGCAAGAGATGCCACCATAGGTATTGGAATGTGGATGGGTATTATCATGGCATTTAATGTCTGGTACATAATTTGGCCCAACCAACAAAAAGTAATTGGCTTGGTGGAATGCTCGGCGGATGATAAGCCAAAAGCAGCTCGCGCTGCGGCTTTAGCTTCACGAACAAACACCATGCTATCAATACCGATGCTATATGCAATGGTATCAGCCCAAAATATGTAATATTTCAAGTGCTATAATCAATATAATAGGGCCGCTAGCGCGGCCCTTTTTTATTAATACAAGATCAAACTAAATACCTTAAATTTTAATATTTATATATTTAAAATGTTATATGAGGAAAATATTTTGAATGGACATCGAAAAGTTAGAAGACGGTTAGTTCCAGAAGAACGAGAGCAAGAGATACTCTCGGGAGCAATAAAATATTTTGCAGAATGCGGTTTTGAGGGCCAGATACGAAACTTGGCAAAACAATTAGGGGTAAGCCAAGGCCTAATTTACCGATATTTTCCAAGTAAGGATGCGCTAATTGACAAGGTCTACCAAGTTGTGTTTCTCAATCGTTGGAATAGTGAATGGGATGACAAACTAAAGAATAGGACTATTTCTTTAAGAGAGAGACTACTGTGGTTGTATAAAAGTTATTTCTCAACTGTAGATAGATTTGATGTGATAAGAATATCTCTGTCGTCTGCCCTGCGGGGGGAGAAAATCGGAATTAACTATCTTGAATTCGTTAGATTGGGTCTGATTATACCCATCGCCAAAGAAATAAGATTAGAATTCAATCTCCCTACTCCAGAACAGAGACCCATTTCAATTCTTGAAGAACAATTAGTATATTCTCTCCATGCTACATTTCTCTATTCGCTGACACGAAAACATGTTTATGGATTTGATATTGGAAATCAACCTGAGCTTTTAGTTGAAATTTTTGTTGACTCGTTTTTTTCTTCGTTAGAAAGTTCAGTTAGTAAATTATTTGAGTATGAGAATAAATTGAGTGACACCTAATTCTTTTCCCAAATAGATAGTCTTTTAATTTTATCTAAAGTCCGTATTAATTTAAAATTCTTCAACCTTCATGACGTATCTTGATCTTCATTGACCGAAGAGAACTAATGAACTATTGTTCAATAGGAAGAAGGAGAACTATTATGCACGAGATTTTTATCCAAAACGATGACCAAAGAGCGATTATTGAGACTGTACAAAGATTTGTAGCAGAGGAAGTTACACCGAGAGCTGCAGAGTTAGATGCGAATGTTAACCCTGAAGATAGTTTTTCGTGGGAAATAGTTGAAAGAGCTCATGAAGTTGGAATTCGCCAAATGACGCTTGCTGAGCAGTATGGTGGATTGGGAACTGACTCTCTCACGACCTCAATGGTTATTGAAGAGTTAGGAAAAGGAGATTTAGGTGTATCAGTAATCTTTGCTCAAACTTTAAAAATAGCGCAAATTATGCAAGCTGCTCTAAATAAAGAACAACAAAGCAGAGTACTCCCGGCATTTTCTGAAGATCCACGGGGTATGCTTGGAATTGGTATCACCGAACCTGATAATGCCTCAAATTATTTTATACCGCATCCAACACCATTTCGAACTTCAGCTGAAAAAGTAGAAGGTGGTTGGGTCGTTAATGGAATGAAACACTTTATCTCAAATGGCAATCGTTCAAGTTTTTATTTATTATTTGTACAAACGACTAAAGGTGTTGGATTAGCAGAGGGGAGTACATGTTTCTTATTGGAAAGAGGCAGAGAAGGATTTTCTATCGGCAGGGTCCATGATAAAATGGGAGAAAGGTTAGCAAACAACGCCGAATTAATTTTTCAGGATTGCTTTATTCCTGATGAGAATGTTGTGGGAGAAGTTGGCAATGGATTTAATGTGCTTGCTAAATTCTTTCCCCAAAGCAATGCTTATGCAGGAGCGAGTGTGCTGGGTGTTGCTGAAGCATGTTATACAAAAGCGGTAGACTGGGCAAAAATAAGAGTACAAGGCGGAAAACCAATTATTGAGCACGATGGAATTAGGGCGCAACTTGCTGAAATGAGAATGCTAATAGATGCTTCTCGTTCTTATATTCACCGCGCATGTTATTTAGCAGATCATCAAGAACAAGGGTGGGATAAAACTCTAGGTGTTTTACCAAAAACTATGGCATCTCAAGCTGCATGGAAAATTGCAACGTGGTGCCTGGAAATACATGGAGGGCACGGTTATATGAAGGAATTTGGTGTAGCTAAATTGGTCAGAGATGCTGCATGTTTTCTTCACTCTGATGGTGTAAATAGAACATTATTTTTAAAAGCTGCAAACTTTATTTTTGAGGAGTAAAATATGAGAGCAATGGTACTAGAAGGTCCAAATACAGAATTTGTCCTGAAACAAGTACCTGACCCCGTTGCAGGCCCCGGGGAGGCCGTCGCTAAGGTTTTTGCCTGCGGCTCAGGCCTTACAATCCAACATTTTAAAGCTGGCAGAACACCAGCGGTATTTCCACGTATTATTGGACATGAAATTTGCGCTCAGGTTGTAGAGATTGGCGAGGGGGAGACCAATCTTAAAATAGGAGATATTGTCACTTCATATTTTTACATGAATTGTGGTACTTGTAATAACTGCTTATCAAACCTCCAACCATTATGTGAAAACCTGGGAGGCTACGTAGGTAGAGAGTGCGATGGTGGATACGCAGAGTACATCAAATTACCAACCAAATGGTTTATTAAACTTCCTGATAGCCTCGATTGGATAAATCAGCCTGCACACGTTGGTGTCGCAATGGATGCTCTCGCTACACCTTATAAAGTTTTAAGAAGAGGTAATATTAAGTCAGGGGAGACCGTTGCAGTTTTTGGCGCTGGGGGTGGTTTAGGAATACACCAAGTTATGTTAGCTAAATGGGCAAATGCCAGAGTAATTGGAATTGATACAAAAATAAATAAAAAAGAGTCAATTCTCAATGCGGGTGCAGATGAATTTATAGATGCATCAAAGGAAAATGTGGTCGAAGCACTTCTAGAGCTTTCAGCAGGAAATGGTATTGACGTCTGCGTTGACTACGTATCAGTAAAAGAAACCTTAGAGGCGGCTGCAAATTCACTCGGACGTCGTGGAAGAATGCTGACATTAGGGGGTGCTGGACAAAAATTTGAAGTAGATGCTCAGCACTTGTTGAAAAATGAAATTGATTTACTAGGTAGTCGTTATGTTACCCCGATCGAAATAATAAAAACATATGAGCTTATGGCACAAGGGGAGATTTGGCCAATTGTTAGTGAGATTCGAGACCTCGAAGATGCTGAAATAATACATACTATGGTTGAAAAAGGCGAAGTAACCGGCCGAGCCGCCCTATTAATAAACCCAACATCCTAAAAATTACTCATACCTCGAGGATTACCTTTAGTCGCCTATCACTTGGATTATCAAGGTGCAAGATCGCTTGTGATAATTCTGATATTTTATATGTGTGAGTTATAAAAGGGCTTAAGTTAACTTTGTTCTCTTCAACCATTTCAATGCATTCCGTAAATTCGTTTGGAAGGGCGGCGCGTGCGTTAATAATATTTAACTCTTTAAAATAAAACTCATAAAAAGGTAATTTACCCTCCATTGTTGCATAAATACCAAAAGGTATTATTCTCCCACCAATTCTAGAGAGATCTATAGCTTCGGCTAATACCGAGAGATAGCCAACAGACTCGATAACCACATCAGCCCCACGTCCTCCAGTTACATCAAGAGCTTTCTTTTTAGCTTCAATGCCATGGTCAACAACAAAGTCTGCCCCCATATTCTCAGCCAGTTCGCGTTTAAAAGGATTACGTGACACTCCGATTACTACTTTAGCACCTAAAGCCTTCGCGACTTGAATTTGCAACAAGCCAGTCACGCCTAAACCTAAAACCACCACAACCTCGCCAGAAGTAATATTGGCCTTATTTTGCGAATGTAAAACAGTCGTCATAACCTGAATCAAGGGTGCCATTTTTAAATTAATTTTATCACCTAGTAAAAATACGTTACTGGCAGGAACAACTACGTACTCTGAAAATAGACCATCAACGTCTCGCCCCATTAACGCTCCATTCTCACATAAATGGGTTTCGTTTCTGTTACAATAAAAACAATTTGAACAGTATAAAACCGGATCAATAATAACAAAGTCTCCTGGAACGCCTCCGTTGTTTGTATGGCCAGAAATAATTTCGCCCACAGCTTCATGCCCCATGATGACCGGGGTGTTTGACGGAATGCCACCATCAAAAATCTTACCATCAGTCCCGCATATACCAGTATATCTTACCTTAATGAGAACTTGATTCTCTCCAGGGACTGGTCTTTCTCTCTCTGATATTAAAATCTCTTTGGGTTTGTTTAATAATGCTACTTTCATATGCCCTCACAATAACTCATATAATTTTTCGCTTAATTCGGACATTCTATGATTAACAGTGTGTTCACTCAAGAAGCGCTTTCTGCCAGCTCTTGCAATTTTAAGTCTTTCTTCATTAGCTTCTAAATAATATTTAATTAGGTCCGGAACTTCACTCATTTGCTTAAAATAAACAGCCTCTCTATCAGGCTCATATAATTTTACTGCATCATCTTTCCAATCAGACAAAACAAAGGCACCACTTGCACTAATTTGAAAAATTCGGTGATGACATGATCTTGGCCAGGGAGTTAAATTGAGGTTAATGATAGACGAGCAGAAAAGCGGTGACAAATTCCACCATTCTAAACCCTTGCCCATTTTTACATTCGATCGATTACTCTGTGCCGAGCCAATCCCCGTAATCTCGGTTTCTAAATCACCCAGTTGATTTATCAATTGTTCACGACTAATTGATTTTTGTTCAAAGTACATAGCATGCGAAATTCCACCAAATTCCTTGCTATATACATCCCACTCATCATCTAGGAAATCGAAAACGTCAACATAGCCATTTGTCTCCCTACTTAATTTAACTATACTATCGCCCACATTATTCATTTTCTCGTCCCAACCAGCACGCCATTTAATTCTCTCTACCAAATAAGGGTTAAAAGTCGCAGCAAAACTTATCTCTCTATTAATTTTAGGGTTTGGTCTTTGAGGTTTAAAAATGCTGGGGTCGATGTGCCAAGGAGGCAAATAAAAGACGTTGTACCAACCTAAGCTATTTAACTGCTCAATAACCCGAGTATCTGGAACAAACATTCCAAGATGTAAAGGGGTATTCAATTCTTTGAGCAAATGCATATGCTTAATTGTATTATCAGTCCACATGCTTATGTATGGTAAGTTTATTTCCTCTAGAAAAAATTTTCCGGGAAATGAATTTAAGAAATTCTGCAGAGACGAACCCCAGAAAAGAATAATATCAAAGTCTATTTTTCTTACTAATTTATAGTAGCCATCAAGATCTAATATTTTGTCCACATAAACAACTTGGTGACCTAAATCTGCTAATGCCTGAAGAGAGGGAAACCTCTGTTCATCCCATCGACCGCGTAAAATTGATAAGATCCGCAGAGGTTTCGAGAGTTTATTGAACGTTCTATTTTTTATAATTCTCATTTAATAATCGCCAGACCGCCAATCGAGTGGATTTTTAGAAATAGGTTTGTCGAGTAACTCAGGATGGACATAGCATTTTTCTAAATCGAGATAATTATCACGAAGCACCCATTCACGGAAATTAGCATCCTCAATGAAACAATTTAAATGTTGGGTAACACCCTGTTCAAGCCCGTCCCTAATTATTTCTATTAACTCCTTAGATGCCTCACGTGGAGCATTAAAATAACGCATCGCCATATCATAAAATTCTTCAGTTGATGGCAAATCATACGGAACGGTCAACTCCCTAAGTAACGAAAAAGATCGTGTAAAACCAGTCGTTATAAACTTAGACTTTATCGACTTTAAAGATAAGCGCGAGGCTGAAATATTATGATTAACCGATATCTGTGGATGATAAATAACCTTTTTCCCCATTTTCTCGATTGATTGACCAACATAAACCTCACCATCACCATGAAATTTTAATAAGTGCGCTGGCATGGCGCATGGGTGAAAACCTCCAACATCATATAAACATGATTTTCGTACTGTAAAATTAGTCCCCCAAACAAAATTACCAGGAATTCTTTTTATCGACTTGCCAAAGTCAAGCAATCCAAATACCGGCAGGGTTTGAGCGCCTGGTTCGCCTATTAACATAACATTTATCCAATCAGGTGGCGTTTTCTCATAAGCTAGAGCAATTGGCCCCGTAGCAAGTCCGACTTCCGGATCAGAATAAGCATCTTCGATACCTGTTAACCAGCTGGGTTCTGGACAGATATCATCATCGATGAAGCAACATACTTCACCTCTTGAAACTTCTAACCCTCTATGCCAACCCACCAATTGTCCGGGCCGGTCATCGTAGAGATAGGTAAAATTCTCAAATTGTGTTTCATATCTCTCACATATCTTTTTAGTATCATCAATAGAACCATTGTCTGACACAATAACTTCAAATGATAAAACTCGAAAATCTTGTAATAACAAAGAGTCGAGTAATGTTTTTAAGTTTTTTGCGCGATTAAATGTAGATACTATTATTGAGATATCCATTTATTTTAGCTCACCATCTCACTTTTTAATTTTTCAAATTCTTTAGAAATCCATTTTTTTAGAAGAAGTTTATTATCATTTAAGATTTTTAAAGAGCCTTCATGTAAGGGTAATAATTTACCAGAGGGTTCCCTTACGCGTAAATGGTATAAAACCCAGTTATTTAATAACGTTGAAGCTTTCTTAATATTTTTCTTTCCCAACTCTGCTTTAACACCAATTGGTAATAAATGACTCAAATTCGGGGGATATAGCGTAATAGCCTCATAAAATATTTGAAGGATTTCGGTTTTATCAGCGGATAAAGAATTGAGAACTTCAGTTAACCATCTATAGGCTGAAACATTTTTATTATCAATTTGCACGGCTTCTTTCAAATAACCTTTGGCCTTGACAGCCTCTTTTGTCTCAAACGCATAAACACCGAGATAAGTAAATGAACAACTTTGAATCATTTCTTCAGCGCGCTTTGCATCTTTAAGAGCCAATTTATAATAGTCTCCGTAACAAAACATATCCGATAACTCTCTAATACGATGACTCAAAACGCCATCCTTAGGGTTAAATTTTAGAATTTTATTTTGAAATACTATTTCTTTAAATAGAATTACAGACTCGGGTTTTGCATTAAATGTCCAGAGCACACGAGCTGCGTTAAATTTAAGAACTAAATTATTTGGAAATAGCTTTTGTCCTTGAGTATAAATATCAATAGAAGATCGACCCAAACTGTTATTGCCTTCGCCAGAAATTGCAGCAAAAAAAAGTGCGGATGCGGCAAAATTATAATGTGAAACTGTTTTGTCATCGGCGTCTATATTTCGTTTTGCGATAGAAACATATGTTTTTATCGCATCTGTAGGTTGATAACCTCTTAATTCAGCAGGCACCAAATTATTATTGGCTTTGTTTGCAGGTATAAAATTATTAAAAATTGATTGAAAGAGACAAAACTTAATAAACCGTTGTTCCCGGCTAGGATATGACCAAAATAAACTCTTAAAATAATTAGAATGTGAACGAGAATCCAAAAAAAATCTATAGCTCTTAAGAGCACTGTTAATTTTCAAATTAATTCTTTCAGGATCCAATCCAATAAATCCGTTATCAGCGCCCCCAAGTAATGCCCCAGTTGTCACCTCTTCGGGCGAAAATACAGAAGCCCCATATCTTAGAGCATCTATCGCGCGCGTTTGAATACCTCCTGCGTAGCGCCAGAAAAGAGGAATGAATCGGGACTTTTTCATTACTAATTTAAATGCGTTATCCGACAAATACCCATTATAAATCCGAATATTGAGTTTTGGATCATCAAGTGTAATAAATTTGAAAAGAAACCGAGCTTTATCTGGCATGTATGGAACAAACGCCCTTCCAGTGAAGCCTATATCGAGGTCTTTATTTTTAGTAGACTTTGGATATTCGTTGCTATCTTGATATGACTCGTGCCCAGGAAAAGAAGCGATGCGAGCGCTATAATGTTCACTTAATTCTATGTGCTCACCGGCACTATTCGTTACAAGGATAGAAGCTCTTGAAAAATCATTATATCGTGTTGAGTAGAAAAAATCATGATCTCCAACCCAAAAAGCTGTGGGACAATCAATAGTGAAAAAATTATTAGGTATATTAACGCCATACACACCATTACTTATAATTAAATCTATCTTATCATTTCTTATATCAATACTTTTGGTAAAATGGAGTTGATCAATAGGTTGGTATGATAACTGAATATTTTCAAAGTTTTTAATTCTTTTTGATTCTGGCGATGCACATATAAAAACTTTTGCTCCGTTTTTTATAAAATGATGCAATCGTTGTACGATTTTATTGTCTATTCCTCTAAGAATTTGGATAGCTCGAGAATTTTTCTTCAGACACCAATAACCATAAGCTTGGATAACGCGTGATGACTCAGTTAATGTTTTAAGACTTTCTAATTCAGTAAGGCCAACATCAACAGCCCCACACATTATTTTTGCACAAGCAATCGTTTGAGGGCTCTCTGCTTGATGATACGCATATGCATAATTCCCAGTATCTAATAATTGATCTGCCGTTAAGCCTCTATCAATTAAAACTGGATAATCGATCATGCCGGTTTAATTTACTGGGATAAGAGCAGCCGCCACTCTTCTATCCTCTGCAATTAGAACATTAAACGTTCTGCACGCGGCACCTGTATCCATTTTTTCTACAATAATATTCTTTTTCTTAAACTCTGAACGAATATTTTCAGTCAGAGGACTTATTACTTCCCCGCAACCCAATAGTAAAAGATCGACATGGCCCTCATCAAGAATAATTGGTATTAGTCCAAGAATTGACTCATCATTAGGTAATAAGGTTCCATCCCATATATTCGTTTTATTTGAAAAAACTAAAACAGGACACTTGTATAACAGTTCACTGATAACAAAACGGCACTCTCCATAACGCTGGATAATTTGCCGACCGACTGGAATTTCTGGTGAGATATCTAGAGAGATAACTAGCTCCTATTTCAGCGAAGCACCCTATTTTTTAGACGCCTTTAACATTACGGCCACCGTCTTTGTTACTTCCGGCGGCAACTCCCCTATTTATATTTAGGTATACAAGAAGTGGTACAGCTAAACAAATAGATGAATAAGTTCCAATCAAAACTCCCCAAATCATAGCAAAACTAAATCCACGAATTACCTCACCACCGAGTAAATACAGAGACATTAGAGCAATCAGTGTCGTAATTGAGGTCATAACAGTGCGCGAAAGTGTTTCATTGATTGAATTGTTTAATAACTCAACAAGAGACAGCGTTTTATATTTACGCAGGTTTTCTCTTACCCTATCAAAAACAACAACCGTATCATTAATTGAATAACCAGCGATTGTAAGAATTGCGGCAACCGTAGACAAGTTAAATTCTATTCCTGTCAAAGCAAAAATACCAATAGTTGAGAGAACATCATGCGTCAGAGCAATGATCGCACCAACCCCAAATTGCCATTCAAACCGAAACCAAATGTAGATTAGAATACCAACAATAGCTAAAATAACAGCTATAACTCCATCACGGAATAGTTCTTCACTAATTTTCGGACCCACAAATTCCGTCCTACGATACGAGACTTCAGAGCCTAGCTCTGTCTTTACTTTATTGATGGCAACTTGCTGAGCTTTCTCTCCACCATCTTGTTTCTGGATTCTAATCAAAATATCATAAGGGTTACCAAATTCTTGCAATGATACTTCACCGAGACCAAGATCAGTCAGTTTACTTCTTACATCCTCCAACGATGTTGCTTTATCAACCCTCACTTCAATCAGAATTCCACCTCTAAAATCAATACCATAATTTAAATCTTTTACCCCATACAAACCTATGGATGAACAGATCAAAAGAAGAGAAAAAATAAAAAACACCAATCTTTTATTGATGAAATCCAAATTAGGTTTGACTGGAACTAAGCTCAAAGGCTTCATAATGGCTCCTATATTGGCACTTCATTAACGCGGCGATTTCTAATCCAACCAACCACCATTAAACGAGTTAACATAATCGCTGTAAACATAGATGTAATAATGCCAATCGATAAAGTAACAGCAAAACCTTTTACTGGACCTGAACCAAAATAGAAAAGAATCAGCGCTGCAATCAAGGTTGTAAGATTGGCATCAATAATTGTTACGATCGCTCTACTATATCCAGAGTCTATTGACGATATAGGTGTTCTGCCAGCTCGCACCTCTTCACGTATACGCTCAAAAACTAAGACATTTGCATCAACAGCCATGCCAATCGTCAGCACTATTCCAGCAATCCCCGGCAAGGTAAGTGTTGCCTGTAAAACGGAAAGTGCACCTAAAATCAAAACAATATTTACTAATAGCGCTACGTCAGCAAAAAAACCAAAAATACCGTAAGTAATGACCATGAAAATAATAACTAAAATTAAACCGATAATTGCGGCTATTTTTCCAGCCGCTATGCTATCAGCTCCCAAGCCAGGCCCAACAGATCTCTCTTCGAGTATAGTGAGAGGAGCTGGCAGAGCCCCCGCCCTAAGAAGTAGCGCTAAATCTTGGGCCTCAGTTATTGTAAAATTTCCACTTATCTGACCACTTCCTCCCAGAATAGGCTCGCGAATCACAGGAGCTGAGATAACTTTACCATCTAGCACAATTGCAAACGGTCGATTAACATTCTTTTTAGTCACATCACCAAATTTTTTACCGCCCAGGGTATCAAAGCGAAAGTTAACTACTGGCTCACCTGTCCTACTATCAAAGGTTGGCTGTGAATCAATTAACCTATCTCCACCAACTGCTACTCGTTTTTTTACGAGGTATTTCTGCTGCTGGTT
>ENA-UOXV01002009-UOXV01002009.1-marine-metagenome-genome-assembly--contig:-NODE-2009-length-27217-cov-7.314189_pt1 | contig 27217 bp, 26 predicted proteins | sample MGYA00238165_ERZ766961 | MGnify/ENA primary metagenome ERZ766961 (study PRJEB28924, sample SAMN03173240) | marine metagenome | biome: Marine; feature: Water; material: Subsurface seawater | place: North... | reverse complement strand
AATCTGGGTTTCGTTTCCGATGGCAGTGGTATTCTTGTTCTATTTTTTAATGCCGGAGGAATGGCGCTCATTGTCGGATTATAATCTGAGCAACAATTATCGGGGTATCCGATTCATCCCAACAGCCCGGTAATTGAGGACGCTATTTGCCTGCGGAGAAGCCGTTTTGAGCTAAATTTAATTGGATATGGCGCTGAAAAGAGATGTCTGCTTAGGGCCGGAAGCGGCTGTTTTTCTACTTTTTCTAATGCCCTGTACCGGATGCACACCGGACATACCTGGAACCCGCCATCTGAACCGCGTCAAAAATTACGCCCCGGTCTTGTGCCGGGACGTCATCTTGAGCAGTGTTGCGGCTTGGAAATGGGCTCCCGGCCGACTGGCGGGGGCGTAAGAAGGTGATGCGTGGAAAGAATACGAAATGGCCTTTAAAAATCTGCGGGACTATCTCGCCCATCTGCAGGAACGCGACCTGCTGCACATCGTCGAGGACGAAATCAGCAAGGATACCGAGCTGGTGCCGCTGGTGCGCCTCCAGTTTCGCGGCCTGCCGGAAGACCAGCGTAAGGCGTTCTGGTTCAAGAACGTCACCGATGCGCGGGGCCGGAGCTTCGATGCGTCCGTGGTGCTGGGCTCGCTCGGCTCATCCCAGGAAATTTATGGCGCTGCCCTCGGCGTGACGCCCGACCGGATCGGCGCGAAATGGGCGAGCACCCATGGCAAGCCGCTGGACCCGGTCGAGGTTGCGCGCGGCGATGCGCCGGTGAAGGAATTTGTGTACTCGGGCGACAGCTTCGGCGAAGGCGTCGACCGGTTCCCGCATTTGATATCGACGCCGGGTTTCGATCCGGCACCGTTCCTGACGGCGGGCGTGTGGATCACCCGCGATCCCGAAAACGGGGCCTATAACCTCGGCATCTATCGCGGCATGGTCAAAGCGCCGGACCGCATCGGCTGCGCGACGGACGTGTCGACTCAGCATCTCGCCATCCAGTGGGAAAAGGCGCGGCGCATGGGCAAGCATCTCGAATGCGCGGTGTTCCTCGGCGGGCCGCCCGCTTTGTTATTAGCGGCCGCCAGCAAGGTGCCCTATGGCGTCGAGGAATACGGTGTTGCCGGGGCGCTGAACGGAGAGGCGATTGCGGTGGTGCCGGCGGAAACGTTTGACTGCATGGTCCCGGCGGAAGCCGAAATCGTGATGGAAGGAATCATCCGTACCGATATCCTGGAACCTGAAGCACCCTTCGGTGAGGCCAGCGGCTATCTCGGCCCGCGCAAGATGGAAAAGGTGTTCGAGGTCAAAGCGATCACGCATCGCGCCGACCCGGTTTACCAGGGGATCATCAGTGAATATCCGCCGAGCGAGAGCACGGTGATGCGCAAGGCCGCGTTCGATGCCATTTTCCTGCGGCACCTGCGAGACAGCTGCAATATCCCGTCCGTGACCAAGGTGGCCTGCCATGAAATGGCGAGCTGCAACATGCTTTTTGTCATCCAGCTCGACCGGCCGCAGCTCGGCCAGCCCTGGCAGGCGTTGCGGGCGGCGGCGGCGTTCGATGCGTCACTGGGCAAGATGTTTATCGCCGTGGATTCGGATGTCGACCCGGACTCGATGGACGCGGTGCTGTGGGCGCTCAGTTACAGCATGCAGCCTCACCGCGATGCCGAGATCATCCGGGGCAAGCTGCCGCGGCTCGACCCGTCGGTCACCCCGTCGGAGAACGCGGCCCAGTTTGAATACCCGGACGCGCAGGGAGCCTCCGCCATCCTGATCAACGCGGTGCGCGAACATCCCTATTTGCCGGTGTCCTTGCCGCGGGAAGACTTCATGGAAGCGGCGAAGGAACGTTGGGCGAAGATGGGCCTGCCGGATCTCGACCTAAAGGCACCGTGGCACGGCTACCCGCTATCCGCGTGGACGGACGAGAACGCCGAGGAAGCCCTGCTGGCGATCACGGGGCGGTATTTCGAGACGGGCGAGAAACTGGTCGGCTTGCGGAAGCCGACGGGGGAGTAGCTCTTAAAGCTCCTGCGCATCGATAAGCACAAAGGCGATCCGGCACGGTTCGGTGCCGCGATTGGCCCAGGCGTGGTTTGTGCCGCGCTGGACGATCACATCGCCTGCTTTGAGGTGTACTTCGTCCTCGTCCACCAGCATGTCGATTTCGCCTGAAATCACGATGCCGTAATCGACGCTGCGGGTCTTGTGCATGCCGGGGTGGCGCACAGGTCCGCCACTATCGGGATCAAGGCCCAGCTCTTTTTTCATTTCCGCGTTGCTGACGGACATATCGTCCGGCGTGAATTCGACAATACGGAACACAGAGCCACCATCGGGCGGGGCGACGCCGATTTCGCGGTCCGCCTTGTCGACGTTGCCGGAATTGTCGCTCGGGGTGGCGTCCTCGGCCCAAAGAAGCGTCGATGTCAGGCCATTTGCCGCGCGGATGCGGATGTTCTCGGCCATTCCGTCACGCGCGATGATGGCAGTGCCGTTCTCGTCATGTCCGGTAACGACCCGCCGTATTTTGCGTCCCATGTGATCTTCCTCCGTTTCCGGGATTATAGGCGGTCCTTTGGCTCTGCGCGATGGGAAGCGCCGTTGACAGGCCGCATCGTTTCCCGTGTCATTGAGCGATAAACTGCAAAGGTATGAGCATGACCGACCTGAATTATGACGATGCGCCGTTTGCAATCCGCGATGACCTGACAACGGCGCATCGCGGCGCGTGGGAAAGGTTGTCTTCCCCCGGAACCTGGCTGACCGCGGGTACCCGCGTCGCCATCATCGCCGAAGTGCGCAATGTGAAGGGCTGCGCGCTGTGCCGGCAACGTAAAGATGCCCTGTCGCCGTATAGTGTGGCGGGCGAGCATGACAGCCTTGGTGATTTGCCGGAAAATATCGTCGAGGTTATCCACCGGGTGGTGTCCGACCCCGCCCGGCTGATGAAGAAATGGTATGACGATTGCCTCGCGAGCGGGTTGTCGGAAGAAGAATATGTCGAAATCATCGGTGTCGTCTGCTCGACCGTTTCCATCGATACATTTGCCCGTGCTGCCGGCTTGCCATTGCGGGAATTGCCGTCGCCGAAGCCGGGGGAGCCGACACGTATCCGCCCGCATAATGCAAAGCCGGGTGGTGCATGGGTGTCGTGGATTGGCCGCGACGATGCCGAGGGGGACGACATTCCGCGGTTCGGCCCGCCAGGCTCGAATATTCGGCGCGCGCTGAGCCTGGTGCCGGCGGAAGCGCACGGTTTCATGGAAATGAATGAAGCGCAGTACCTGACCGGTGTGCAGATGCGCGATTTCTCGACCGATTACCGCGCCATCAGCCGGATGCAGATCGAGCTGGTGGCGGGGCGGGTGTCCGCTATCAACCAATGTGCGTATTGAACGACCAGCCATACGGCACTGCTCCGTGCGAGCAGCCAGCACAGCGAAACGGAAATTGATCTTAACGTCATTATCGGCGAAGCGAGCGGCGATGGCGGCATTCCGCACGGCGAAATTCTCGGCGTCTTTGCCGAGGCGGTCGCCGGTGATGACGCAGCCGCCCTGTCGCAGGCGCGGCAGGCGGTGACAGACGCGATGGGGACGGATGCTATGGTTGATGCCAGCGCGGTCGCGTCGATGTTCAATGCTATCGACCGCGTTGCCGATTCTACCGGCTGTCCGATCGACGAGGACCGTCTGGAGCCGACGGCGGATTTCCGGGAATCGCTCGGTATTTCCGCGTTTCCGTCCGGCCGCGGCGATGGTGGGAGCTGACCATGGACCTGTCACTGTTCTATCTGCCGACCTGGCGCGAAGGCTACGGCATGTCGCTGACGCGTTATTACGAGGAACTGACCGAAAGCGTGAAGCTCGCCGACAGCCTCGGCTGGACGCGGGCGATGACGACGGAACATCATTTCCACTATTACGGCGGGGCGGTGCCCAACCCGGCGATCATCCTTGCCGCCTGGGCGCGCGAGACGAAAAACATCCGCCTCGCACCGGCGGTTTCGCTGATGCAGCTGCGCGATCCGCTGAAGGTCGCCGAGGATTATGCGCTGGTCGATCAGTTGTCCGGTGGGCGCGTGGATATGGGCGTTGCCAAGGGGTTCGTGCCGCATGAATTTGATGCGTTTCACATCGACCAGTCCGAGGTGCCCGACCGCATCGCCGAGGGGCTCGATATCTGCCAGAAATTCTGGGCCGGCGCGCCATTTGCCCATGAGGGGAAGTTTTTCAAGTTCGAGAAGCTCGATCCGTGGCCGCCGGCGGTAAACGGCGCGCTGCCGATCTGGAATGCAGCATCGAATTCGAAGGACAGCTTTATCAATGCCGCCGATCAGGGCTTTCACCTGATGATGAACCATTATCCGATGAGCGCCGAGGCAGTGAAGGAAAAATTCGGCTGGTATTGCGAGCGCTGGGAAAGTGCCGGGCGTAAAACCGCGGATCGAAAGGGTATGATCGCTTTCATGGCCCATATCGCCGATACCGAGGAACAGGCGATAGAGGAGGCGAAGGCGGCGCTCCAGGAACATGCCGGCGCCTTCGGCAAGGTCATGCGCGGTCAACAGTGGGACCGCGATTATGAAGGCGATATCTCGGTGCTGCTTCATATGTGCGAAGACGATGACTGGCGCGATGTGTTCCGCCGCCGCACGTTGATCTGTTCGCCCGAACAGGCGGCAGAGCGCATTCAGCATTATCTCGATATGGGGTTCACGGAAATATCCTTCATCACCCGCTATGCCGGGCTGACGAACGAACAGAACATGACGACCATCCGGCGTATATCCGAAGAAGTCCTGCCGATGCTGGGCCTCAGCGCGAACGCCGCCGCATAACACCAGAGAGGAAACGACTATGACCCGTATGAGAATTCTCGGCCGCGACGATATGAATGACGAGCAGGGCGCGCTCTATGACAAGATCGGCGAGGAAGGTGGCCCACGGGCCGGGCCTTACTGGGCCTATATCCGTCAGCCGTCACTGATGCGCCTGTGCCAGGATGTCGGCAACTGGTTCCGTGGAGCGGCCCTCAGCGGGCGTGAACGCCAGATCGCCGTGCTCACGGTCGTCCGGTTCTGGGACGCGGAATATCCATGGGCGGTGCAGGTGCGGGCATCGCTTGCCGCCGGCGTCGACCAGGAGATCGTCGATGCGATTAACGCGCGCCGCGATCCTGGTTTGTCGGACCCGCGTGAAGCGATGGCACGGGAGGTTGCTATCCAGCTCCTGAATAACCATTCCCTGACGGATGAGACCTATGCCGCGGCGGAAGCGCTGTTCGGAGAAGAAGACCTGGTGTCACTGATCAGCGTGATTGGCTATTTCGGCATGGTCGCGACCACGGCAAATGCGATTGATGCAACACCGCCGGACGATGCCCCTGCGCGCCTCGTCTAGGCCCTCGGACCCTCAGCCGCAGAACGGGCAGCCATAGGCGAATTCGACGCTGGCCCGTTCCTGTGGTGGCGGGGTCTGTTCACTGCGGCCTTTGGCGACCAGCTCGCCGTCGACAAATCCCGCATGACATCCCGGCCCGAATAAGACACTTTGATGGCCATGAACAGCGAGCCTCTTATACCCGTTACCGTGCTGACAGGTTTCCTCGGAAGCGGAAAAACGACCATTCTGTCCCGTATTCTGCGCGATCCGGCGTTTGAGGATACGGCCGTGATCGTCAACGAATTCGGCGAGGTCGGGCTCGATCATCTGCTGGTCGAATCAAGCGATGAGAGCATCGTCGATCTGTCCTGCGGCTGTATCTGCTGCACCATCCGTGGTGACCTGATGGCAACCCTGATCGACCTGTACGAGCGGCGGGAAGCAGGTGAAATAAGACGTTTCAAGCGCGTGGTGGTCGAAACGACAGGCCTCGCCGACCCGGCACCGATCATTCACACGCTGATGCAGGAACCGCTGGTGTTCAATCACTACCGGCTGGCCCGTGTCGTGACGGCAATTGACGCGGTGAACGCGATGTCGACCTTTGATCGCCAGCCCGAAGCGATCAAGCAGGCAGCGGTTGCGGATGCATTGCTGATCACCAAGACGGATATGGCTAATGACGCAGAGGCGCTGTCGGCGCTCGATTCACGGCTGGGACAGCTAAACCCCAGCGCCGTCCACGGACGGTGCATTGACGGTGCGGTTGATCCGGCAATGCTGTTTTCCGGCGGTATCTATGATCCGGCGGGTAAATCGGCAGATGTTGAAGGGTGGCTGGAAGCGGAAAGCACGGCAGGCACCCATAACCATGCCACGGACGTCAGCCGACACGGCGATGGCATTTTTACCTACGCCCTGACGCGTGATGCCCCGGTCAGTCGAGCAGCGCTCAGCGCCTTTATGCAGATGCTCGCCGATCAGCGGGGCGATGATCTGCTGCGTCTTAAAGGGTTTGTGCGCCTGACCGACGACCCCTCCCGGCCAGCGGTCGTTCACGGCGTTCAGCATGTTATCCACCCGATCCGCCGGCTCGACGCGTGGCCCGAGGGTGCAGACAGCACGTCTGTCGTGTTTATCGTCCGCGGAATTGACCAGGGCTGGGTCGAAAACCTGTTCGACCGGGTGGCTGAAAGCGCCTATGCGGATTTGGATGTGTGAACGTTTCACTACGGGCACAAACACGTTAGATTTCGTTCAGGGAAAACAGGAGCCAGACCATGAGCACGATTGCCAATCACACCGGGATTGAGAAAGTCACCTACGGGGTAACAGACCTCGATCAGGCGAAAGCCTTCTGGACTGATTTCGGTCTGGCCCCCGTGGAAAACGCGAATGGACATGCTGAGTTTGCGGCGCAGAATGGCGCGTCTGTCGAAATCCGCCGGGCCGATGACCCGGAGCTTGCGCCACCGGTTGGTGCGGATGTCGATGCGACGGCGCGTGAAGTGGTGTTCGGCGTAGAATCTCAGGCGGATATCGATGCGCTGGAGGCAAACCTGTCTGCTGATCGCGACGTGCGTAAAGATGCTGATGGATCGATCCATACGGTTGATCCGGTCGGCTTCGGGCTCGGGTTCAGGGTGAAACAGGCCAAGGCCGTACAGGCTCCCGAACTGGAAGTTAACATTCCGGGCAGGCCGATGCGGGTTAACCGCCGCGCCGAGCAGGTGGCGAAAGCCTCACCTTTCGAGATCTCCCATATCGTCTACATGACGGATGATCTGGAAAACCATAAGGAATTCTATGCTGACCGCCTCGGTTTCAAACTGACCGATGCCTATCCGGGACGGGGTTATTTCCTTCGGGGCTCCGCGGCCCACAATCATCACAACCTTTTCCTGCTTGATCCAGGCGTCGGCAAGCGCGGTTTTCATCACCTTGCCTTCGAAGTAGGTACGATCCATGAACTGTTCGGCGGCGGTAACAACATGACCCGCCAGGGCTGGGATACGATGATCGGCCCGGGGCGGCATCCGATTTCATCCTGCTATTTCTGGTATTTCAAAAACCCGTGCGGCGGCGCGGCGGAATACGACTTCGATTCAGATGTTGTCGACGACGGCTGGGAAGCCCATGACTGGGAATCGACGCCAGAGAATTTCGCCGAATGGTGCCTCGGCGAAGGCATGGGCGAGGCCTTGCTGCACCAAACCATTCAGCGCGGCTGATTTGCAAAGTACTGGCCTGTGAAACCTGCTCCTTTTGACTATGTCCGCGCGTCGAGCGTGGAAGAGGCCGTGGCGGCGCTTGCCGCATCGAACGGCGATGCCAAGGTGCTGGCCGGCGGCCAGAGCCTTGTCCCAATGCTCAATTTCCGGGTCGTCGATGCGCCGCTATTCGTCGATATCAACGGCATCGAAGGGCTCGACCTGATAGAAGAAAAAGAAGACGGCGGCCTTCGTATCGGCGCGCTCACCCGGCATTTTGCGCTCGAGACGTCGGTGTCGGTCAGGGACCGGTTTCCGGTACTGCACGAAGCGATGAAACATGTAGCGCATCTTGCAATCCGTAATCGTGGAACCATCGGCGGCAGCCTGTCCCATGCCGACCCGGCGGCTGAATTGCCGATGATGGCGGTGTTGCTGGATGCAAAGATTGTTGCCGCCGGTCCGGATGGCGAGCGGGAGATCCCGGCGGGGGATTTCTTTACCGCACCGCTGACCACCGTGCTGGCGCCGGATGAAATCGTTGTTGCGGTGGATTTGCCGGGACTGCCGGCTGCAACCGGATGGGGCTTCGAGGAGTTTGCGCAGCGACGTGGTGATTTTGCCGTCGCGGGCGTTGCAGCCCTTGTGACGCGTGAAGGAGGCACTGTGACGAATACCCGGATTGCCCTGATGGGGCTTCATGATACGCCGGTGCGCGCGCGGAGTGCTGAGGCCGCATTCGGGGAGAGTGGCATAGAGGCCGCGGCGGTCGCTGCGCGCCAGGATGCCGACCCCATGAACGACCTGCATGGTTCCGCCGATTATCGCCGCCACTTGGCAGAAGCGCTGACCCGGCGGGTTTTGACCGCGGCGCTGGAAAGGGCTGTGCAATGACCGCCAAGATTTCAATCACCGTGACGGTGAATGGCACAGCCCAGGCCGCAGACGTGGAGCCGCGTCTGCTGCTGGCGGATTTCCTGCGGGAAAACCTCGACCTGACCGGCACGCATGTCGGCTGTGAACACGGTATCTGCGGTGCCTGTACGGTGCTGATGAACGGCGATAGCGTGCGGTCCTGCCTCACATTCGCGGTGCAGGCGGACGGCGCAGAGGTGGAGACCGTCGAAAGTCTTGGCAGTATCGACGAACTTGGCCCGCTGCAGCAGGCTTTCCGGGAAAAACACGCACTGCAATGCGGTTTCTGCACGCCGGGTATGCTGATGACGGCAACCGATATGCTACGCAAATACCCGCTGGAAACGGATGATGATATCCGCGATGGCCTGTCCGGCAATATTTGCCGGTGCACCGGCTATCAGAATATTGTTGCCGCCGTGCGCAGTGCCGCAGACAAAAGGGACGGCAAATGAGCCCGCCGGATGATATCGACCTCACCCGCCCGCAATTTATCGGGGCGAAGGTCATGCGCCGGGAAGACCCCCGATTGCTGGCCGGGGAAGGGAACTATGTCGCTGACATAAAGCGCCATGGAATGCTGCATATCGCATTCCGCCGGAGCGATCATGCACATGCGCTGATCACGAATGTGGATGTCAGCGCCGCGCAGGCGATGGAGGGTGTTGTTGCCGTCTATACCGGCGCTGATATCACGCGGCTCGCCAATCCGTATCAGGCGACGTCGCGCATGAAGAACTATCAGGCGACGTTTATCCCGCCATTGGCCGTGGATAAAGTGCGTTACGTCGGCGAAGCAGTCGTCGCTGTTGTCGCCATCAGCCGCTACGTCGCCGAGGATGCCCTGGCGTTGGTGGAGCTCGAGTATGAATCCCTGGCGGTCCTGGTTGATCCGGAAGAGGCGCTGAAACCCGACGCGCCGAAACTGCACGATGACCTGGAATCAAACATTCTTGCCGCACGGGAGTTCGCGCGCGGTGAGGTTGCCGAAGCATTTGCAGACGCCGCGGCAACAGCCGGCGGGCGGTTCCATTTTACCCGCACCACGCCGGTCACCATCGAGGCCCGGGCATCGGTCGCTGAATACGACAAGGGTACGCGGACGCTGACCCTTCATTGCACGACGCAGATACCGGGCATCGTCCGCGACAAGCTGTCGGAAATATTTGACCTGCCGGGCCCGCGTATACGGGTGATCGCACCTGATGTCGGGGGCGGCTTTGGCGGCAAGACGTCGCTCTATTCCGAAGAAATCGTTGCCTGCGCCATTGCGCGCGATCTGGGCAAGCCGGTCAAATGGGTCAGCGACCGGATGGAAGACCTGATGACGACGGGCAATGCGTTCGACGAGATCGTTGATGCGGAAATTGCGGTCGCCGAGGACGGCAGAATTCTGGGCGTCAAAGCCGATGTGATCGGCGATGTCGGCGCCTATTCGATCTACCCGTGGACGGCAACGATAGAGCCCGTTCAGGTGGTTAGTTTCCTGCCGGGGCCCTACCGGATAGCCAATTATGCGGCGCGGGTTCGCGCGGTCGCGACCAACAAGACGCTGACCGGCGCTTATCGCGGTGTCGGGCGGCCCATTTCGGTCTTCGTGATGGACCGCCTGCTGGATATGGCGGCCCGCAAGATCGGCATGGACCCGGCGGAAATCCGTCGCCGGAACCTCGTGAATGACGACGAATTTCCCTACAAGGCGGCATCGGGGCTGGTCTGGGACAAGTCTGCTTTTCAGGCGTGCCTGCGAGAGGCCGCCGACGGCATCGGCTATGATGAGCTGCGCCGCGAACAGGCGGCGGCCCGGGCCGATGGCCGGTGGGTCGGGATCGGCGTCGCGTGTTATGCCGAACTGACCGGCGTCGGGTCGCGTATCGCGGTCGCACCGGGCATGCCGATCAATACCGGTACGGAAACCTGTAATGTTGCGATCGATTCCACCGGTGCGGTCACCGCAAGTTTTGGTCTCGCCAGCCAGGGGCAGGGGATGGAAACAACCCTGGCGCAGGTCGTGGCAGAAGAACTTGGCGTAAAGGTCGAAGACGTGGATATCGTGCTGGGTGATACGGCATCGGTTAGCCATGGCACCGGCACCTATGCGAGCCGGGGCGCTGTATTCGGTGGCGGGGCAGGGATTTTAGCGGCAAAGGCCGTGCACGAGAAAATCGTCCGGGTCGCCGGGCATCTGCTGGAAGCCGCGGTTGAGGATATTGAAACCGGGAACGGCGATGTCCGCGTCAAGGGGACGGACAAGTCAATGACCATCCGCGACCTTGCCCGGGCGCTGTATTCCGATATGGGCCGTGTGCCGAAGGACATGCGTGACGAGATCGATAATCTCGAAGCGACCAAGGTTTATGACCCGTTTTTCGGGACAACCACATCCGCCAGTCACATGTGCCTGATCGAGGTCGATCCGGAAACCTACAAGGTAGAAATTAAGCGCTATATTGTCGTCGAGGATTGCGGCCGGGTTATCAATCCGCTGATCGCCGACGGACAGGCGCATGGCGGTGTCGCACAGGGTATCGGCGTTGCTCTGATGGAAGAGGTGATTCACGACAAAACCGGCCAGGTCCTGACGGCCAGTCTTGTTGATTATGTTGTGCCTTCGGCGGTGGAAATACCGTCTATTGACGTCGTGCATGTCGAAGCGGAGCTTCCCGGCACGGTCGGCGGGTTCCGGGGGCTGGGCGAGGGCGGCACCATTGGTGCACCGGCCTGTATCGCGAATGCGATATCGGATGCGCTCAGCCCGCTCGGGATCGAAATCATGGAGATCCCCGCGACCCCGGAACGCCTTTTTCGGCTTGTCGAGGCCGCCAAAGCGGATTGATGACGGCGGCGGAGGCCGTGTAATTCTTGATAGTGACGGGGCAGGGCTGGATTAACTTGATTGGAGTGCCTGCACACACGTCATGTGCCCCAAACGAAAGAGACCCGCCAAAGGCGGGTCTCGAAAGTCGTCTAGGTGAGACGAATTTTTAGTCGATGACCGACAGGTTTTCCGCTGACGCTTTTCCGTCGCGGCCTTCCTGAAGTTCGTATTCGACGCGCTGGCCTTCGTTCAGGCCGGAGAGGCCTGCACGTTCCACAGCGGAAATGTGAACGAAGGCATCCTTGGAGCCTCCATCAGGTTCAATAAAGCCAAAACCCTTTGTAGGGTTGAACCATTTCACGGTTCCTTGAGTCATAGATATATCCAATCAATATGTATCGCCCGCCATGCACACTGCTCAGCGGTTTCTCATCTGCCGAATTCATGTGAATTCGGAGACAGGCTATGCACGAAAACGAAGCTAATTCCACGGTTTCACACGTAGCCTTGAGCAAGATATGGGGCCATTAGCAGATAAATGCAATTTATATCTGCAATTATCTTTGCCTCTATTTACAGGGAATATCCCATTTTTCCCGCGAATGGACCGTTATGACAGCATTTGGTGTCACTTAATGGGCCGGAAATTCGCGTTATTTATGACTGGGCGCCCAAACCTTGCAATCAACAGTGTATACGGCCTGACGACGGGCCGGACCGCGCTTAATCGGCAAACTCGAAATCGAATGCGTCGCCGTGACGGCAGATATGGCCGATGGATGGTGAGGGGAAGTGCCCGGTCATGACGAGGGTGTCGGTCTCGCAATACCGGTCCAGGAAGCTGCGGCGGGTCTCTGCAGATTGCACCCGGTCCGAGCAGCCGACGGCGCTCCAGCCCGGTTCGCGGCACTGCACGGGCGTATGGACCACGTCGCCGGAAACAATCGCGTTCGCCCCGGCTGATCTAAGCCCGATGCTGACATGACCCGGCGTGTGGCCCGGTGTCTGTTCGAACCATATTTCATCCGAGAACGCGTAATCGTCGGCAACGATATCCGCCTGGCCGGCCTCGACCACCGGCAGCACGCTGTCATTGATGCAGCCGTCGGAATACTTGGCGCCCTTTTTGTTCAGGTCTGACCAGAAGCCGAATTCGGTTTCGGCAAACACATAACGTGCATTCGGGAATGTGGGCACCCAGCGACCGTCGATCAGTTTCGTGTTCCAGCCGACATGGTCGGCATGCAGGTGGGTGCACATAACGAAATCGATATCGTCGACCGACAGCCCGATAGCAGCGAGTCCGTCGAGATATTTTGTCCCCGACAGCCCGGACCATGGCGGATAGAAGCGTCGCTCCTTGTCGTTGCCGACACAGGAATCCACGAGGATCGTATGGTGGCGGTCACGCAGGACATATGATTGTGTCGTCATGACCAGTTTATTGGTGCCGGGTTCGAGAAACCGGGGCTCCATCCACGGGCGGTGAGCGTCGATAGCTTCGGGTGTGGCATCCGGCAGCAGAAAGCTGATGTCGAACTCGGGGCCTTCCGCCTCGACGACGCGATGCCAGGTAATGTCGCCGATCTGTCCGCCGTGGGTCATCATTTTTTCCGTGATAGTCGTTTCCTGCGGGAATTTAGCGCTAAATCGCCCAATGCTCCACAATGCACGCTTTTGCCCTGCACAATGATCTGCCTTATCCTGTGCGCAGCTGAACAAACCCGAGCGGAGACAGACTATGCCCATGGATGGCGACGGCAGCCTTGCACCGACTGAGACCGGAAGGCCTGGAACACCGGGGAATCCCATTACGTCGGGCGCTGAATATATCGAAAGCCTGCGTGGCCGGAATCTGAAGGTCTATCTGTTCGGTGAATTGGTCGACGAACCGGTCGATCATCCGATGATCCGCCCGTCGGTCAATGCGGTGGCCCGGTCATATGACCTTGCCAACGAAAATCCCGATCTGGCGAGCGCGGAGTCCTCAATTTGCGGCAAGCGGGTCAACCGCTTCCTGCATGTGACCGAAAGCGTCGAGGACGTGGTGATGCAGAACCGCATGCAGCGCAAGATGGGTCAGCTGACCGGTACGTGCTTCCAGCGCTGTGTCGGCATGGATGCGACGAATTCTCTCCATTCAGTGACATTCGAGATCGATGAGAAAAACGGCACCGAGTATCACCAGCGGTTCAAACGTTTCATTGGCGAGATGCAGGAATCCAATCTGGTTATCGGTGGCGCCATGACCGACGTGAAAGGCGATCGCAGCAAGGGGCCTTCCGAACAGGAAGACCCCGACATGTTCGTTCACGTGGTCGAACGGCGCGCAGACGGCGTTGTTATTCGCGGTGCCAAGGCGCACCAGACCGGGTGTGTTAATTCGCACTGGGTCGTCGTGATGCCGACGATGCGGCTGACCGAGAACGACAAGGACTATGCAATTGTCTGTGCCGTGCCGGTGGACGATCCGGGCCTGACCTTCATCTATGGTCGGCAATCCTGCGATACGCGCTCGATGGAGGGCGGCGAGATCGATCAGGGCAATGCCCAGTTCGGCGGTCAGGAAGCGATGATCATCATCGAAGATGTCTTCGTGCCCTATGACCGGATATTCATGGACGGGGAATATGAATTCGCGTCCGATCTGGTTGAACGCTTCACGTCCTATCACCGGCGCTCATACGTCTGTAAAACCGGGCTCGGCGATGTGATCATCGGGGCCGCGGCGACAATCGCTGATTATAACGGCGTGCCGAATGCATCGCACATCAAGGACAAACTGGTGGAGATGACCCACCTGAACGAAACCATTTATTCGTCCGGCATTGCCGCATCGCATGAATCGTTCGAGACCAAGTCCGGTAATTATCAGTGTAACGATATGCTCGCCAATGTGTGCAAGCATAACGTCACACGTTTTCCGTATGAATTGTCCCGCCTGGCACAGGATCTGGCCGGCGGGCTTATGGTGACGGCGCCGTCGGAGCAGGACCTGAACGGCGAGGTAACGGGGCCGCTGCTCAAGAAGTTCCTGAAGGGCCGTGCCGGGGTTTCGGCGGAAGACCGCCTGCGTATACTGCGCCTGATAGAAAACATGACGCTCGGGCGGAATGCGGTCGGTTACCTTACCGAGTCCATGCATGGGGCCGGCTCTCCGCAGGCCCAGCGTATCCAGATCGCGCGTCAGTCCGATCTTGAATACAAGAAGAAGCTCGCGAAGAACCTGGCCGGGATCCGGGAAGAAGGATCCGCGAAGGACCTGCCGCTATCGCCGCATCAGGGAACGATGTTCCCGGAGGGTGAGAACGACTGAACCGGTCACCGAAAAGGTTTCCTGCAAATAAAAAACGACAAAGGGGAGAGACTGCCATGCGTGCCGTCGTGATAACCGATACATCCAACCGAAGCGTGTCCATCGAGGAGGTCGCGGACCCTGTGCCGGGTGACGACGAGATCGTCGTCGATGTGAAGGCCTGTGGTATTAATTTTACCGATCTGCTGTCGCTGGACGGCAAGTATCAGAACAATCCGCCGCCGCCGTTCACGCCGGGCAAGGATGCCGCCGGCATCGTTGCCGCAGTGGGCGCGAACGTGACCGGTCACAAGGTTGGCGACAGAGTGATTGCCCATGTCATTCATGGCGCCATGGCGGAAAAGGCTGTTTGCCCTGCCGCACTCGCGTTTCCGCTGCCCGATGGTGTTGAGTTCGATTCCGCCGCCGCGATGGGCCTCGCCTATCTGACGGGGTATATCGCGCTGACACGTCGCGGCGCGATGCAGCCGGGCGAGGTTGTGATGATCAATGGCGCTTCCGGTGGGGTGGGGCTGGCGTCCGTCAGTCTTGCCAAGGCGCTGGGCGCCAGTGTGGTACTGGCAGGTTTGACGACACCGTCAAAGGGTGATGCGGTCAAAGCCGCAGGTGCGGATGCGATCATCGATCTTACGGTTGATGACCTGAAGGACAATCTGCGCGCGCAGGTGACGGCGGCGACCGGCGGGCGCGGGATAGACCTCGCTTTCGACCTCGTCGGCGGTGATGTATTCGATGCGACGCTGCGGGCAATCGCCAATGAGGGGCGCGTTGTTGTTTCCGGCTTCACGTCGGGGACAATCCCGTCCGTGCGCACGAACTACCTGCTGCTCAAGAATATCTCGGTGGTCGGCTCCACGATCAATTACTACATCAAGGATGCGTCGCCCCTGATCGGTGAGGCTCAGGCGGCGCTTTACGACCTTCTGCTCGCGGGAAAGATCACGCCCAACATCATGAACCGTCTGACCTTCGATCAGTATATGGACGGTATCAAAATGCTCGAAGAACGTAAAATCGTCGGAAAATCCGTTCTGGTTATGTAAGGCAGGGGCTCTTATTTAGCGCCGGATCTGGAACCTGATTTCGTGCTTGGCGGCAGTGTGAATCCTGCCGTCAGGAACGGGATCATATATTTCAGTGCATCGTCCATTTTCGTGGAATCGAAGGAATCGCCCGCCAGGGTCCGGATGCGGCCGTTATCGGCCTGCGCGTACATCATCGAGCCATAGACGCAGGTCAGGCGCCAGAACAGTTCTTCCTTGGGGAGATCTGGACAGGCGCGGGCCATCATGTCGACAAAACGAGCCGCCACGGTGTCGAATGTGCTGAACAGGATGCGGCGGACATCGGGATTGGCGCTGGAACTCATCCGTCCGAGCATGCGGCGGAAGTAGCGCCCTTCGTCACCGCTGGCCGGCGCATGAAACGCCGGAGATAGAAGCGCCCAGAGAATGTCTTCGACGGCGGGTGGGTTGTCTCCCCGTCTGCGATCACATTCATCGAGTAGTTCCATTCGGGCAGCGTTTACCGGCGTTGCGTAGTGCTCGAATACAACGTTCAGAAGTCCGACCTTGCTGCCGAAATGATAATTCACCGCAGCAATATTCACGTCGGCGTCGGTTGTAATGTCGCGCAGGGAAATATTGTCAAAACCGCCTTCGGAGAACAGGCGTGCTGCCGTGTGCAGGATTCGTTCTCTTGTCGATCCGCTGGCGGCCGCATCTGCCTGGGTCATTAAAGGTTCCATCGATCTGAAGGTCTGCGGAAGAGATGATTTTTCCCCTTCAGCAAAGGGTTCAAGATAATTAAACAACTGTTTGAAACAATCAATTAGAATGTTTTCGCCTTGGTGCATGGCTGGATGTTTCACTTTCAGGAATGGCGCTCCGATCCCGCAGACGGATTGGAGGTTTCTGTGCCACCAGGGATATTTTTCTTCTGCGGTTTTCCGGCTAGACTAGCAGACATGAAATTCCTCATACCGATACGGCTCTTCGCTGCGGCAGTTGGATCAGTGCTGATGTTTGGTGCGCCACCGGCGGTGGCCGATGCTATCGACGGCAATTGGTGTAGCGGGGTCAAAAGGATGGAGATCAGTGGTGCGAAGATCGTGACACCGGGCGGAAACAGCATTGAAGGTGTTTGCGGCCGTCACGACTTTACATACACCGTGCCGGCGGGAGAGCCCGGTGCGCGCGTCGACATGGACCTGATCGGTAATGAGGACATGCGTCTCTGGGCCAACGGGCGATCACCCATTCCCCAAATCGTCGGCGCGCAGATGTGGAAACGCTGTGCTGCGCCCGTAAGCTGATACACATTTTACCGAAAGATCACCGTGACGAATAAAACACCCAGTATCGCTATCCTCGGCGCCGGTATTGGCGGGCTTGCCGTGTCGGCCTGCCTGCGGAAAGCCGGGATAGAGACCACGATCTACGAACAGGCTCCGGCATTTGCGCGCATCGGTTCCGGCATCCAGATGAGTCCCAACGCGATGCGGGTGTTGTACGGCATCGGCATTGGCGACCAGATACGCGCCACCGCGTTCGAGCCGCCGCACTGGCGCAATCGGGATCATGATACAGGTGCGCTGACCAATGATCATCCGCTCGGTCCGGCTGCTTATGACCGCTACGGCGTACCTTACCTGCTGATGCACCGGGGTGACCTGCATGCCAAACTGCACGGGGCTGTACCGGATGAAACGATCCGCTACGGCCACAAGGTGGCCGGGGTCGAGCAGACCGACAGCAGCGTGACCCTGCGGTTTGAGAACGGTGAGACGGTGACGGCAGATGCATTGATCGCGTCCGACGGTGTTCATTCTATTGCCCGGGAATCGCTGCTTGGCGTCGAAGACGCGCGGTTCACCGGTCGGCTGGCCTATCGGACGGCGTTTCCGGCGTCGCTCCTGAACGGCTACGAACTGATGGATGACAGCGCCAAGTGGTGGGGACCGGACCGGCATATCGTTATCTACTACGTGACCGCGGCGCGCGACGAGATCTACTTCACCACCAGCCAGCCGGAACCGGATTTCCAGGTGGAATCCTGGTCGGCGACCGGTGATGTGAACGAGCTTCGCGCAGCCTTCGCCGATTTTCATCCCGATGTTCGCGCCGTTTTGGGGGCCTGCCCGTCGGTCAACAAATGGGCGATCTTCGAACGCGACCCGCTGCCGACATGGAACAGCGGCAACGTCACCCTGATGGGCGATGCCTGCCACCCCATGACCCCCTATATGGCACAGGGGGCGGCGAATGCGCTGGAGGATTCGGTGGTTCTGTCACGCTGTCTTGCGGATGGCGGTACGGATGATTTCCCGGCGGCTTTCAAACGGTTCGAAGCGGCACGGAAACCGAGGACATCGAAAGTACAGGCGACCTCCCACCGCAACGAGTTCATGCGCGAAAAAACCGACCCGGACTGGGTATATAGTTACGACGCATGGACTGTCGAACTTCCCTGAAGGAACATCGGACATCATGGCGAAACCGCATGACGATTATGCACCTCTATCGCAGTTCTTGGATGCGTTTCCCGATGTGTCTGGCAATGAGGTAAACGGCCTGGGCGAGACGACGCCCCGACCGGCGACGCCGTTCTTCTGGCATCCGCCTTCAAAACAGTCCTTTGGTGACCTGCAGGACGCTGTTTTGCAGCATCATCGCCTCTCGGCCGGTGTCAGGGCGACCTATTCGCCGAAAGCCCCGCGCGGTCCCAGGGCCGTCGAGCAGGTGCAGCTGCAGGTCGACAGGGACGCGGCCGCATGGACCGCTGATATCAAGACATTCGCGCTGGAGAACGAGGCCGATCTTGTCGGTATCGTGCCGATGAAGCCGGAATACGTGTACGAGGGCTATGAGATCAGCGAACCCTGGCTCATCATGATCGGTGTCGCGATGGATCATGAGCGGCTCAATGCGGCACCGGATACGCTGGATGAGCCGACCTCCGCGGTCGAAGTTGGCGAGCAGTACAATCGCGCCGCCCGGGTTTCCCGGAATCTGACGAACTACATCATGGGGCAGGGGCATTACGCGAAAGCCTATGCCGGGCCCTATGCATCAGCACTGCTGATGATACCGCCGGCGATTGCCGCCGGGTTCGGCGAGCTCGGCAAGCACGGGTCCCTGATCAACCGGACCTATGGTTCGTCCTTTCGCTTGTCTGCCGTTGTCACCAAAATGCCGCTGCTGGCCGACGCGCCCGACGTTTTCGGCGCAGATGATTTCTGTGCCAGTTGCCAAGTGTGCACGAAGGCCTGCCCGCCGGGCGCTATCTCCGAGACCAAGCAGACCGTGCGCGGGGTCGAGAAATGGTATGTCGATTTCGATAAATGCATTCCCTATTTCGGCGAAGCGCTGGGCTGTGGCATCTGTATTGGTCGTTGCCCGTGGTCGAAACCCGGAACGGCGCCCCGGCTGGCGGAAAAAATGCTGGCCCGCCGTGCGCGGCTGGCCGACGAAGACTAGCCGGCAAGCGTATCTTCGTTGGCGCCGGCCGAGGCCGCGTGACGTCCGGCTATCCGTCCCGACGTAAAGCCCCAGCCGAGATGATGGCCATGTCCTTCGAGCAACAGGCCGCCCTGTCCGGTCGACCCGGCGGCATATAGACCAGTGATCGGTATATCGTTTTCGTCGAGGACCTGCAGGTTCTCGTTCACTGCCAGGCCGCCATCCGTTGTCATAATAAAGGAACAGACCGGCCCCAGTGCCACGAAGGGCGGTGCCAGGCAGGGGCGGCGGGTGTCATCTGCGTCCCGGGCATTGTATTCTGCGACCGATTTTTCCAGCGTCGCGGGGTCCATGCCCGTCTTTCCGGCCAGTTCCGCCAAGGTGTTCGCCTGGAAAAAAATATCCGGCCGGTTGCGCCGGTAATCGTCGAGATAGGCATAGGCAATGCCGGGCGCGGTGGAGATAAAGTTCGGCCACGCACGGAACGCCGATGCCAGTTCGCCGTCCATAACAACGAATGCCTCGCCGTCGGGCTGGGCCGGCATGTGATCGGATGGAGACTCTGTCTCGTCCGAAAACCGCTCGCCATTGCGGTTGATCAGCAAAGCGCCCTGCCGATAGAGGTCGAGTGACGGCATAAGTGCGGTCGTCAGGAAGCCCATGACGAAGGGACGCAGCAGCCTTGGCGGCATATGGTCGATCGACCAGCGCACGACGCGGGCAAGCCAGAGCCATGGCGGAAGTTTGCGAACAAGGGTCGATTTTGTCGGCGGTCTGAAGCGGATCTCCGGTCCAAGTGCGACATCTCCATTGAGCACCCGTCCGCCTAGTGCGGTCACGGGGTCATGCCAGTCACCGGTGCTCTCGTCGTTGAATGGCCCGATACGAGCGACCTCGGGCGGCATGTAGCGCTGTTTTAGTGCGGGATTGGCGGAAAAATCGCCGGCGGCGAGGATGACGGCCTTTTCTGCCATCAGCGGTTCGCCGTTTACGACAACGCCGGTGACCCGTTTTTGCTCGACGATAAGGTTTTCCATCGGCGCGGAAGTGCGGATGTCGACCCCAAGTTTGCGTGCACGCTTCGTCAGGTGGTGGATGAGCATCCGGGAATTGGGCAGGATGTTGTGCATGCGTGGCCGGGTATGTGGCGGCTCCGGCATAGGGCCGTAGAAAACCAGACCGAGACTCAGCAGCCAGTCGAAGGTTGAGGGCGTATGATCGACAAGCAGGCGGCGCAGTTTCAGGTTGTCCCGGCCTTTCAGCCGTTCACCGTGAAACAGTTCCATGTCGTCAAAGTGGTCGTCCGGAGTATCGTAGATATCGATGGCGCGCTGATGGCGCGATGAACTGGTGGTGATAGAGCCGACGGACCAGGCAGTCGTGCCGCCGAGTGTCGGGTTTTTCTCGATCATAAGTGTGCGGGCGCCGTTCTCGGCGGCAGCGATTGCCGCGGCAAGTCCGGCACTGCCGCTGCCAACAACAATCAGGTCAAAGGAAGTCATTGGCATTCCGGATACCTTCTACGTCAGCCGCGCCGGCAGTTTGACCCGGTCCGGCACTTTATGACCCTTGTTTTGCGCGCGAGCGCGCTTCAGCACCTCGATCGCGAGCGCGAGATCGGACAGCCCCATGCCCATTGCCTTGAACAGGGTGACGTCCGCGCCCTCGGGCCGGATCTCATTCGCGGCAATAACCGATGCGATGGTCCGGACGTCCTGCCAGGCCGCATCATCCTCACCGTAATGACTGCGGAATTCGGTCGACAGGTCGCGGACGCTGCGCAGGCTGTCGACCGCAATCAGGTCCGCGCGGGCGAACACATCATCGGTGAACTCTACCCGTGACGGTACGATGGCGCCCATGGCGTTGAGGTGGCTGCCTTTGGCCAGCATGTCGGCCGTCAGAAATGCCTCGGTCGAATTGGTGATCAGCGTGACGATAGGCGTATCGGTGACTGCTTCTTCGAGTGTATCAACGGCACGTGTCCGAATGCCGAGCCGGGCAGTAACGTTTTCTGCAAATACATGACGGGTATCCGGGTTGCGGCTGGACACGCGTACTTCCCTGAGTGGCCGCACGGCGTGGACTGCTGCGATCTGGGGCAGGGACTGCTTGCCGGTGCCGACGATACCCATGTCATCTGCGCCGTTAGCTGCAAGTCGCTTGGTCCCGACACCGGTGACCGCCGCTGTGCGCATCTGGCCGAGCGCGGTCGCCTCTATTACCGCGAGGCAGGCCCCGTCCTCTGTCGAAAACAAAGTCATCGTGGTCTCGGATTTTCCCTGGACGTTGATCCAGGTTTTGAACCCGCAAATACCTTCGCCCGCGACGGAGGCACCGATCGCATGCATTGCGTCATTTGCGGCGACCATCAGATGCGTTTTCGGCATGCTGGCTGCCTGGTCCTCTGCTTCGAGGGCGAGCGTTGTTTCAAGCGCGTCGATTGCTTCCGGCAGGCTGATCAGCCCCACAACGTCGGCTTCGGTCAGCCAGATAGGTTTGTCGGTCATAGAGGTGTTCAGTGTCTGGTTGATATGAACAGCATTGTAGCGCAGCGCGGTCGTGTTGAGAAATGCGCAGCCTTGTTATGCTAGGATTGCGATACAAAGAAAAAACGTGACGACGGGGAGATCAAACATGGATACGCAACCTGAACTCGATCCACAGACGGCACGTGTTCTCGACGACCTGACGGGACCCGGTGCTGTCCGTATTCCGGACCTGAGCCCGCCGGAGGCGCGGGCGGCGATCGAGCGTTTCGTCGCGAAGTGGGATCTGGATCCGCAGCCGGAAGTCGGCGCAACGGAGGATTTCGATATTCCGGGAGGCGCGCCCGACGTCGCTTTGCGGTCGCGGCTATACCGGCCGGCGGGAAAGACGGGCCCGTTACCCATTCTCGTGTTTGTTCATGCCGGGGGATTTGTCTTCGGCAGTATCGAGACCCATGACAGTTTCTGCCGGCTGATCTGCGCGGGGGCTGAATGCCTTGTCCTGTCTTTCGAATATCGTCTGGCACCGGAGCATAAGTTTCCGGCGGCGCATGAAGATTCCTACGCCGCGTTGCGCTGGGTATCCGAAAACGCGGAAAGAATCGGGGTAGACCCCTACAGGATCGCCGTCGGGGGGGATTCCTCTGGCGGCACGATGGCCATTGCCGCTTGTGCCATGGCAGCGGAACGCGGTGGGCCTGAGGTCGTAAAACTGATGTTGTGGTATCCAGGCACTGCAGGCGGTCCGCCGACGGAATCGATGAAAAACCTGTCGGAGGGGTATTTCCTCGATAGCGGGCTGATGAAATGGTCTATGGGGCACTACCTGAATGGCCCTGAAGATATGGCGAATCCGTGGGTAGCGCCGCTTAAAATGCAGGATTTCTCGGTTTTGCCGCCCACCTACCTGCTGACGGCGGGGTTTGATCCGCGCCACGATGACAATGAACTGTTCATCGACGCGCTTGCGCAGGCAGGCGTGGAGGCGGAATTTCATTCCATTCCGAATACGATCCACGGCTTCATGTTCATGCTCGGCGGGATCGACCAGGCCGTCAGGGCCGCGAAAGACGGCGCCGCCAGTCTTAAACGTGTGTTTTATGGGACGATTTGACCCAATTTCTTCGTTTGTACGGAACGCGCAGGGTCGATACAGTCAATTCTATAAGACCGAAAATATTCGGTGGCGAAAAATTCTAAATACTTATGGGAGAAAACAAGATGACCAAGAAAATATATTCGACCGTTCTGGCTGCTACGGCAGTTGCCGCGGTTGCCGCGGTCGCCGTTCCTGCGCAGTCCCAGGCAGCAACGTTGCGGATGCACACCTTCATCCCGCCGGTCGCAAACCCGGCAAAGACTTTCCTGATTCCGTGGGCCAAGAAGATCGAGAAAGACTCTGCCGGCGCGCTCAAAATTCAGCCTTTCTGGGCGATGCAGCTCGGTGGCAGAGCGCCACAGCTTCTTGACCAGGTTCGTGACGGCGTTGTCGACATTGTCTGGACCCTGCCGGGCTTTACGCCGGGCCGCATGCCGCGTGTGGAACCGTTCGAACTGCCCTTCGTTCACAAGGACGCCTTATCGACGACGCTCGCATTGCAGGATTACGGGACCAAGCATCTTGGCCCTGACCTGAAGGGTTACAAGCCGCTTCTGATTCACGCCCATGCCGGTTTCCTGTTTCAGACCAAAAAGCCCATCACGAAGATGTCTGACATCAAGGGGATGAAACTGCGTGCGGCTTCACGTGGCGGCGTCTGGCTTTTGAATGCACTTGGCGCAACGGGTATTGGCCTGCCGCTGCCGCAGATTCCGTCTGCTCTTTCCAAGGGTGTGATCGACGGCGTGACGTTGCCGTATGAGATCGCACCGGCGGTCAAGACGCCTGATCTCGTGAGCCATTTCTCGGATCTGGCCGGCGAACAGCCGCGCCTCGGCACGAACGTCTTTACGTTCCTGATGAACGAGAACAGCTACAACAAGCTGCCGAAAAATCTGCAGGCGGTCATCGACAAGAACGCCGGTGGAAACATCGCGGAGATGGCTGGTAAAAACTGGGACGCAATCGAGGCCCCTGGTCTCGCAGTCGTCAAGTCGAAGAAGAAGAACCAGTTCCATACCATTCCGGCCGACGAGGTCGCCAAGATGAAAGCAGCGGCACAGCCGGTGTTCGAGCGTTGGTTTGCTGAAATGAAAAAGATCAATGTCGATGGCCCGGCCCTGTTGTCGGATGCCCGTGACATGATCGCCAAGCACTCGAAATAAGGAATCTCCGGGCCGGCCTGATGGCCGGTCCGGAGTCTTTTCAAAGATATGGCCGAAGGCCCGAGCAATACCGCCAAGCCTACCGATCCGGTGGGGCGTCGGCTCTATGAGATCTCACGGATTCTCGCGATCGTCGGGGGTGTGCTGCTCTGTGCCATGGCGCTGCTGACCACAATCAGCGTGACGGGACGTTCGGCATTTCTGACGCCGATACCGGGTGATTTTGAACTGGTTGCCATCGGGACGGGGCTTGCGGTGTTTGCTTTCCTGCCATGGTGCCAGATGAACCGTGGGAATGTGCTGGTCGATTTTTTTATGGTCCTGGCGCCGGTCCGGGCGAAGACAACGTGCGATGTGATCGGTGGCGTTTTCTATCTGATCATTGCGATGCTGCTGACCTGGCGAATGATTTTCGGCGGGTTGGACATGTACAATTATGCTGAAAAGTCGATGACCATCAATTTTCCGCGCTGGACCACGTTTCCGCCGTCGATCCTGATGATGGGGTTTCTGGTGATCGTCATCGCCTACACCGTTTGGCGCAGCGTTCAGGAAACACGTGAAGGCCGGTATTTCGACGAAACAGACGTCGCCGATAACGAGCCGGGGAACTGATTCAATGGATGGGCTGACAATCGGTATAATCGGCTTCGGCGTGATGCTGGTGCTTCTTGCCGTGCGCGTTCCTATCGGGATTGCAATGCTCACCGTCGGGGTCGTGGGCTACGTTACCATTGCGGGTGAGGTCGCCCTGTTCAGTTATCTGAAGACGGAAACCTACTGGCGGTTCACCGCGGAAACCCTGTCTGTCGTGCCGCTCTTCATCCTGATGGGACAGTTCGCGGCGAAGGCGGGCTTGAGCTCAGCGCTTTTCAAGGCGGCGAATTCCTGGCTCGGACAGTTCCGTGGCGGCATTGCGATGGCGGCTGTCGGCGGTTGCGCGGGTTTTGGTGCGATTACCGGCTCGTCCCTGGCGACCGCTGCAACAATGGGACAGGTCGCACTACCCGAGTTGCGAAAATACAATTATTCCGGCGCCCTCGCGACCGGATCGCTTGCAGCCGGGGGGACGCTGGGCATTCTTATCCCGCCATCGGTTGTCCTGATCATTTATGCTGTGATGGTCGAAGCAAATGTGGCGACCCTGTTTCAGGCAGCTTTTATTCCCGGGGTTCTGGCAGCACTGGGCTACATTCTGGCGATCGCTATCGTCGTCCGGATATTCCCGGATGCGGGGCCAGCCGGACCCAGAACGACATTCGCCGCGAAATGGCAGGCAATTCTGGATATCTGGCCTGTGCTGGTGATTTTTCTGCTCGTAATGGGTGGAATATATATCGGTATATTTACGCCGACCGAGGGTGCCGGTGTCGGTGCGACTGGCACGTTCCTGATTGCCGTTATGCGCGGCGGGATGAAATGGAAAGACTTCGTGGATGCCATTCTGGGCACTGCATCGACGACAGCAATGATTTTCCTGATTCTGCTTGGTGCATCTATCTTCAATGCGTTTCTCGGTTTCTCACAGTTGCCGATTTTCGCCGCAGATTTCTTCCAAAACTCTGGGCTGAGCCCGATGGTTATCCTGGTCGGGATGATCGTGCTCTACGTGCTGCTCGGTCTGGTAATGGATTCGCTGTCGATGATCCTGCTGACGGTGCCGATTTTCTGGCCGATCATCGCCGGGCTCGATTTTCCGGTACAGGGAGAAGACCTGAAGCTGTGGTTCGGGATTATCACGCTGATTGTGGTCGAGGTCGGGCTGATAACGCCGCCTGTCGGGCTCAATGTCTTCGTCATCAATTCGATGGCGAAGGACGTTCCTATGATCGAGACGTTCAAGGGGGTGCTGCCCTTTTTCCTGTCCGACGCGGTCCGTGTGGTATTTATTATTATGTTTCCGACGATCACGCTTGTATTGCCGCATCTGCTGGAGAACTAATGACCACAAATGATATTCATCCGCCGCGTGCGTATCGCGACCCGGATTTTATGAATTCACCGGCCGGTCGGCCACTTCGGATACTATCGGAATACCTGGAACCGCAGGAAAGGTTCGAGGAACAGAATATCGAGGACACGATCCTGTTTTTCGGTTCGGCTCGGTTATTGCCCCGGGCGGAGGCAGAAAAACGTCTGGAAGCGGCGGAGGCGGGCGGGGGAGACCTGGCGAAGGCCAAGGCTGATCTGAAGATGTCACGCTACTACGAAGATACCCGCCAGCTTGCTTTCCGGCTGACCGAATGGTCGAAGGAACTGGCGGATAAGGGACGGCGTTTCGTTGTCTGTTCAGGTGGTGGTCCCGGCATTATGGAAGCGGCCAACCGGGGCGCATCGGAGGCCAAGGGAGAGAATATCGGCCTCGGTATTTCCCTGCCGATGGAGCAGGGGGTGAACCCCTACGTGACGCGAAAGCTCGCCTTTGAATTTCACTACTTTTTTACCCGGAAATTCTGGTTTCTCTACCTTGCAAAGGCGCTGATCATCATGCCGGGCGGTTTCGGCACGATGGATGAGTTTTTCGAAGGCCTGACCCTGATCCAGACCGGCAAGATGAAGAAAAAGATGCCGATCATTCTTTATGGCAGTGAATTCTGGGATAAGGTAATGAACCTTGAGGCACTGGTTGAATTCGGCACCATCAGTCGGGAAGATCTCGACCTGTTCCAGGTCGTGGACAGTGTCGACGAGGCATATGAAATTATCATCGCCGGGTTGGAAGAATTCGTAGTCGATAATCCGGGGCCGCTTTTATAGGCCCGCTTTCATTTTGAAGTGACCGCCGGCGAATAACGGCTCTGAACAGCTCAGGACAGCTCAGGGCAGAAAATCTTCAAGGTCGACGCTGTCATAATTGCGTGGCATGGCGCGGGCGAAACGTGCCCGTTCATCGGCCTGCGTAACCGCCGGCTTGGTCGCGTCGATCATCCATTTCGTGCCAATGCGATGGAAGCTGTTCTGGCCCGGAACGACGGGTGAGATGTTATCCAGTGCGAAGACACGGGTGTTGGGGATCATGATGACATCTCGCTCTGCGTGAACACGGGTGGTCATGGACCACATGATCTGGCGCAGGTCGTTGGCATCGATATCGTCATCAACGGCGATTGCGAGCTTCGGATGCAGGTATGCGCCGGACAGTGCGGCCATCAGGGCCGTCTTGGCCTGACCTTCGACCCGTGGGCGCATTTTAAGAACCACCATCATCATGCCGGCAGACGCGTGACAGCGGACGTCCAGCAGGTCGAGCCCGCCTTCGACGTTTCTGAGTTGCTCTTTGGTCGCAATTTCAATCCCGAGCGCCATGGTGCCTTGGGTGTCGGTCGTCGGGTAACCGCAATGAACGGCGTAGAAGATCG
>ENA-UOXV01001993-UOXV01001993.1-marine-metagenome-genome-assembly--contig:-NODE-1993-length-27325-cov-5.619069_pt1 | contig 27325 bp, 24 predicted proteins | sample MGYA00238165_ERZ766961 | MGnify/ENA primary metagenome ERZ766961 (study PRJEB28924, sample SAMN03173240) | marine metagenome | biome: Marine; feature: Water; material: Subsurface seawater | place: North... | reverse complement strand
AAAAACTATTTTTTGCTAAAAAGTGAATACCTTAAAACAGCGAAAAAGAGAAATATTGACCTGAAGTCTGCAAGTCCAGAACAGCTTAAACAAATCAGAAAAGAACTAGAGCTACACAACAAAAAACAAAAGCAAAAGAAATTTTAAATCCTGCTTATAGCCTTAGTTGCCTCTCAAGTAGTAATTTGGAGTGCAATATTTTTTGGACAATGAATGTTCGGCTAATGTAGCTTTCCAAAATCAATCTTTTCCCCAGTTTTTCAATTCTTCATCTGATAATAATTCAGGGAAGAACATTCTTCGTTGGTATTGAGGGTGCAAATACTTTTTCCAATCTGACCCTCCGGTGGCCGCCTTAACTTCTTGTCCGTGTTCTAAATAATGCTCCGCAGTTCTTAGGTGAACCAAGGGCCATTTTACATTAAAAGTTTGGTCAAAATCCTTTAGTAAAGCAATTAGCTCATCAGTTTTTTCCTCTTCTGGAAGTGCAACAAATTGTTGCCATAAATTCCTGGTCTGGTAGGTAGTTGCCAATTTTTTGAATCCAACAAGATACTTTTCTTCAAACTGTTGTAGAGTCAAAGATTTTTTTCCGGTTTTTCTGTCAATGCCGGCTGCCTGCCAATAGATCCAATTAAACAGTTCATCAATGTCTTGACTACCCTTCATTTCATCCTTTTTGTGCGCATAAACGAGGTTCCATAAATCGGTACAGAAAAATTCGATTTCTCTAAAAGTAGCAGATTGAAAGCCACTTGCAGGAGTAAGGGTGTGTCTAAACTGGTTGTATTGTTCCGGATCCATTCCTTCACGCATTACATCAAAGCTCATTTGAGCAACTTCGGTATAGCGCTGAGCTCTTTTAATTTTTTCAAATAAAATAGCTCCTGTCATTCCTTCGGCAACAGTAGCTTGCTCAAGTTCGTGAGTAACCAATTTAAGAAGTAACTCAGTAACTTGGTGGTACATTAAAAAGATTACTTCGTCCGGAAAATCCGTGCGTGTTTTTTGGAGGCTAAATAAGGCATCGACTTGAATATAATCCCAATAGTTAATCGCTTTAGCATGCAATAGACCTTGTAAATAGGTGTCCATTGGTTGTTCTTGTTGTTTGTACTTCTCTTCAATTTTGCCTAATATCTCGTCTCTTGTCATATTTCTTATTTTATGTAGATGCCAAATTTGGATAAAAATAAATTAAACGAGGCTGATAAAAATCATAGAATGTATTTGTGAAACCAGATTAGCATTTGTTCAACTAATTTATAGTCCGATTTTCGTTTTACTTTGTAAGATGGAATTAAAAGATATAGAATCACGCCAAAATATTTTTGACTTGGTAGATACATTTTACAAAAAAATTAGGGCCGATAAAAAATTAGGCTCAATTTTCAATGATTCTATTAAAGATTGGCCTGAACATCTAGAAAAACTCACCGATTTTTGGGAGTCACAATTACTTTTTACAAAAAGGTTTAGGGGTAACCCGCAGCAGGCTCATATTGATGTTGACAAGCAGGAAGGAGGAACAATAACCAATGCTCATTTTGGACTTTGGCTTAACCTCTGGCTTGAAACAATAGACGAATTATACAAAGGTGAATTGGCTGAACGGGCAAAACATAACGCTCGTAAAATGAGCACTTTTTTATACCTAAAAATGTGGGAAGCAAGAAACTAAAAGCTATTCTCCGATAATAAAACGATAGTTTGATATCTGAGTGGCATCAATTATTTTTAATTGATATACACCTGCATTTAAATCAGACACGTTTAGTTCTTTTATATCAGTTCCCATGATGATTTTATCTTGTAGAACTAGTTTTCCTAACTGATTATATACCAGCAATTCTATTCTGTTTTCTGATCGATTCAAGGATTCTATATTAAGTTGATCTTTAGCTGGATTTGGATAAATAAGAAAATCGTTTTCCCCAATCTTTTCGTCGATTGAAACAGCTTGGTGAACTCCGATATAAACGTTTTTGGCACCCATTAAAATATCTAAATCTTGATCAACCTTCACGCTATCTGGCATGTATCCAATATTTCTGGAGAGCAATTCACCACTCCAAGTGTTTCTAAACATGATATCCTGTCTTTTTCCATTTTTATAGACAGCAATGGGCACATCCATTTCGTAAAATGAAACAGAAGAATGACTTTGAGTTTGTTCTAGTTTAAGAAGGATGGAATTTCCTCTCATTTTCCATGTTAATTCATAATTAGGATAACCTTCTCCATATAACCAATCGGCCAAAAACTCTGTAATATCCTGTTTACTAGTTGCTTCTAGATGTTGTTTCAAATCCTTGGTTCTTGCAAACCCATAAGCCAAACTTGGGTCGTTTAGGTAATTCCTAACACCGGTAAAAAAAGCGTCATCGCCCAATTTATGCCTTAACATGTGCAATAAATAGGCGCCCTTATTGTAGGTTAACCTAGAACTAAACAAAAGATTAAAATTTAAAGTATCAGTTGCCCAAACAGAACCATCGGGTTCGAGGGTAATAATATTGGTTGAATAATTCTTCCACCACATCCAGTCTCTATTTCCAATGCCCGCTTCATAAGTAAGCGCTGTTAAGTATGTTGCAAAACCTTCGTTAAGCCATAAGTCTTGCCAAGAACCACACGTCACTTTGTTGCCAAACCACTGATGTGCTAGTTCATGAGCAACTAATGGTTGATTTAAATCCTGCATAAACGACATAGTTTGGTGTTCCATGCCGCCGCCACGTGTAAATTGAGCATGGCCGTATTTTTCTTTTGCAAATGGATAAGATCCAAATAATGAATCAAAAAGGGCAAAAGTGGGCTCTAGGTGACTTTTGGTCGTTGGTATCCAAAGCGTATCTGTTTTGTAAATATAGTCGGTCATTGCTAAGTTTTTCCCACGGTAACTCAAGGTTGAATTAGCCACTTTATAGTCTGCAACAGCAATGGCAATTAAATAATTTACAATTGGGTATCGATGTTTCCAATGTGTTGTAACTAGTCCATTTCCAATGTTATTTCTAACTTGAAGAACCCCGGGGGCGGCAGCGTAAAATTCCTGTGGGTGGGTAATTGATATGTCAATAGAATCGGCCTTGTCGTATAAATCCATCTTGCATGGCCACCAATATTTTGCACCATAAGGCTCAGACATGGTCCAAAAGGCTTTAACTCCCCTTCTGCTTATATCAGAATAATAATAAGAGCCAGTAACACCAATTTTTCCAGGATTTCCATGATATGAGATTTCCGAAATTACATTTTGGTTTTGTGACAAACTAATTGTTAAAGGAATAATTAATTGGTCGTTTGAACGCATAAAATTAGTTTGAAGCACATTATTAATTCTTACTTCATCTATTTTCATAAAAGGTGAGGAAGTAAAGTCAAATCGTAAAGTGTCAAGAATGTTTTTAGTGACAATAAAATGCGTTTTTACCATGCCGGCTATGGTGTCCGTTCCTGGTCTTGCATCTACACTTAACTGAATATAATTTATGTCAAATTCACCATAACTTGTTGATCTTGATTGGCCTGATTTATCTTTCAACGACTCTGAAACTATGACCTGTTTCATATCCGTATCCATGTAATTCTCTTGTGAGCTACTTATTACGTAACAAAAACTAAAAATAAGGATTAAGATTTTTCTCATATTTAAGGTTTAATATACTCGGCTTCGAATTTAGCCATTAAAGAAACTTCCTTTTATTCAATGATTGAGTGGTAAGTTAACGAAGAATCGATATTCTTCAAGAAAATCATAGGGGTCATTCAAAATTCGATTTTTACTTTTGGTGCAATGAAAAATCTAATTTTAATTCCACTTGTGTTTTTACTGTTTTCCTGCAATGGTTGGGAAGATAAAAAAGTTAGAAAGGAAGAGCCATCTAAGATTTGGAGAGGTGTTTTGGTATTGAGCGGGGATCAGCTTACCAAACTACCCTTCATTTTTGAGTATGACCCATTAGATTCTACTTCAAAAAAAATAACAATAACTAATGCACAAGAAACCATTGTACTTACTGATATAAAACAAGTTGGAGATAGCCTTTTCATTCAAATGGACCCTTACGATTCTGAACTTCGTCTTGTATTGGAGAAAAAGGAAATGAAAGGAGTATGGGTGAATTACGCGAAAGGCAAAGATTACCAACTTCCTTTTTACGCGCGCAACGGCAACAAATTGCGCTTCTTTGAACATAAGTTTGATGAGTTTGACTTAAATGGAAAGTTTGAAGTTTGGTTTGGAGATTCCGCAACTGGATATCCTGCTTTGGCAGAACTGAAACAAGATGGAAGAAAACTTACAGGTACTTTTAGAACCGAAACTGGAGATTATCGATACCTCGAAGGCGTGCAGAGTGGTAAGGAGGTATTTCTATCATGTTTTGATGGAGCACATGCTTTTCTGTTTACGTCAGAAGTAAAAATTGATTCTACATTAGATAATCGATTGACTTTATTCAATGGTAAATTTTATTCTGGAAGTCATTATCAAGAGAATTGGAGTGCGTTTTTGAGCGACACGTTTGAATTAACAAGTCCAGATTCGTTGACTTTAATTAAAGATGACACATCAAAATTTTCCTTTGAGTTGGGAACTTCTTCAGGTGATATTTTATCCCTTAAGCATTCAAGTTTTCAGAATAAAGTTTCGTTAATTCAAATATTAGGAACCTGGTGCCCAAACTGTAAAGACGAAACGGAGTACCTAAAAGAGGTGTATGAAAAATATGGAAGTGACCAGCTTAATATCCTTGCCGTTGCTTTCGAAATGGATACAGATACTGAGAAGTCATTGAAGAGAATTTCGAAATACAAATCCCAAATGGATGTTCCATACACCATGGTCTTGGGTGGAACGGCGAGTAAAGAAAGAGTTATTGAAGTATTTCCGGCACTTAACAAACTGATTTCATACCCCACATTAATTGTTTTGGATAAAAACCAAGAAGTGGTTAAAATACACACCGGATTTAACGGCCCTGCAACTTCTCAATATCAACCTTTTGTTGAAGACATGAATGTACTAATTGATTCACTTGTGATAAATTAGCCGGATGAGAGCTATATTATTTTCCGTTTTTACCTTTACCATCCTTTCAGTACAAGCCCAGTTTTGGCAACCCACACAAGAAAAATCTTTGTTGGTTAAAGGAAGAATCCTTTTAGTAGAAGAAGCAGATTTTGTATGCAATTCCAATATAGTTGAGCAACTAAAAAAACACTGGACACTCAATTCCGAAATAAAAGGAATGACGATAGAAGAAATAGATGCCTTACTCACTCCTGAAAATGCCTCAAAATATTTGGTTTTGACCGGCGATGCGCATCAAGAGTTTAGAACAATTCAAGGAAAAAACGAGTATGCCGAAGTTCAATCTATTGCGTTATACCCTGGCGAATATGCAGGTCAAAGAAATAACGCTGAGTTGGGCCGCGAATGGATTGTAAAATTGGGATTACCAAGTTGTTTGGTTTCTGAACAAGAAGTTATGTTTCTATCTACTTTTATGACTACCTACATTTCTAGCATGTGGGATAAACCGAATTCTAGAAATAAAAAGAAAAGCAAACTAGCTCCTGCCTCAACACTATCGCTAAAAGAAAAGACTTTACTTATCCCTGCCGATTTTACTGATGTGGAAGAAACAATGATTGCCAAGTATTATAAAAGCCCGATTAAAATGGCTAGTCGATCAGAAATTAAAAGTGCAATTGACTCTAAACAAAAAGGAATGGCTTACCTCACTGTTGTTTGGTCTGACCATAAATTTATGTGGGCTTTGGCTGCTATAGATTGTGAGAGCAACGAAGTCTTAGCAGTTTCTAAATTCGAAACCTTTAAACCAGCTTTCGTAAAAAAAGAGTTTGATTCAAACACCGAGTTTTTATCAATTTACCGAAGTAAAACAAAAGTTGCTTTACCTGAAATTAAATATTTGGGAAAGGAATTAATTAAAGCTGCTACGGCTCGTTAGCTTTCTGAGCTTTGCTTGGTGTTTTTATCCTTTCTATGATTTTCGAACATTTCGATTGCTGCTTTCAGTAGACCTATTAGTCCAATTCCTAAAACAATTAAACCGAAAGAAAACTCTTCATAAACCCGTCCTTTATTTCCCAATAATCCGACAACTCCAATAACAATAAACCCGACCGTTAAAACGCTAATAACTATAAGGGCTATTTTTCCCTTTACAGGATGCTCCCATATTTTTTTGGAAATTTTATTTTGTGTCTTGGTAGTGTCCTGTAGGGTAGAAAGGCTAAAAGAGATTCCAACAAACACGAGTACATTATTTAATTCACCCCATTCAATTTCTTTTTCCATTAGGGAAATAAAAAACAAATAATAGTGGTAAAGAGAGTATGCCAATACGGGATACTGTAAATAACTGATTTTATGGAACACGTCTTTAGCCGTAATCATTTATTCATCAATTAATAAACGCTTGTAAATAATTACCTAACAAACCTTCTAAATTCTCATGGTCGTGCAATTGGTCGTAGCGAACGTCATAAGTATAAAGTTGAGCACGTTGTTGTTCTGATAATTGAAGTTTGAAAACAAGCTCTTTGTAATCGTCATCTAAAAGTCCGGTTGGGTTAACCGTTGGTAAAGATTTAGCAACAATTTCCGCGGTTGCCATTGCTTTAATTTCATTTAATGCATGAATAATTTCCGGAGCAAATATGCCATAAGAAGTTTCGTAAAATTCAGCAAACCCCCCATTAGTTACTGCTTTATTTAATTTCACTATTACGTAAACCATCTTCTCAGGGCCCGTAAGTCCTTGAATAACTTGGTACCATTGCGACCAACTTTCAATATCAAAATTGGCGGCCTCCAGTTGCTGATTGGCCGAGGTAAATAATCTACTGATTAAAGCTCTATTTGAAATTTTCTCCATTAACGTATTTTAGATTGTACTGAATGAAAAGGATAAGAATATAGTAGCCGTATCCGTCATCAAACAAAAACAAATATATTCAATCCAAAGTCCTTTTAATTTTGATTTAAAACCCCTAGAAAATCCTACTTTTGCGCGCTTAAAATTTTGGCACAACATGAGTTTGCAATTATCTGAACAGGAATTAGTTAGAAGGGAAGCATTAGACAAAATGAGAGCATTGGGAATTAACCCATTTCCTCAAGAAAAGTTTGATGTAAATGCTACGAGTAGCGAAATTCTAGAAAACTTTAAAAATCCAGAAACGGATTTTCAAGAAATTTCTATTGCTGGCCGTATCATGTCGAAGCGACTCATGGGTAAAGCAGCGTTTGCAGAACTGCAAGACTCTGAAGGTAAAATTCAGATTTATGTAAACCGTGATGAAATTTGCCCTGACGAGGATAAAACCATGTTTAATGAAGTATTTAAAAAACTCATTGATATAGGGGACTTTATTGGACTAAAAGGCCGGGTATTTACTACTAAAGTTGGCGAAATTTCAATTCATGTAAGTGAATTTAAAGTGCTTTGTAAATCACTAAAACCCTTACCAATTGTAAAAACAGATGCTGATGGAAATGTACATGATGCATTTACAGATCCTGAGCTAAGGTACCGTCAACGATATGTTGATTTGGTGGTAAATAGCGGTGTTAAAGAAACATTTATAAAGCGTACCAAAATCATTAACACCATGCGTAACTTTTTTAATGAAAAAGGTTACCTAGAGGTCGAAACTCCAATTTTACAGCCTATTCCAGGGGGTGCTGCAGCACGTCCATTCATCTCTCATCACAATGCATTGGATATTCCTTTGTATTTGCGAGTTGCCAATGAGCTCTATTTAAAAAGGCTAATTGTTGGCGGATTTGACGGAGTGTATGAGTTTGCCAAAGATTTCAGAAATGAAGGAATGGACAGAACCCATAATCCAGAGTTTACGGTTATGGAAATCTATGTTTCGTACAAAGATTATCATTGGATGATGGAGTTTACGGAAGAAATGTTGGAGAAAGTTGCCGTTGCTGTTAATGGAACGAGCACCGTTACCATTGGCGAAAACGAAGTTAATTTTAAAGCTCCGTATGCACGTGTGCCAATGCTTACCGCAATTAAAGATCATACAGGTTATGACTTGAATGGGAAGTCGGAAGATGAAGTTCGCGAAGTTGCACTTGCACTTGGTTTAGAAGTGGATGAATCCATGGGAAAAGGCAAATTGATTGATGAAATTTTCGGTGAAAAATGTGAGCACAATTATATCCAACCAACATTCATTACAGATTATCCTGTTGAAATGTCGCCACTTTGTAAAAAACACCGTGACGATGACTCCTTAACGGAGCGTTTTGAGCTTTTTGTAAACGGAAAAGAATTGGCAAATGCTTACACGGAGTTGAATGATCCTATTGATCAGAGAGAGCGTTTTGAAGATCAAATGAAACTTTCTGCAAAAGGGGATGACGAAGCCATGTTTATCGATCAGGATTTTCTTCGGGCTCTAGAATATGGAATGCCACCAACCTCAGGAATGGGAATTGGTATTGACCGTTTGACAATGTTTATGACCAACAAAGCAAGTATCCAAGATGTATTGTTTTTTCCTCAAATGAGACCAGAGAAATTTGGCTCTTCAAAAAAAGCATTAGAGCTTACTGACAACGAAAAAACGATCTATGACATTCTTGTAAAATCTGGCCGAATAGAAATTGGCGAACTTAAAAGCCAAGCTGCACTCAGCGGAAAAGGTTGGGATAAGGGAATGAAAGGACTTGGCAAACAAGGGCTTTCTAAGGTTGAAAAGACCGAGGAAGGAGTTTTTGTTGAGCTTGTTTCTTAGAATTTAGACACTAGACAGGGCTCTTAGTTCGTTATTAAAAGGAAATTGGTTAGAAACATTGTTGTAATCAGTGTTACCCATCACCCGTCATTCCGTAAGATTAGTTGAACTTACCGACAAAGGAGTTTTAGAGAAACTTCTGTACTGAATCTCATTTTCATATAGTAGATTCCTGAATCTTTCTCCTTGGGTGAAGAGAAATATTGACAAGCTAATAGGAATCAATAGAATTTACTTGTCCTTACTCCTTAATTACCTTTATGGTTTTGGATTCTCCATTTCATTTACCCTAGCCGAGCAATTAAAAAACCTTGCACAAGAAAAAAGCAATAAAAAATGGGAAGCAAATGCCTTACACATGCAAGGGGCGAGTTGTTACCTAAAAGGCAATCGGCCTCTTTAGATTCGCTCACAAATTATATACGATTCCATGGAATAGGGGTATTGATTTCTTATAGTTGTCTTTGGCTTTCCCTAAATTAATTGGTTTTTCAAGGTTCAATCTATTTTTACAGACCAAAACAAATGTAAACCTTGTTTTTTAGGAAAATGAATATAATTTGACATACATGAATACATCAAAGTTCCTTCACTACTCATTTTTATTATTCTTAACTTTTATATGCTTAGATCAACTCTATGCTCAATCCCAAATAGTTTTTTCTAAAAATGTTAATAGCAATGCTTATGTTGAAAATATTTGGCCAACCGCTGATGGTGGATACATTGCAGGAGGGACATACGAAAGGTGGGATGCAAATATTAATGCTGTAAATTATGATCATTATATTCTCAAAACAGATTCACTAGGAAATACGCTATGGGAAAAAATATATGACTTCACTCAAAATGACGGTAAGTGTGTTAATGGCAGTGTAATAAGAGAATTGAATGATGGGGGTTACGCATACATCAGCAGTGTATATTGCGGGCAAAATGGTGCGCCACAGCAAAGCAAATACAAGCTTTTACGTCTAAATAGCTTAGGAGATACTCTGTGGACGAATACCTATGAGCGAGGATTACGTAGCATGGGACAATGGGTAGAGCCAACTAATGATGATGGGTTTATTATGACGGGTTATGCGGCGGAAGTTTTCTCAAGTGCAGATGTTTACGTTGTGTGGGCCGATACTTTTGGCGTTGAATTACTGAATAGAAAATATGAACTCGACCATGAAGAGCAAGCTACATGTATTCGTCAAACTTCGGACGGAGGATTTATTCTTGTCGGAGGAACCTCTAACCAAAATTTATACCCAAGGGCCAAAACTTGGTTGCTTAAATTAACTGCCCGGGGAGATACTCAATGGACAAAAACATTCCCTTGGGGTATGTGGCAAATTAATGCCTTTGTTGAGGAAACCTCAGATAGTGGTTATATCGTTTCTGTAAGAGATTCGGGTAAGTATCAAAGGGTAATTAAAACTAACTCTGTTGGGATTGTAGAATGGACAAAAGATTTTGGCGATGGAAATGGTTGTGTCACCCAAACTTCAAATAATGAATTTGCAGTTTTCGGTAAAAACTATTTTACCAAAACGGATTCCGGTGGTATGATTATCACAAATAAAAACACAGATTTTAGTCCAATTTTTTGGCGGTTTACTCCCGATAATGGTTTTATTACAACTACTGGGGATAAAATAATAAAAACAGATTGCCAAGCAAATTATACATTTTGGGATAAGGCAAGTTGTCCTACAATAATTATTCAAGACACATCAAAAAATGATACGACGTATTCTTCAGTTAGATCCAACCATCAAAAAGAATCATGGAGAATTTACCCGAACCCTACTGAAGGTAATTTTACTGTATTTGGCTATGGCATGAAACAAATCGAAGTATACGAAATAACCGGAAAATTTCTATTGAATAAAAAGATTAGTGCTTATTCCATATCAATTGATTTATCCGATTATAAAAAGGGTTTGTATCTAGTAAGAATCGTTAACGATTATGGAACAAGTGTTCAAAAATTAATCGTTAGATAACCTTACAAACCCTAACTCGCTTTTTGTCATCGATTCAATTAAACTTGCGCTATGCCGTTAATTGATTGATGCTAAACAAAAACACTACTTTTGGTCAAATACTTTCAATCAAAATCTAGATGAGCTTATTAAACGAGCTATTATCATTTCCCCAATTAGTAAGCACTTATAAAAATAATTATAAGGTTCAGCGAGCATTCATGGCCAAGTCTATAGAACCGATGATGGCAGAGGCTATGAAAACCAACGATGGAAGTTTGAGCGAAAAGGATCTGGAAAAAATCCGGAAGTATTATGGAATTGCTGTCCCAGCTATTTTGGGAGAAGGCTATGCAATTTTAAGAGGAAAGCCATTAACGGATACTGAACGAGAAATTCAGACCTATTTGGGAGGACTAACTGGGTTATTTGACGACCTTTTTGATGAAAAGAAAATAGAGGGAGAACGCTTGATGGAAATGATTCAGAACCCGAAGGAGTCACAAGCTCAATCTTCATTTGAATTGTTGTTTCTAAAATTCTACATGAGGGCATTAGAATTAGGAAATCCTGAGCCAATAATTAATTTGTTGGTTAAAGGGTTTCACGCTCAAGTAGGAAGCGAAGAGCAAGTCAACGACACCATAACTCGGGAGCGAATTGTTGAGGTAACCAGAGAAAAAGGAGGAGTGTTTATTCAGTTTTATCGTGCTGGTTTTGAGGGAGAACCAAGCCACGAAGAAAATAAAATGCTCTATAACCTGGGCGGGGTAGGCCAACTCGAAAATGACATTTTCGATATCTATAAAGATGACCAAGATGGCATTAAAACACTTTCAACTACACACAGTTCTATACAAGAACTAAAGGATACTTATGAGGATTGGATTCAGATGTATGAAACGAGCCTTGAAGGGTTACAAGTAGATCCTGAAACAAAAATTAAGTTTAGAAGTTTCACCCGAATTTTGTATTTGCGAGGAAAAGTCTGCCTTCAGCAATATGCTGACCTAGAAACTAGAATGGGCGGAAGGTTAAATGTCGCAAAATGCCAAAGAGAAAGTTTAATTTGTGATATGGGAAAAACAAAAAACCAATTGAAATTACTCATTCAGTTTTTGAAATCTTAGCCAAAAAAAAGAGTGGATGGAAAACCATCACACTCTTAATTTTTCCCCTCGTTTTAACGTGAATTAAAACACCTCTAAAACGGTGTAATTTATTCCATTAAAAGACACTTTATCACCTTCTTTACAGCCTACCATGTTCTTAAATAATGGCGCTTGGGCACTTAATCCAAAATATTTTTTATCTCCAACTTCAAATTCCTCAATGCCTGTTGATACAAACAGATTTCTTTTATCTGTAACCACAACAGACCCAAATTCCACTTCAGTATGTTGTGTATTAACATCAACCATATTAAGCGTTTCAAGCTCTTTCATGGCAAAATCCAATTGAGTAGCTAGTGTGTTTAATAATTCAATATCAGAACCTTTTCGAGATTCGCTTTGGCTTGCAGTCTCTTGCATATCATTACCACTGCTAGTCGGTTTTAATTCATTAACGCGTTCTTGAAAATCGTTTACTACGCTTTCCATTTTCGTTTTTCCGGCTTCCAGTATATTTTTCTTTAATTGTAGCTTTTCCATAAGTATTTGTTTTGTGTGTTATTCATACCCAATCCCTAGCTAGGTCAGATTTGATAGTACTAAATTAGATATGTATGCCATTTGAAACACTGATGTAAATCATTTTCAAAACTGAAAAAAGTGTGCTTTTAACATTTACAGTCTGAAAACTAACAAGTATTAAAATGTAAACTACCGAGGCTCTTTTTACTTTGGCTGAAATATTTATTCTATGAAAAAAATCGTAATTCTACTAGTAGCCATAAGTTTAGGAATGAGTTATTCAGCTCAAAGTCAAGACTGTTTAGAGAAATATCGCAAAGCGTTTATGGCTAGGGGTGCCGAAGACGTTTCGGACAGCACCTACGACGATGTAATTATTAGCATTAGAATGGGTTCCACAAATGAATGTTACTTGGGAAAAGTAACGGTTAGAAACGGTAAAATATTAGTAGATAATTTCTACATATTACTTGAAGACGAAAATTATGATAACCTTGGACCAAGGTTAAAAACAAACCAACCTGTAGAAATTAAAGATGGTATTTCTCAAATAATCTTAGACAAAAGGGACAACCTGTATAATGTTGTCTTTGTAAGCCACATTAAGCCCAAAAAGCAAGGGTTTAAGAAAGCACCAGATTTCGATTTGGAGTAATATCTTTTTAATCCAAAATCATAAGCAAACTAGAATCCGTTTCAGTCGCTTTTATTTGGTTAAACAATTCTTCTAGGTATTCCAATTGAAATGCTGCCTTTGGGTTCACAGTTTCGGTTGATTGGGTGTCAACTTCAGAGGATTTAGGAACTTGTTTTTTTAGTTGAGTTTGAATTTCTTTTAACCCATACAAACATTCTTTTTTAACTCTGTTGTGAGTACTTGTGAAGTAAATGGCTTTTAAATGGGTGATGCCTTGGTTGGTAATTTCTGACTCATTAAGACGAAGAACGTATCTTTTAAACTGCCATACATAACTTGCCTTGCCATATCCACTTGTTTTGTCGTTCATTGACTTCATCCATTCTGCAACATCAGGGCCACCGTACTCTGAGTATATAGACAGAACACGAAATTGCATTTTCTGATTATTTGACTGTTGGTATTCAAATGCTTTTTTTAACGCCCTATTTGAGTCTACTTCTGCCAAAGTAGAAAGTGCATTAGCCATAACGGCATAACTGCTATCTCCTAAGGCATTTATACACGCATTGACAACTTCATCTTTAGTTCCAAATGTTCTGAGTACTTTTAAGGCTTTTGCACGCACCTTTGGGTTTTTATCACTGAGAGAAAGAGTAGATAGATTAGCTCTTAATCTCATAGAGTCAATCGCATTTATTTTGTACGAAAGATCCAAGGCTTCTAGTCGAATCCCGAAAAAGTCAGCGTTAAGAGCTGAAAAAATAATTTCTGCAGATTCGGGTTTTAGTTCAGCAAAATTGTTCAGTCCCTTTAAAGCTTCTAGACGATCCAAATAAAGTGGTGCATTTTCATATTTGTATACCAATACGTCCTCGCTTAGTTTTTCAGTTTTTTCGCAGAGCAAATATTTTTGAGCATCTACATTTACAAAAAGAGGCTCTTCTACATCGTAGAAAAAGGTTTGTGTTTTATCTTCAATTATAAAATCGAACTGCTCTTTTCCACTATTGGTGTACACATCAATTTTTATTGGTAATCGGTAAATTGGAGTATTATCGTTTTCGCGTATTTGAGATATTTCTACAGTATAAGTGCTGTTAGTAGAGTCATAAGCATGTACAATATTAAGGCTTGGGTGCCCGCTTGCAAAGGCCCATTGATCGAAAAACCAATTCCAATCTTCACCAGTAGTTTCTTCAAAACACATTCTCAGCTGGTGCATTTCAGCACTTTGATGTGCATAGCGAGTGAGGTATAATTTTAAGCTAGTAAAAAAGGCATCATCGCCCATTAAAGTCCTTAACATGTGTAATATTCTAGACCCTTTGCTATAGCTATGCCCGTCAAACATTTCATCCATTTCGTTGTAGTGAAATCGAACCCATTTTTCTTGTTTGTAATTACTTTCTCTTAAGTAAGAGTTGAGCTTTTGATCTAATAAGTAATCGGAAGCATCTTTTCCTTCTTTGTATTCGCTCCACAAATACTCGCCATAGGTTGCAAAACTTTCATTAAGTGGCAAGTTCGACCAGCTTTCGCAGCTCACTAAGTCACCAAACCATTGATGAAAAAGTTCATGGGCAATTATTCCGTCTGGATTGTAGTCTAATAATTCTCGTTTATGGTTTTGTACAAAAGAACCATGCAAGGTTGCTGAAGTATTCTCCATTGCTCCAGAAACAAAGTCTCGCACCACCACTTGACTATACTTATCCCAAGGATATTCTACCCCTAACAAATTGGAATAGTACTCCAACATTTCAGGCGTATTTCCAAAAATGAGTTTGGCATCATTGACATATTCTTCTTCCAGATAATAGCTCACTTCTTTTCCTCTCCACTCTTCTTTGGTAATGGTAAATTCACCAACGGCAATCATAAAAAGGTATGGACTATGAGCTAAGCTTTGGCTCCAATAGTCTGTTCTTGTTCCATCGCCATTTAAAGTGGAAAAGTCTAAAGTTCCGTTACTCAAAGTTTGGTATTTCTCTTCAACGGTGAGTTTAATTTCTTGAGTTGTTTTTTGATTGGGGTCGTCAAGAGTAGGGAACCAACAGGAAGAAAAATCAGTTTCACCTTGTGTCCATATTTGAGTTGGTTTATTTGGTTCTTCACCTTTTGGGTTTATAAAGTAAATTCCTTTAGAAGCAGTAATTGCGTTCCCTCCTTTGTCGGTATTCGATTCTGGCTGCGCTATGTAGTCTATAGATATTTTTAAGGTGTCACTTTTGGTGTAAGTTGAATCTAACAATAATGTTAGTTTATTGTTTTTATACTTGAACCCAATGGGCTTGCCTTCCCAGTTTTTTACTTCACTAATTTGCATCCACTTGGCATCAAGTTCCAATTCTTTTTGAGGGTAGAAATAGGGTAATAAAGTCAATAAAGCATTTCCTGTCACTTCTTGGTTTTCAAAATTGAATTTTAGATCCAGAGCAGTATGAATGAGTTTCCAAGTTTTAGTTGCGGTAGCCTGGTAAGGTGGAAGTGCAGGTTCGGAATCTACAAAAATGGTATCGAGCAACCTGCTCTCAATCTGTTCTGTTTGAGGTAGTTTTTCCGTCGACTGGCAAGAGTAGAAGGTTATTCCTACTAAGAATAAAAACAATATTCGATTCATGTAACAAATGTAAAAGCAACTGGGAGAAAAGATGAAGCAATTGAAAAGAATTATCCCCATTAATTATTGCAGAAAATAAAATAGGTTGTAGCTATTTTTGGACTCAAATAGTTACGAATGATCCAAGTAAAAAATGAATACCCCGGAGCTCAACATCAGACCTACTTAAATACTGCTGCAAGTGGATTAATGTCCAAAAAAGCAACAGAAAAGGTTCAAGAATTTCACAGTAATTATTTAGAAAAGGGAACTGTACATGCTGATGCTTGGTTGATGAACGATTTTCCGAAAGTGAGAGAAACTATTGCCGAATTTATTGATGCTTCCATTGAACAACTGGCAATTATTCCCAATTTTTCATTTGGATATAATTCGTTATTAGATTCGATTGGAAAGAAAAAGACCTTGGTTTATGAAAGAGATTACCCGTCTTTAAAAATTCCATTGGAGCTAAAAGGGTTTGAGTTGGTGGAGCTTCAGGATACCTTAGGTTTTGCTATTGACCAAAACGAGCTTTTCAAGATCTTGGTTCAAGAAAACATCGAACTTTTAGTAATGAGTCATGCTCAGTTTAAAACAGGTTTTTTGGCTGATATTCAAGCAATTGGCACGTTTTGTAAAAAGAACAATATTATTTTTATTGTAGATGCTACACAAACTGCAGGGGCGATTCCAATGTCTTTTTCTAACTTAAATGTGGGTGCGCTTATTTGGAGCAACTATAAATGGATAAATGGCGGATTTGCGACAGGCGTAATGTGCTTAAAACCACACATGATTACTGACCATGTTCCACGAATAGGTGGTTTCGGAAGCTTTGTAATTGAAGGAGATAATTGGATTTATCGCCCTTCTTCTAAATCCTACGAGCCTTCTCACCCTAATATGGCAGCTTTACTGGGACTTCAAGTCGCCCTGGAAGAAAAGATGGAGATCGGGATAAACTCTATTAGAAGCCACAACAAAGAGTTATTAGAATATTGCACTCAAGGGTTGATTGCAAAGGGAGTTGATTTTTATGGAAAAGATAGTCCAACTTCAGAAAGAGCTTTTATTGTAATGCCCGCAGAAGAAGAGGTTTTTCAAAAACTAAAATCAAGAAATATCATTACCACGTTCAGAGAAAACTATATTCGATTTGGTTTCCATTTTTATAATTCTAAAGAGGATGTTGATGCATTTTTGGAAGAGTTTTGAAAATCACGAAAGAAAAACAACAAGCATCTGCAATAGAAAACCCAAAGTAAAAAGTACAGCTCCCACCATTAATGCAGAAGACCTTGTTTTGTTATTGTTAATCAGTCCATAAACCAATGGTTGAGCGAGGTTAATATCCAGCCATTTTTTGAGTCGTTTAAAAAAGAATAGAAAAACCAAATAGAACAGAAAACAAACGCCCATTGTCAAATAAACTTGGATCATATCGGACTTTGCAATTCCCTTTTCATTGGCTTCAATTCCTTTGAAAATGCCCAGTGCGCTTAATGAAACAGCGTAAACTAATATTATTCCCATAAGGATTATTAAGGGAAGAGAAGCAACGAATTTGCGGAGACTATTTTCAAAACGTTTAAGTGTATTGACACCAAGTAATTCTGGTGCGGCAAACCAAAAGGAAACAAACTGTAATAAAAGACCAAGGGCATTAATCCATTTCATTTTTGAGTCTGCAATTTATTTAATTCTAACAAGAAATTCAGTTACCGCTTTCCAACAAGCTTCGTTTCCTTCTTTGGACTTCCATAATGCCCGAGAACCATGGAAACCTTCAGACTCTGGCAAATAAAAGTACTTTTCACCTGGAATGGCATCATAAATAGCTTGCCAACTGGATTGTTCTTTTTTGGAAGAGCTAATAAATACAGGCCTAGTAATTCCTGAGGCATAAGAGCTAAAGGTTTGGTTTCCTATTTTGAAATATTCACCGGGAGAAAAAGCCAATATTCCTGCTATATCATTTTTATATTTTGCTCCCAAATACATAACAAGAGCAGCTGAATATGAACTACCCCAAATGATTATTTTATTTGCTTTTAATTCTGATTTGGAATATGAAACTGCCGCCTCTAAATCGGGTAATGCGTGAATGTACTCAGTGGCTTTATTTTCTTCAAGGGCTCTTTTGTTAGTTTCGTTAACCACTCCATTTACTCCTTCACCTGACCGTTGATCAATAGCTAAACAACGGAAACCTAATTTATTCAATTTTGGAGCTATTTCTCGGTACTCTCCACGACTAAATCCTGCTTGGTGGAATAGAATAATAAGTGGTGCATTTTTATCTTCAATTTCGTATATATCTGCAGTTATTAGAAGGCCGTCCACAGATTTAAACTCGATTTGTTTTCCTTCAAAATGTTGTGTATTTTGAGCACAGCTTGTCATATAAATTGAACAAAAAATGGAAACAAGAAGAATTAGATTTTTCATAAACGAGAATTGAAGTTGTAAAGCTAGAAAAATATAATCTGAAGATTACTCTGTTTTCCTCAATTAGAAGTGTTTCCTTCTTTATAAACTACAATCCCGCCAAAATAGCCTTTTCAACTTCTTCGCTATCCCAATTTTCTTTAATGTCAGGCCTAGCCATTACTGTATCCATAATTGCACGTTGTTTTTGTCCAATATCCCAGGCATCTGCATATGGGGTATGACTAAAGGTCACCATGCTATAAAGTGGCACCCACTTATCAGGATGTTTTGCGTAAATGTGGTTCTCTATTTTCTTACGAAGCAAGAACATTTCATCGCCAACATTGTCACGCATTTCAATGTAATTGTATAAAGCAAGTTCTGCAATGGCATCGCCATTGGGTTTTCTGATTCTGGCGTATTCATTGAAAAGATCTACCCAGTTTTCCCCATAAGTTTCGCTCAGTCTCCACCATTCTGAACAATCTTCAAAACCAGAATTCATTCCTTGTCCATAAAAGGGAACGATAGCATGAGCAGCATCTCCCATCAGCATTACCTTGTCTTTCCATGTCCAAGGATCGCATCGAACTATTACCAAAGAAGAAGCGGGGTTTGCATGATAATCTTCCAACAAAGTAGGCATTACCTCAAGCGCATCGGGAAAAGTTTTTTCAAAAAAGGAAACAATTTTATCGTCAGTGTTCAAGCTGTCAAAAGAGGTTTCACCTTCAAATGGGAAGAAAAGAGTTACTGTAAAACTACCGTCCAAATTCGGCAAAGCAATCAACATAAACTGACCACGTGGCCAAATATGAAGTGCATGTTTATCTAATTTATGAGTTCCATCTTCATTAGCTGGAATTACCAACTCTTTGTAACCATGGTCCATGTAAGTTTGAGAATAATTGAAACGATCCGTTTTCATCATTCTGGCTCTTACAGCAGAAAAGGCACCATCGGTTCCGTATATTCTATTTCCTTTAATGATATTTAATTCACCAGAATCAGAATTTTGAAAGGCAATTTCTTGAGTTTTTAAATCAATATCAACGCATCGTGAGTTGAAATGAAGATTTACATTGTCATATTGATCAGCTTTAAGCAGAAGTTGGCGATTCAACTCTCCTCTAGAAACTGAATATATTGCTTCTTTTTCTTTACCATAAGACTGAAAAGTAACATCTCCATTTACGGCATGCATTTTTCTTCCGTACATAGGAATGGCAATGGATTTTATATCTTCAGCTATTCCTGCAATTTCAAGGGCCTTCCAACCTCTTGTACTTAATGCTAAATTTATTGATTTGCCACCAATAAATTTCATTTTACGTATATCAGGTCGTCTATCAAAGACATCAACACGGTATCCTTTTTTAGCAAGTAAAACGGCTTGTAAACTTCCAACTAATCCTGCTCCAACTACAATCTCTTTATCCATTTCTTAGTCTTCAAATTTTCTCTTAAAATAATTGCTTTTTTTAGGAGCATCTTGTCGCACACGAGAAAAAATTCTAAAGATCACTAGACCTAAAATTAATACACCGAATATTTTTAACATCCTCCTAAATTTTGTTTGCCAAAGCTAAATAATAGTGTTGGTTTTTAAACTGATTTTAATCAGCTACCTTTCAAGTAGTTCTCTCGATTAAATTGGAACACTCGCGTTTTGTAATGGTGATCTTCACTTTCTTTCCAAAAAACAAAACCCAACCTTTCCATGACACGAAAAGAAGCCCTGTTTTCAACAACTGCTTCCGCAATCAAACTGTCTAACTTTAATTCTTCAAAGGCATATTTCACACAAGCTTTACCGCATTCTGTTGCGCAACCTTTTCCCCATTTATCGTGGAAAATACGGTAGCCCATATCAATGTCGCCCGACTCTCGTTTTTTCAGTCCACACCAGCCCCAAGGGGTATTGTTTTCTTTTTCAATGATAGCCCACCTTCCGAATCCGTGTAATTCATAATCCTTGTAGTTTTCCAAAAAGTCCATGGCTTCGGCAATACTATGGAAAGCAGAATCACCAGTATATCGTGTAACTTCAGGGTCAAGATTTAGAGAATAGAACATAGGAGCGTCGTCTGGTGTGAGTTCGCGAAAATAGAATCGTTCTGTCTCTAAAATTTTCTTCATATTAAGGGTTTTGAGTAGCCGAAGATAGTATTTCTCCGAACCTAAAACAATCTTCAAAAGAATTGTACATAGGAACAGGGGCAATTCTAATCACATTTGGTTCGCGCCAATCAGCAACAACACCAGCAGCTGTAAGTTTGTCGAATAGTGGCTTTCCTAATCCGTGGGCCAATATTGATAATTGACAACCTCTTTCTTTTGGTTGTTTAGGGGTAATTATTTCGAAGTAGGAGCTTGCAGATTGTTCTGAAACCTCCTGAATAACGTGTTCTAAATAAGCCGTAAGTAAAATCGATTTTTCTCTCAATTTTTCCATTCCAACTTCATCGTGTAATTGAAGAGCAACATTGTGCACTGCCATTGCCAGTACTGGTGCATTACTCAATTGCCAAGATTCCGCAGATGCAATAGGGTTAAACCCTTTTTGCATTAAGAATCGAGTTTCTTTATCATGACCCCACCAACCAGCAAAACGCGGGAGGTCTTTGTCATTGCAATGTCTTTCATGAACAAATACTCCAGAAACACTTCCCGGTCCTGAATTCAAATATTTATATGAACACCAGCAAGCAAAGTCTACATCCCAATCGTGTAACTCCAGCGGAATATTTCCTGCTCCATGAGCTAAATCCCAACCTACCATGGCGCCAACATGGTGTCCTTTTTTGGTAATGGTTTCCATATCGAAAACCTGACCGGTATAATAATTTACACCGCCAATCATAACTAATGCAAGTTCATCTCCAGCTTCTTCGATTGCAGTTAGTACGTCTTCAGTTCTAACCGTATGCTCACCTTCTCTAGCCGATAATTCAATAATAGTATCGTCTGGGTTGAGGTTGTGATGTTTTACCTGACTTTCCAATGCATACATATCACTTGGAAAAGCTTTGGCTTCACATATTATCTTGAATCGTTCTTTTGTTGGACGATAAAAGGAAACCATCATTAAATGCAAATTTGTGGTTAATCCATTCATTGCGACCACTTCTTGTGGTTTGGCACCTACTAATCGAGCAAGTGGATCTGCAAACATTTCGTGATAAGAAAACCAAGGGTTTTTCGCCTCGAAGTGACCTTCAACACCATATTTTTCCCAATCGTTAAGTTCCTGTTGTAAGGCTTCTCTTGCTTTTCTGGGCTGAAGACCTAAACTATTTCCTGTAAAGTAGACAACATCTTTTCCGTTGTGTTGTGGGAATAAAAACTCGTTTCTGTAACCTTGTAAGGGGTCTTTTCTGTCCAATTCTTTGGCGAATTCTAATTCGAATTTAAAGTCCATATTTCTTTTGTTTTTCTCGACAAATCACATGACTTATCGTACTAATTTTGCAGCCTTCAAAAATAGCAAAGCCACATCACAAGAGCAAGAAGAATTATGAGAAGAGAAAATTCAGATAAACTTTACACTAAAGCCAAATCACTTTTTCCTGGAGGGGTTAATTCACCTGTTAGAGCATTCAAATCTGTAAAAGGAGATCCAGTATTTATTGATCGTGGAAACGGAAGTAGAATTTGGGACGTGGATGGAAACGAATACATCGATTTTTGCTGTTCATGGGGGCCACTTATTTTGGGACACAACAATGTTGCTGTTAGAGATCACATTGTAACCACTCTGGATAAAGGAACTTCATTTGGCGCTCCTACGGCTTTAGAAAATGAACTGGGCGATCTTATTATTTCTAATAATAGATTTATTGAAAAAATACGATTTGTAAACAGTGGAACTGAAGCTGTTATGTCAGCGATTCGTTTGGCAAGAGGTTACACAGGCAAAAATAAAATTCTAAAATTTGAAGGTTGTTATCATGGTCACATGGATGCACTGCTAGTAAGTGCCGGCTCTGGATTGGTTACCCTTGGAAATTCTTCTAGTGCTGGCATTCCTGAGGCTTACGTAAACGAAACTTTGGTTGCCCCACTCAACAATAGAGAGGCAGTAGAAGAAGCTATTAAAGATCATGGACACGATTTAGCTTGTATTATTATTGAACCCATTCCGGCAAATAATGGTTTGCTTATTCAAGATGTTGAGTACTTGGAGTTTTTACGGAAAATTACAAAAGAGAACAACATCCTTTTGATTTTTGATGAGGTAATTAGTGGTTTTAGAGTTGGATTTGAAGGAGCGGCAGGCTTGTATAATATTCAGCCTGATATTTTAACTTATGGTAAAATAATCGGAGGTGGTTTGCCTGTTGGAGCTTATGCTTCTAGCGTAGAAATTATGAGTCAAATTGCTCCAGACGGACCCGTTTATCAAGCAGGAACCTTGTCTGGAAACCCGGTTGCAATGAGTGCAGGAATAGCTACTTTGAAAGAATGTTTGAAACCAAATTTTTATTCTGATTTGGAGAAAAAAACTAAAAAATATGTAGAACAAATAGTAGAAGGAATTGATGTTGAAAAAGGATTTCATATTCAACAAATTGGCTCCATTTATTGGTTAGCATTTAGTTCTAATAGAGTTACAAAAGCATCTGAAATTGAAGCAGAAAAAATGAGTTTCTTCAAAAAACTTTACGAAATTGTGTTGGAAAATGGAGTTTATATGGGTCCTTCTGGATATGAGGTTGGTTTCGTAAGTTCTGCTCATTCTGAAGCGGATTTAACTCTGGCTGCACAAGTTCTTAATAATGCAATAACGCAAGCACTTGATAATGAGCAATAAAATGCTTACTTTCGCAGCCAATTAAAATACAATGACTTTAAATTCAATTAAAAAATTACGCATACCTCGCAAGCTCAAAAAGAAAAAGGGAAGCGAGCCAATGTTCGGTTTAAATGGTGCTTCATTTAAGTATCGTCAAGAGGCCGAACTAAAGGAAAAATACCGTTACTCTAAAGACGATATAGAACATCTATTCGTTTAATATTTGTTTTCTTCGCCTTGTGAATACTGTTAATAACTCAGTGAATCAGGCGAATGAAACAACTAATTTCCCGAAAAATTCCAAGCAACAAAAGGCCATCAAAAAATCAACTTTTTCCGATTTCAACTTCATTGCTCCTTATTATGATTTTCTCCAAAAATTAGTTTTTGGAAACGCTTTACAAAAGGCTCAATCTTTTTATTTAAAAGATTTTCCGGATTCTAAAAAGGTGCTAATAATTGGTGGAGGCTCAGGAGAAATATTAAAATCTATTTCGGATGTATTAAATTCAGATAGGGTTGTTTTTGTTGAACAATCGGAGAATATGATTGCCAAAGCAAAAAAGAGAAAGGTTGACATAAAGGATCTTGATTTCGTTTGCGAAAATGTGTTGGAATGGAAGTCGACTGAAAAATTCGATTTAGTTATTCTTCCTTTTATTTTGGATTGTTTTTCTACAGATACCACAATTCAACTGCTACAAAATTTGAAGGATATTTTAGCAGAAAACGGAAGAGTTTTATTTACTGATTTCGTACAAACTCCAAATAAAAGAGGTTTGTCTAAATTGTTGATATCGGTAATGTATTTCTTTTTCGGAATGACAGCTAAGTTAAAAACGAGGAAATTACCTGATTTTGATTTGGCGTTTGAAAGAGCTGGTTATGAAAACATTAAAAAGAATTATTTTGTAAAACAACTAGTCCAAAGTAGAGTCTACAAAATCAATATTATGGAATAATTTCAATTCAATGTCTTGATGTAAAGCAAAGCGGTTGGCCGATTTGTTTTGGAACGTTTTTAGTTAACTCCTTAAAAATTTACATCATGAAAAAGACACTTTTTTTACTCAGCATTTTATTTTTTTCACTTCAATCTTTCACACAGACTTCTACCATAAAAGGGTTGGTTACTGACAAATCTACTGGTGAGCCATTACCGTTTACCAATGTGCTCTTGTTTAATGATAGTGGTCAGGTGAGTAGTGCAACTACAGATTTTGACGGTAAATATTTTTTTAAAAAGTTGGATTCAGGTATTTATAGAATTGAAATAAAATTTATTGGCTATGAGCCACAAGTCATAAAAGGGATTCAAGTTCATTCAGGACGAATTGCAGTTCTCAATATTAAGATGCTTACTTCGTCAATCGAAATGGCGACTTATGAAGTTGCTGAATATTCGATTCCTTTAATTTCGATGGATAATTCAGTATCATATAATCAAGTTAGGGGAAGCAGGAGCTATGCTAAAAATTATTACGCAGAAGGTAAAAATGAAAATATTAGAAATAGGGAGAATTATGACGGTGTTAAGGAAGGTCAATACAAGGACGTAAAAACCGATGCACTTTCTACTTTTAGTATTGATGTAGACAGAGCTTCGTATTCTAATATTAGACGTTTTATTACTGATGGAACAAAACCTCCAAAAGAAGCAGTTAGAATTGAGGAAATGATTAATTATTTTAGTTATGATTATCCTCAAACAACTACAGAACATCCATTTTCAATCACTACAGAATACACTGAATGTCCTTGGAACAATAAACACAAATTGGTTCATATTGGAATTCAAGGAAAAGAAATAGATATGGGAGAAGCCCCTGCTAACAACTTGGTTTTCTTGATTGATGTATCAGGTTCTATGAGTTCGCCAAACAAGTTAGGGTTACTGAAAAAAGGTCTCTATTTACTCATTGATAACTTAAGGAATGAGGACAAGGTAGCGATTGTTGTTTATGCGGGATCCGCAGGTTTGGTTCTTCCTTCTACAAGCGGAAAACACAAGGATGAAATAAAGGATGTTATCGAAAGCTTGGAGTCGGGAGGTTCAACTGCTGGAAGCAAAGGAATTAAATTGGCTTACCAAGTAGCTAAAAAACAATTTATTGAAAATGGAAACAATAGAGTAATTCTTGCAACTGATGGTGATTTTAATGTTGGAATATCTAGTGAGGATAAACTTGTTGAGTTGATAGAAGAAAAACGCGAGGATAATATATTCTTGTCTGTTTTCGGTTTTGGAACAGGGAATTTACAAGATTCTAAAATGGAAAAACTGGCCGATAAGGGAAATGGGAATTACAGCTATATCGATAATATTTTAGAGGCAAAAAAAGTATTGGTAACAGAACTAGGAGGTACTTTAATCGCAATTGCTAAGGATGTTAAAATACAGACTGAGTTTAATCCACGGTTGGTGAAATCGTATCGACTTATTGGCTACGAAAATCGACACTTAGAAAATGAAGATTTTAATGATGACAAAAAGGATGCTGGAGAATTAGGTTCTGGACATACGGTAACTGCGCTTTACGAAATAGTTCCGGCAGATTCAAAAGAGGAATTGGCTCAAGTAGATAGTCTGAAGTATCAAAGTTTGATGAACCAAAATGAGGACACCTTTTCTGATGAAATATTGACGGTTAAATTTCGATATAAAAAGCCAAAAGAAACGGAGTCCGTTTTATTGTCAACTATTTTGTACAACAAAGAGGTTGCGTTTGTTGAATCTTCTAATAATTGTCAATTTGCAGCTAGTGTAGCCGCTTTTGGTATGCTTTTAAGGAAGTCAAAGTACAAAGGTGACAATTCGTATGAAAGTGTAATTAAAATGGCTAAAAATGCCAAGGGAGAAGATGACGAAGGGTATCGATCTGAATTTATCAGAATGGTTCAAATGGCTGAGTTGCTTTAGGGAATAATTTGGTCCAAGTTTAAAGCATAAAAAAACCCAATCCGAATATTCGGATTGGGTTTTATATTTTATAAGATTTAAGAATTATCCGGCCAGTGCTTCAGCACCACCAACAATTTCTAATATTTCAGTAGTAATAGCTGCTTGACGTGCTTTATTGTAAGTCAATTTAAGATCGTCTAACAAATCACCAGCGTTATCTGTTGCTTTATGCATTGCAGTCATCCTAGCTCCATGTTCAGAAGCATTTGAGTCTAACAAAGCTTTGTAGAACTGAGTTTTGAGTGCAGATGGAATAAGCGTTTCTAAAAGCTCTTCTTTACCAGGTTGAAAAATATATTCTGTGTTTGAATTCCCTTCAGATTCTGGCGCTTCTACAGGTAACATCTGCTCAGATTGAACAAATTGTGTAGCCGCATTTTTGAATTGGTTATAAACCAAAACAACTTTATCATAATGGCCATCCCAAAAGGCAGACATTATTTGATCACAGATAACTGAGGCATTATCAAAAGATAAATCATTGAAAATTTCACCGTTTTGTGATGGATCATTAAACAAATCACCTGAGTATAATCTCTCTGATTTACTGTAAAGATCATAAACCTTTTTGCCTACTGGCAATACAGTGACATTTGCGTTTGCATATGTTTCATTTGCAAGGCGAGCAGTTTGTTTGGTAACATTTGCATTAAAACCACCACACAATCCACGGTTACTTGTAATAGGAACAAGAAGAACTTTTTGTATCTCCCGTTTCTCTACAAATTTATTTTCCATCTCGGTCATCGTTCCCGATAAATTCTGGAGTACTTCGCTTAACTTTTCAGCATAAGGTCGCATTTGAATAATGCGATCTGTAGCTCGTTTAAGTTTCGCAGCAGATACCATTTTCATTGCAGATGTAATCTGCATGGTAGAATTTACTGAGGTTATCCGAGTACGTATTTCTTTTAAGTTAGCCATAAGCTTCTTTTTTTAAAGTAATACTTACTTCACTTTATATTTTGCAGAAAGATCATCTGCAACATCCATTAAAGTATCAGTAATGTCTTCGTTCAATTTACCTGCTTTAAGAAGATCCAACACATCTCTGTGTTTAGTATCCATAAAATCTAAGAATTCAGTTTCAAATTCTTTAATTCTTTTCACTGGTACATTTTGAAGTAATCCTTTAGAACCTAAGTAAATGATAGCCACTTGTTTTTCAACTGGCATTGGATCATTTTCTTTTTGTTTCAAGATCTCAACGTTTCTTTCTCCTTTTGCCAATACTTTAGTAGTAGCAGCATCTAAGTCAGAACCGAATTTTGAGAAAGCTTCCAATTCACGATATTGTGCTTGATCCAATTTTAGAGTACCAGCAACTTTTTTCATTGACTTAATCTGAGCATTACCACCAACACGTGATACAGAAATACCAACGTTAATTGCCGGACGTACACCTGAAAGGAATAAATCAGACTCTAAGAAAATTTGTCCATCAGTAATTGAAATTACGTTTGTTGGAATGTATGCAGATACATCACCAGCTT
>ENA-UOXV01001988-UOXV01001988.1-marine-metagenome-genome-assembly--contig:-NODE-1988-length-27352-cov-6.078140_pt1 | contig 27352 bp, 21 predicted proteins | sample MGYA00238165_ERZ766961 | MGnify/ENA primary metagenome ERZ766961 (study PRJEB28924, sample SAMN03173240) | marine metagenome | biome: Marine; feature: Water; material: Subsurface seawater | place: North... | reverse complement strand
AAACTGGTTTTCGATCTGCGATCTGCGACTGTTTGTCAATAAACGGATGCTTCTCATAACAGAAACACACCACTAACGGGACGCGAGCACATGGGTCCACAGGTGAGAGAAGAGAGAAGAGAAACATCCGTTATACAGGTTACGGGCCCGAGGGTAGATATTGCAATTTCGCATTATTGAATTTCGCACATTTACGTGGGATCGGGCCCGCTCTCCTTGAACAACGCCCGCCCGCTCTCGAAGGGGAGCCCCCCCCCCCTCGCGACCGCGGGGGGGGAGAGCTCGCAGCCAGTAGCGCCTGACATAAACATCTGGTACAGTGCTGTTGCTGTGCGGCACTTGCAGCGGTACAGGTTCGATTTTGTAGGCGCGAAAGTGCCGCTGGGATCCTGCCTGTAAACCGCTGGGCGGAGCGCGAAGGGAGGGGGCTTACAAAGCGCCGCACTGGAACCGTGCCGCTATAGACGCTTCTTCAAATCACAATTCTCGGGTTTGCTGTGTTCAACCATGACAGGAAAGTCGACCTCCAACGGACACATGGAGGATGGAAATAATGCTGGCGGGGAAGCGGCTCCGTCGGAGGCGGCCTCGCGCCGCCCCAGGTAACCCACCTTCTCGGTCTGCTCTCCCGCTGCGGTCACAGCTGTTGCACGCCGTCACGCCTCCTATTGAGTTCACAAGCCTGCTTTGAAACTCGTTACAATTTGTCCAGGTCCGAGCGGCTGAAGACGGCGCTGGACCCGATCCTAGACATTTCAGGCCAAGGACTCCGTTCGATGCCTCACGAGATCTGGGAGCGCTCGGCACTGACTACGCTTCGCCTTGCGCATAACCAGATCGACCGCCTTGACGAACGAGTAGCCGGGCTTCATAAGCTTGAGACGTTGATCCTCGACTCCAACATGCTGCGAGGGCCCATGCCAGATGAAATCTTCACGATTTCTTCCCTCACAGTCCTCTCAGTTCAGGAGAGCCCCGAACCCTACACTTCCGCGCCCTGCAGCTCGCCTGCAATCACATTCTCACCGCTCACCCCCTTCGCGCGTTTCCTTGTCACAGAGCAATGAGATCGACAGCCTGGGGAGTAAGATGGATAGCCTGCAGCGGCTGCGGGAGCTGCGGTGTTCGGACAACGCGTTGCAGGCAATTGCACCGAGTCTTGGGCGCTGCACGGCGCTGGAGCAGCTGGACGTGTCCTTTAACCAACTAACATTGATACCTCCGGAGATTGGCGGCTGCAAATCCATGCGGGTGCTCAAAGCACAAGGCAATGTGTTGCGGACCATTCCTGCAGAGCTGGCCAAATTGGAGTCACTCGAGGACCTTTTTCTCGATAAGAACCCCCTGATTCGCATACCTGCCACGGTGGCCACAATGGCGCTGGGACAGTTCACATTTGACATCGCCAATCTGCAGTCGCCACCGCTCGTCATTGCCTCGAAAGGCACTGAATACACGATGCACTACCTGCGCCTGCTGCGCACCGCTGAGACCCAGGGCCGACTTGAGCTTACCGGGTATGGCCTCGACGCGGTGCCTCTGGAAGTTTGCGAGGTATTCTGCCTGCCCCCAAAACTTCAATGTATTGCGCAACACGCTCGTGCTGTGGATGAACTGTATCTTTGGTAGGTTGTCAACATCATATCGCTCGCGTTACCACGCAACGAGATTCTGATCATCCCTCCAGAGATCCTGATGCTTTCGCGCCTCGAGGACCTTTCACTCGCGCACAACAAGGTAGAGGAGGTGCCTGTCTTTCTCACCGCGCTTGAGCGCCTCAAGCTCCTCGACGTGTCGCACAACAACATCAAAGAGCTTCCACGCGGCCTCGGCCACTGTCCTGTTCTGGCAGAGCTTGTCCTCGAGGGTAACTCCATCTCTTCACCACCACCACTCATCCTCAAAATGGGCACATCCTCGGTGATGATGTACCTAGTGCAGCTATGCGAGGCGCAGTCATCGGGCGAGATCAAACTGCAGGGTTTGGAGCTTCCACAGATCCCGCAGGAGCTCTCTGAGTTCACGCAGACCACCTCTGTCGACATTTCACGCAATCATCTCACTGGACTGCGCCCTCTGAATGTTCTGACGACGCTCACATATCTCAACGCAGCGCAGAATGCTCTGCTGGAAGTTGAGGCAGACCTCAAGAATCTCACCAATCTTGAGCACCTTGACCTGTCCTGCAACAGAATCGCATCTCTCGTTTCAGTTGTGCGCTCGATGACGCGCCTCTCCCGACTTGCGCTTGACGACAACCCGCTGCAGCACCTACCTGATGGGCTGTGGTCTCTCACAAACCTGACGAACCTCACAGTCAAGGGCTGTGACATCAAATTTCCCCCGCAAGACGTGGTCGCCAAGGGCGTCAAGTCCCTGCTGAGCTTCCAGCGAATGACCGAGCGCGGGCGCTACACCCGGCGGCTCGACCTTTCGGGTGTCGGTTTTCACGACCTGGTAGTGCCTGAAGACCTTTGGGAAGCATTGACGGTCTTGAACCTCGATCGCAACTATGTCTCAAAGCTTCCGCACCGGGTCACGGACTGCTCGCAACTTGTCGAGTTGCGTTGTGCCCACAACCAGCTTGTTCGCCTTCCTTTCGAAATCGGCAATCTCGCCCAGCTCGGCTTGCTTGACATCCGAAACAACCTCCTGCAAGCTCTACCGGACTCCATTGGGCTTCTTACCGCTCTAACCCGCATTCGTGCAAGCGGCAACAGGCTGCTTGCGGTCCCAGATACGCTTTCAGATATGTTAATGCTTACGGAGCTCGACCTCAAGAACAATGCTCTAACCCAAGTTCCGCAATCTCTATGTATGGTCAAAGGGCTGGTCCACCTTACACTAGATAACAACAACATCTCGCAGCTGCCACTTGGAATCGGGCGGCTTATCGCCCTGCAGACGCTGACGTTCAGCTCAAACAGCCTCGTTCGGCTTCCTCTAAATGTGCGCAATCTCACCACTCTCACCAAGTTTGACGCGCGCGACAATCCCGGCATGGACCTTCCGCCGGTCAAGGTGGTCGAACAGGGCATCGTTGCGATCCAGGCATTTCTGACAGTTGTGCACTCGACGATCAAGGCGCCTACTCTTGACATCTCGGGCTTTCATCTGCCGCACGTGCCACACTTTGTTCAAGCGATCGGAGGACTTCGAGAGCTTTGCCTCAACAACAACAGTATCAAGGATCTCTCGCCGTGTATCCATCTTCTCTCGTCCCTGACAGCCCTTCGCTGCAAGGAGAATCCGTTGGACCTGATTCCGGTTGAGATCGGCGGAACCACGACGCTGGAGACGCTCGAGCTCGACCAGGGCGTATGGGAGGCAGCAGCGGCGGCGCTGTATCTCTCGTCGACGCGCCACGTCCGCGGCTACCTGCGTCGAGTACTTGATGCAGGGCGGACAGGGCAATTTTCAGTCAAGGGTCTCGGAGTCTCGCGGTTACCGAAAGACTATGGGGGGCTCGATATATGGGCGCTCATGCCAGGGCTGGCGTATCTGGACGCAGCGCAGAATTCGCTGACGCAGGTGAACATTCTAGCGCACTGCCTATCGCTCGAGAAACTTGATCTCACGGGCAACCAGATCACTGCCCTGCCGGATACGCTCTCTGTTCTCGTTCGGCTCACTGGCGTCGCGCTCAGCACCAATCGCCTCGACTGTTTGCCCAGCTGCATCCAGTTCTGGACAAATCTCAAAGAGCTCCGAATCGCGGCCAATCGCATAGAGCAGATCCCAGTCGCGCTCCTTGCACCGCTGCAAGCACTCGCTTCATTGGATTGTAAATCGAATCAGATTCGGGAGGTCAAGGGGCCGATCTGGCTCATGTCAAAGCTGAAGCTGATTGAAGTCGAGGGTAATCCGATCACGTCGCCGCCGCTTGCGTTTGTACGCAAGGGTCGTGCGGCGGTCATGGGCTACTTTCGCTCAGTGGACAACGCAGGGCGCACGCGCAAACTGGCGCTCGCGGACTGTGAGCTGACGTCGATCCCGACAGAGGTGATGGCGATTCACTCGCTCGCCTCGCTGTCGATCGATGGGAACCAGGTCGAGCACCTTCCTGGGGCTCTAGCGCCATTGAAGTCGCTTACGTTCTTTTCTGCGCGCCGCAACCTGCTCGCGGAGATTCCTGCCTCGATATCCTCTCTGCAGCTCCTCAAAACCTTGGATGTCAGCTACAACAAGCTCACGGACGTGCCGATTGCCGCCCTGCAAGCCCTTCCGGCTCTTACGGCGCTACACCTCGCGGGGAATCAGCTGCTAACACCGCCGTTTGAGCTGTTTCAGCACAAATTGATCGAGACAATCACCCTCAATGACAATCCGTCACTACTTTCGCCGCCGCCGCTGCTCACGGCCGATGAGACTCAGGGGGATGAGCTGGTCGAGTTCCTCCGTGAGGAGGCGCGTGCGATCAAAACGGGGCGACTCGTGCTTACAGGTGTGCAGGCAGTCGCTTTTCCAATCGAGATCCTACGGGTGCACCACGTCGTGGAGGTCAATCTCGCCAAAAATCGTATCGAGAGCATCTCGACAGATATCGCAGCCCTGACGTCAATGACTCGTCTCACGGTTGCGCTCCCGTACCATCAGACCGTTTAGAATTCGCTTACCCTGTTCAGAATGTGCCGTATGGCGTACTTGTGTCTTTACTACATTTGCATGCATTGAAACATGCCGCTTTTGCACAGCTGGAAAACAATCTTCTGGATGAACTCCCGGCTGAAATCATGTACTGTACTGCCCTCTCGGAGCTTCGTCTTGCTGGCAACCGTCTGGGAACGCTTCCTCCGAGCATTGCAGCACTTCCACTCCTGGCTACACTCGATATTGCAAGTAAGTTGCGTTTTGTTTTGTTCTTTCAATGCCGCTGACTGTCACTTACATGTCGATACTTTGGCAGGAAATGCATTTTCTGTGCTTCCACAGGCGCTGCAGGCCTGCTCTATGCTTGCAAACCTCCAGATGCGGGGGAATCAGCTCGAGGAGCTACCGGCCTGGATATCGGGGATGGCGAATCTACGGACGCTCAATGTGATTGCGAACCAGCTTCAGGCGCTGCCATTCGAGTTGGCTGACCTGCGTCGTCTTCAAGATCTCAAATATGAAGACAACGACCTGAATTTCCCGCCGCCTACCGTCCTTGAGGGTGGTCTCGACGCAATTAAGGTATACCTTGGACGACTACGTTCAGCGCCTGCAACTGGGGTTGTGGACCTGGTGAGGGCACCAATGACAGCTTTCTCGTGCCCGAACTACCTCGCATCGTACCCGATCACTCAGCTCATCCTAAATTTCAATGGTCTCCGAGAGCTGCGGGTAGACCTTGCGCGCCTTTCCTCCCTCAAGGTGCTGGACCTCAAGGACAATGCGCTGGCTCGCATCCCTGCGGTGGTGGGCGAACTTGCCCAACTCGAACGCCTGCGAGCAGACCGCAATCGCATCGAGTTCCTTGATCCGGCCATTGGACAGTGCACCGCTCTCGTGTCCGTCTCGCTGGAAGCGAATTTGCTCAGCATGCTGCCACCCTCACTGGGGCTTTGCTCGCGCCTTCGCAAGCTGGCAGTCGCTGGCAACCCACTGGTGTCGCCGCCTGAGATGGTTGTTCGAAAACGTTCGTTGGAGTGGCTGCTTGGCTACATGCGTGCTTCTCACCACTGCAGGCAGACTGGCGCGATGCAGCTCATCTCGATGGAAATGTCAGAGATCCCTGCGGATGTGTTCGCATTCACAGCTACCACCAAGTTGTTGCTTAACTGCAACGACCTTCGTGATGTGCCTTCAGAGATGCCTCTCCTCACCAACTTGCTCTCTCTCTCGCTCGCCAACAATAAGTTGATGAGACTCCCCGTCCCCGTCTGTCATGTTTCCGTTCTTCAGTCTCTCGTCCTTGACGATAATATGATCAAGGAGCTCCCAGCGGCGCTTAATCTTCTCTCCTCTCTTCTGAACCTTTCAGTTGCGCACAACGATCTCTCAATCTTTCCCACCAAGCTGCACGGCTTGATGCATTTGCGGAAACTCTGTCTCGACGGCAATCAACTGGGCATCGTTCCCAACTCTGTGTTAGCGCTCTCCACGCTCGAAGAGCTTTCGATGCGTGCTTGTGGCGTGGCGGCCTTACCTGACGCTATCACGCTGCTAGTCAATCTGCGCGATCTGCGTCTGACTGACAACGCGATCGAAAGCTTACCTCAGCTTGGTGGGATGTCGGAGATGCGCATTCTCCGTCTCTCCAACAACAAGCTTCTCGACCTGCCCCCGTCCGTGCTCGAGCTGTTTGAGCTGCGGGAACTCTCAATTGCGGGAAACATGATCCAGAGGCTACCGCCCGAGCTCTCGTGCCTGACCGCTCTCGAGCTGCTGCATCTCGACGGGCACAACTTCGACTCCGTTCCGGCGGAACTGGTTTCCCAGGGAGGCTCTCGGGTCCTTGACTTTATGCGTCGCATGGGCTTTGCGGACTCTTCAGCGCGTCTGGATCTATGCGGAATGGGTCTCAAGGCTGTTCCTGCGTCAGTCATGCGAATCGCTGCGCTCGAACACCTTCTTCTCTCTAACAACCCTGTCACGCATCTCCCGGCGTCGATTATGCAGCTGGAGCTCCTCAAGACACTTGCGCTGGACGGTACTCGCATCATCTCACTGCCTGTGACGCTTCCAGACCTTGTGGATCTCAAGGACCTTCGCCTCGAGGTCGGCGAAATGGTGTTTCCACCCGCGGAGGTCTGCGAGGGGGGCACACAGACAATCATCGCCTACCTCCGCAAGATCAAACAGGCTTCCCTGATGGGGGCACTAGATATGAGTGGCACCAACATGCAGGAGGTTCCTGCTGAGATTACAGCTGCCGCAGGCATCAAGTCGCTCAACCTGGCCAACAACCGCATTTCGCGGCTTCCTGCTGAACTTGCGCTGCTCTCGTCGGTGACTGCGCTAAATCTTGACGGAAATCCTCTTCGCCCACACGTTGCCGACGTCGTGCAGCGCGGGCTGCCCGCATTGTGGTCGTATCTTGCTGCCCTTCTGCGAGCCTCCCAGACAGGCAAGCTGGACATGCAAGGGCAGGGCATGCGCTTCTACCCCGACGACGTTCCTCCCGCGTGGGGCGTCTCGTGGATGAACCTCGACCGCAACCAGCTGCGGCACCTCCCGCGCAAGATGGGCCACCTCGTCCGCCTCTCCTTGGTCTCGATGCGCGACAACCTTCTCGTCGACCTCCCTGAGACCCTGTCGGCGCTCACGCGGCTGGAGGAGCTGTACTTGGACAACAACGCCCTGGAGGCGCTTCCCACCTGCGTTCCAGCTCTCGGCACGCTGCGTGTTCTCTCTCTCTCCCACAACCGTCTGCGCACCCTCCCACCACAGATGGAGTTTCTCCACGCTTTGGAGCACCTCGCGGTGGATCACAACTCGGACCTCACCGCTCTCCCACTCGGACTGGGCATTCTTTCACGCCTCGCCCGCATCGACTTTGACTCCGCGACGGTGACGGAGCCATGCACGCAGTTCCATGGAGACATTGCAACGCTGTTGTGGGGCATGAAGACGATGCATCTCTCGCGGCAGTCCAACACGCTGGACCTCTCTGCCCGGAACCTCACAACTCTTCCTCGCGAAGTTCTCAAGCTTACTGGGCTTACCGCGCTCTCCGTCGCGCGCAATCAGATTGCATCTTTGCCAGACGAGATGATGGAGTTTCTCTGCAATCTTAGATTTCTTGACCTCGAGCAGAACAAGTGGGTTTCCTCCCCCCTTCCCCTTCCATCCAAAATACCCCGCATTCTCATTCCTGCAGGGGCTTCTCTGAGAGGACTGCCGCGCTGTGATTGTTTTTTGGGGGCTGATGCCACGTTGTGTTGTGATCCAGGCTGACGGCGCTTCCTCTTTCCCTGGGATGTGCGCGCGACCTCACGTGCCTATGTGCGCTCGGCAACAAGATCGCCCGCATACCAAACTCGCTCGGCCTCGTTCGGGACCGCGGAATGCTCCTCGAGCTTGATGCTGACGCCCTGGCCTCTCCACCAGCGGAGGTATCTCCCATTCGCCCGGCACCTGCCGCCAAGTCCCAGGTGCCTTTGTTCTTACGTCATTCTCTTGTTCAGCAAAGCGTTGACAGGCCGGTGCGATGGGCGCAGGTGTATGCAAAGGGAACTGCCATAGCGCTCGCGTACCTTTCACGGCTCCAAGAGTCGGAGCGCACTCGAACCCTCTCGATCGCCAAGTGGGGCCTCGACTGGCTGCCGGTCGAAGTGACCGACATCGCGCGGCTCACAGACCTCTCAGTCGCATCCAACAACATTACGGTCCTCCCGCCCGAGATTCGCAAGCTTGTAAGTCTGGTGAGGCTGAACGTGACCGACAACAGCATCGCCGCGCTGCCCCCGGAGCTCGGGGCGCTCACCGCGCTGACCGATCTCCTGCTGGAGGGCAACCCCATGGACGCTGGCTTCCCGTCTGTAGACGTGTGGGAGCGCGGCCTGCCGTTTGCGCTCGACTTTCTGCGTGAAGTCCTAGCGGCGAAAGACCAGCGCGGAGACCTCGACATCGGCCGCCTGGCCGTCAACGCGCTGCACCTGGACGCGTCGACGCTGCCGTCGCTCCACCGCCTCGCTCTCACGCGCGCGCCGGCGTATGCGCTCGACGGTTTCACGCTCTCGGGCACGCCGGACCAGCTGGCAGCGCTCACAACGCTCTCCCTACACGACTGCGCGCTCGAGTTCGCGCCACAGTTTGCCTTGGCCCTCACCATGCTCAAGTGCCTCGACCTCTCGTGCAACCGCTTCACGGACGTACCGGAGACACTCAGCGAGGCGCTTCCTCTTCTTGTGGAGCTCAACATGGAGCACAACGCCATCTCAACCATCGGAGACCACGTCTCGCTGCTCTGTCGCCTGCGCATCCTGCGTCTAGGAAGCAACAGCCTCACCAAGGTCTCCGAGGTGGTGGGCGAGGCGCTCACCGCGCTGACGGAACTCTGCGTGGAAAGCAACCAGATCGAGCTGCTCCCAGCCAATTTTTCACGCACCGCCAACTCGCTCACCTCGCTGAACCTGGAGCACAACCGCTTTGCTGCCCTGCCGGACACGCTTCTTTCCCTGACGCTCCTCCGCTCTCTGCGGCTTGCGGGCAACCCGATCAGCGAGCTTCCGCTGGCGCTTGGCTCTCTGGCGTTTCTCAAGGAGATCACTGTGCCGTCCACCGATCTCGGCTCCGTCCCCCGCGACGTCGTGCAAGTCGGCGGCGCAGCCGTGATCCGCTTCCTCTGCGGTATGGCAGAGTGCCAAGGCTCCGGCCTGCTCGACTTCTCTGGCATGAACCTCCACGTCATCCCTCCGTCCGTGCGTGGGCTCTCCTCCTCTCTGACTATGCTCAACCTGGACGGCAATCCATTGCCGCGACTTCCTAACTGGGTCGGCGAGCTGCAGAGCCTGCAGCGAATTTCGCTGCGAGGCACGCCTGTGCAGCGCCTGCCTGCGACGCTCGGCGCAATCCAGGCGCTGCAAGAAGTGGCTCTGGACGGAGGAGACACCGATTCTGAGCCTGGGGTGCAGATCAAGACCCGCCTCGTCTCCCCGCCCCCTGTCGTCGTCGCTGCAGGAAACGCAGCCGTGCTTGCGTACCTCCGTCGGTCCTACGCAGCGGTGCTGCACCGCCAGCTGGACCTCTCCGGGTTCGCTCTCACCGAATTTCCATTCGCTGCGCTCTCTGCGCCCTCGATGCTCACGTCGCTCTCGCTCTCCAACAACGCGATCGGCGCGATCCCCGCCGACCTCGCCGCCCTCACGGGGCTCAAGCATCTCGACCTCGCAGGCAACTGCATCGCGGAGCTGCCCGCGCACATCTTCGCGCGGCTCTCGGTGCTGCGCTCGCTGAGCGTCAAGGGCAACCCCGTCGCGGTGCTGCCCCTCACGCTCGGCGGCCTCGAGCAGCTGGAGTACCTCGACTTCGACCCCGCCCCGCTCACCTCGCCGCCGCGCGACGTCTCCATCAAGAGCGTTCAGGCACTCCTCCACTACGTCCGCCGCGCCTACGCCGGCCGCGCTTCGGGGCACCTTGATCTGTCCCAGTCCGAGCTCTCGGAGATCCCCGCAGAAGTGTGCCGCTGGTCGCCGGTCCCGGCAGAGGGGCCTCTGGCTCATCCCGCCGTGGGTGCCGCGCTCGCGGCCGTCGCGGACGCGCCTGCCATCGAGGCCGAGCCCGGGCAGCGCGGAGGAGGGTCCGGAGAAGAGGGTGGAGGAGGTTCTGGAGAAGAGGACGCGGAGGAGAGCGAGACGGCGATTCTGCGCGAGGTGGACGACGACGCGGTGCTGCAGGGCGACGCGTACTTGCTGGGCGAGCAGGAGGCCCAGCAGGACCGTGAGGAGGTGGGCCGCGCCGCCCTCAACAGCGGCACGCGGTGCACGCTGCCCCGCGCGAGCGCCCCTCTGAGGCGTGAAGTCCCCCTCCCTGGCAGGTCGCGCTCGAGCTGCGCCGTGAGGAAGCGGTACTTGAAGGGCAGGCTGCTGGCATCGATGACGAGCGGTGCCCTTGCCGCGCCCGACGCGGCCTGCGCCTTTGTTCGCGGCCTATGCCTTCGTTCTCGGTTCCGTTCGCTGCGTGCGCTCTCACATGGCAAGAGGGGTGCACGGGGCACGGGGCTGACGCTGGGTGCCGGCAGGTATGCGGAGGAGGACGCAGACCGGACGTTTGAGGAGGAGGCGGACCTGGAAGGGGACAACCTCGTCGAGGCGCAGCTGCCGCAGCACAGCAGCGAGGTGCCGGAGGAGACGGAGGACGGGCCGCTGGAGGTCTCGGAGGAGGAGGAGGAGGAGGAGCCGGAGGTGGAGGGGGCGCTGCTCGAGGAACATGGCGTGCAGTACCGCTCGCTCCTCTCGCTCGACCTGCGCAACAACAACATCGCTCAGCTGCGCGAGGAGGTTTCGGCGATGCAGGGTCTGCGGGTGGTGATGATGTGCCACAACGAGGTGCGCGAGCTTCCCGGCGTCATCGCGCAGCTCCGCAGCCTCACGCTGCTCGCGGCGACGCACAACCACATCCGCACCGTGCCCGACGATCTCGGGCTGCTCCGCCACTCCCTCCGCATCCTCCGCCTCGACAACAACGCTCTGGCGGCCGTTCCCCCTGCCTTTGCGGCTCTCAAGGTCTGCTCCGCACCGCTCCGCCATCTGCCCTGCCCTGCGCCCAGGAAACTTCGGATATAGAGAGCGTGCGAGTGGCGGTGAGTGTTGGGCAGCGGTTGCGACGCTGATTGATGGCCGTTGTTGTGACGCTGGCGGGCGCCTGTGGCAGGTCCTGGAGGAGCTCGTGCTGGACAACAACCGCATCTCCGAGTTCGGCGCGGGGCTTGCGCCGGGCGCCTTCCCGGCCCTCAAGCGGCTCTTCCTCAACCACAACGGGCTGGTGCGATGGGTTGCCCCGCTCAGCGGGGGCGCGGAGATGGTGGCTGAGGGTCCGGGCGCGAATGAAGCTCCGGAGGAGGCAGGGGATGTGGCTTTGGCCAGCGATGAGGACTTGCTTGGGCGCGGGTCCTCATCGGAAGAAGAGAGCCCTGGCGCGGGCGTCGATGCCGGAGGCCCCGCGGCAGAAAACGATGCTGCCAGAGACCCCGCGGCAGAGCACGATGCTGCTACCGCAGAGGGAGAGGCAGACGCCGAAGAGGAAGCAGCATCCGGGGATGAGGGCGCCGACTTTGTGGAGCAGAACGCCACGGACTCTCTGGAAGCGGGTGCAGGGGACGACCGGCAGTCGACTGCGGTGGAGGAGCAGGGCGCCGTGTCGCCTGCCGATGCGGCGCCGCCCAGCATCGAGGATGATGGTGTCGAAAAGGGGCCTGCGGCAGGCCCGCCCGCAGCGGCGCGTGCGGCCGGTACGGGCACTGTCGCAGGCATCCTGCCGAACCTGCGCTTGTTTTCGGCGCAGAACAACGAGCTGTCGGAGTTCCCTCTTCAGCTAACGGAGTGCACGAAGCTGCGGGAGCTCCTGCTGGCTGGCAACCTCATTAGCGAGGTGCCGTCCACCGTCGGGCGCTTGCGGCGCCTCGAAATCCTCGGGCTGCGCAAGAATCGTCTGCAGAAGCTGCCGCCGGAGCTATCGCGTGCCAAGCAGCTGGTGACGGTCGACCTCGGGGACAACCCGCTGACGGAGTCGCCGGCCTCGGCCCACAGCCACAACACCGCCGGTTTCCTCGCCTTCCTCTCCGCCCTCAACGCCGGTCTCCGCTCCAACGCCGCCTCCTTCGCGGGGCACGGGCTTGGCACTGTCCCCCTGCAGCTCCTGGCTGTGCGCTCGCTGACCACGCTCAACCTCTCGGCGAACGCGCTGGAGCTGGTGCCGCGCCAGATCGCGCAGCTCGACAGCCTGCGCACGCTCGACATGCGCGACAACCTGCTGAGCGACCTGCCGCTCGACATCGGTCTCTGCACCGCGCTCCACACCCTGCACCTCGACCGCAACCGCTTCGACAACGTCCCCGACAACCTCTGCGCGCTCCCGCACGTGCAGGTCCTCACGATGCAGTCGAACCGCATCACGTCGCTCACGTGCGACCTCGCCAACATGGTGGGGCTCGTGCTCCTCGACCTCTCGCACAACGAGGGCCTCGGTGGCGTGGCCGCCGACTTCCTCCGCGAGAGCGTCACGCGCCTCATGACCTATCTCCGCGAAATCCAGTCCGGCCTCGTCTACGGCGGCGTGAACCTCACGCGACGTGGCCTCAACGCCTTCCCGATCGAGGTCTACGCGGGCGCGCATGCTTTCGCGCGCCTCACGCTCGCGTACAACGAGGTGGCAGAGATCCCCGCCTCGATCGACCGCATGGTGGCGCTGCGGGTGCTCGACGTCTCGCACAACCTCCTCGCGGCGCTTCCCGAGTCGCTCGGGCGGCTCACCGCACTCGAGGAGCTGCACCTGCAGGACAACCAGCTGCGCGCGCTCCCCGCGTCGTTCGAGGCGCTGTCGAACCTCTTGTCGCTCTCCATGGAGCAGAACCCCTTCGAGGCGTTCCCGTGCCCCTTCATCAACAAGTGGACCGCGCTCGTCGACCTCTCCCTCGACACCGAGAAGCTCGCGACGCTCCCGGAGGGCCCCGTGCACACCGTGACGGAGCTGATCCCGCTCGAGGTCGTCACCCAGGGTATCGCCAAGGCCGTGCACTACCGCGAGCGCCTCAAGCAGTCGCGCGCGACTGGCAAGCTCGACTGCTCCATAATGTCACTCTGGTTCGTTCCGGCAGCCGTGCTGCAGATGCCGCTGCTCACCTCCGTCAACTTCACGGGCAACGCGCTCCTCATGCTGCCGCCGGGCATCGCGAACCTGCAATCGCTCCACACCCTCGGCCTCAACGACAACCGCCTCACGCTGCTCCCTGCGGCCCTCGCCTCGCTGGGCAAGCTCAAGCACCTCTCTGCCATGGACAACCGCCTGCAGCGCCTGGCGCCCGAGATGTGCCGCCTCTCGCAGCTCGACGAGCTCAACGTCACCAACAACCCGAACCTCGCGCTGCCGCCGCTCGAGGTGGTGCAGGCCGGGCTCAAGCCGACGCTGGCCTTCCTGAGCAAGGTGGCCAAGGGCACGTCGCACGGGCAGGTCGAGCTCTCGGGGATGCGCCTCACGTCGCTCGTGCTCCCGTGGCACCAGCTGCAGGACAAGCTGCAGGCACTCGTGCTCTCTCGCAACGAGATCGCGCAGCTGCCGCACGACACCTCAACGCTTACGGCGCTCACGGCGCTCTGGCTCGACAACAACTCGCTGACCAGCTTCCCGGAGTCGATGGGGAGGCTGCACTCGCTCAAGTCGCTCGCGCTCGACAACAACCTGCTCACGGCGCTCCCGACCTGCATCTGCTCCCTTTCCTCCCTCGAGCGGCTCACCACGGACAACAACCAGCTGCGCTTCCTGCACCCCCGCATGTCGGAGCTGCAGTCGCTCACCTTGCTCTCCGCCGCCAACAATCGCCTCACGATGCTCCCGTCGTCTCTCGCCCTCATCGGTTCTCTCCGCAACCTCGCTCTCTCCGGCAACCCCCTCGCACCTCTTCCCCCGGCGCTGCGGGAGCGACAGGACATCGAAATGGACGTGCCACGCAAGTGACTGGCGCCAATCGCGCCGCGCCCGGCCATTCTTTCGGTCAGTTGAGTGTGTGTTCCCAGTTGAGTGTGGCCAAATCTACAGCCTATCTGTTTGTACAGCAGTAAAATGAAGTGGAAGCTTTGGTGGAGTGCGAAAGGTGAAAGGACACTCTGTCGCGTGCTCATGCAGTCACAACTGTCGCAAACCGCCCACCTACCATCACCCAGCTTGTTACAACCCCCGCCCTGCCTACGAGCTCAGTCGGCGTACCCGTAGTCCCCCTCATCGTCCTCGTCCTCGTCCTCATCCACGTACATGGTGCTGCGCGCGCCGTACCCGCCGCCCCCGCCCACTCCCCGCCCATCGTACAGCGCATCCCCGTCAAAGTCCCCATCGTCGCTGCCCAGCGCCCGCCCCTGCCAAGCCGCACGCACTCCCCTCACACACCGCGCAACACGGTGACAAGGCACTGTGGAGGCGCGCGGGCGGGACGGAACCCGCTGGATGCGCGAGCCGCCAAAGTCGCCGGCGGCCTCGACGGCCTGCAGCCACTCCGCATTGTAGATCTGGAACTTCCTGAGGCGGATCTGGTTGGCCCACTCGGGGTCGAACTCCATCACGAGGTCAAGCGTCTGGTCGGCCATCTTGCGGATCGCCTCGTTCTTGTCGTACAGCAAGTCGACAAAGTACGACACCACCTGGGTCTGGTTAAGCAGCACGTCCCGCGTGGTCTCGTGCTGCAGGCACCGGAAGAAGGTGTAGGTGATCTGCAGCACGATTTCATCGTCCTCCTGCTTGTCGGCCATGAGGTCGTACAGCACCGCCACCAGGTCTGAGTTGGCGAAGATGGGCGCGCACTTGGGGTCGTTGACGCACGTCCCGATGAAGATCACGATCTCAAGCACGATGTCGTCGTCGCTCGCACCCTGTGTTGTAAAGCAAACCGCAGAATGCTGCTGTCAGCGTGCCGCGGTGCGCCGACAGGCGGGCGGGCAGGGAGGCGGGCAGGCGGGCAGGCACCTGCGCGAGGTGGGTCTTGAGGAAGGGGATGAGGTCGTAGTCCTTGAGGATCTGGTTAGGTGATAGGGTTCAGCGGTTGGATGATAGGAAACAGCGGTCCGATGATAGGGTTCAGCGCCCACGCCGTCAGCGACCGGACTGCCGTGCCGCGCGGGGCGCGCCAGGGCGGGGCGCAAAGAGGGGGCGACCTGGGCGAAGGGGATCTCGGTCATGGTCATGTTGCCAAGGATGCCAAGGAGCTCCACGAGGAGGTCCGGCGCGTCCGTCTGGCGGGCCAGCGCGGCTATATCGGAGATGAACTCTGCAAAGCGCATCTTGAGCTGCCCGTCATGGGAGGAGAGGTTGCGGAGCATCTTTGCGAGGAGCGGGTCCTTGGTCTGGAATAGCCGCGAGAGAAACGCGCCGAGGCGGTCGCCCTCAGTCATGGCCTCCGCGTTTCGCGCGTTGGAGGCGAGATTCACTGCAAGTGCGATGAGCGTCTTTTCGACCTGTTGCTCTGGGAAATTCTGCACCATGTTGACGACCATGGGCAGGCAGTCCGTGTAGGTGAACATGGATTTGCACTTGTCGTCCATGGAGATATGATACAGTAGCTTGAGAGCGATGTGGCGGAACTGTGAGCGCTTGAGCAGCTCGACACATTTCGGAATAAACCCCTGTTGCACCAGATTTGAGCGAATCTCAGTGTCGAAAGAGAGGTTGAGAAGCAGGCGGAGAACTGCCATCGTCAGATCGTCTGGCGTGCTTTTGGACGGATCGATGAACTTGCCCAGCACCACCTCGATGTTGCTCTGCCGTCCAGCATCCGTCAGCGCCGGTTTCACTCAATGCACCTCACATCCAGAGGCTACTATACTAGGCCTCGCACGAGCATTTTGTGCTGCGCACCGGTTTAGGGGTGGAACGCACCTCACGCATCTCGTCCTTGTTCTCCGCAAAGATAGAGAGCTTTTTGAGGAAGGCGACCGCGAGAAGCAATAGCTCCGGCGACTTCCGCTGCAGCATCTGTGAATAGCATACAGGTCAACGACTGGGAAGCCTTTAAAAAATGCCAGGTCGGTCGCTCAGCGGCAACATTGCGGCACCTGGACGAGCAGCGACGTGATTTTCCTCTTCTTCATCTTGCGCTCAATCGTAATATCCTCCGCTAGGTTCATCAAAACATGGAAACACACAAATAGGAGCTTGTCCTGTTTCTTTTCAGTCGCGCGCAATTTCTTCTGTTCCCGCTCCTGTTCCTCCCTCCCCAGCGTCTTGAGTTTGACTTGAAGCTCCTCCTTGCGCAGTGCGTCGCGCTTTGTCTCGAGCTCGATCACCTTCATGACCATGTCTCCCATCTTGTACTCGGTCATATTCTGGTGGAAAGCTGAAAAGTTGGAGAAGGAGAAGAAGATGTAAACAACGTTGATTACAAGGTCCATCGACTTCTTGGCCTCCTCACGGAAGATACGGGTGAGTGCACCGAGGAACTGCTCGTTCGTCGATAGGTGCTCGAGGTTGTCTGGGTCACGCGCTAGCTGCAGAATGAAGGAAGTCCCCTTGATCTTCTCCTCCATGCTGTCCTCATATAGCATCTCAAGGTACGAATCCAGGTTGTCAAGAGAAACACCATCAAGCTGGAACTGCTGCTCTCCGACAAAGCGGTCCATTTCCGACCGCTTGTTCGAGTTGAACTGATCGTCCCACTCCTGGAAGTCCTCGTCGGACCGCCCCCCACGCTGGTTGCGCTGCATGATATCCTCAAGACATCGAACAACCATAGGCAATTTGCTTTGTGACACCAGCTTGCACTTGTCAACCACATCTTGCGCAACTGCGTTCAAGTCCGAATTGTAGGAGAGCGACGTGAGCTTCACTTTCTTCACAGCCTGCTTTCGCTCCACCACCTGCACCAACCCCCCAAAACGAGCGGGTCACTGTCAAGCTCGAATATGCAGGCATGAATAGCTGTCAGTGTCAAACTGCTGCACGAGAAGCCGTTCGTGATCTGGTCGCAGTGCGCTGGATATGGCGAAGCGCACACGGCCAAGCACGAGGTATAGGCTCATGCCTGCCCGTCGACGATTTCCTCCACCTCGTAGTGTACAAGGAGCGCACTTTCGACCGGATCACACTCGATCAGGCCTGGACGCACCTTGCGCTTCGATTTTTCACTGTCGCCCCCCATGGTCGCCACTGCCGGCGTGCGGTTGGAGTCAGCTTGAGCATACAGGCTGACGACGCGTGCCCAGGCGGGGAATCCTGTGATTAATTGGCGAGACACGGCACGGTGCTGGGTGCTAGGATTTGGACGATGCGCAATTGGGCGCGGAAGGCTTTTGCACTATTGAGGTGAATGCGCCGCTGCAACAAGGCAAACGTGAGGTTCCCGGCAGGGAGTCGCCGCGGTGCCCCGAAACTTCTCCGTTCATGCTAGCACGCACGGCACGACTATGCACGCGTGCAAACCAGAATAAAGTGCAGCTCCCGACCTTGTGCCGCCGAGCGCCCTCGATGCGGTTCCAGTGCGCCCTCCGATCCTCTAGCCCCAGCCAGGCACCTGGCTTGGCCTGGTCGTTGGTTCAAAAAATCCTGAAAAGGCTCCAGTGGCCGACCTGTAGGGGCGCACAGACCAAAACAAAACTGATGGATCAGTCAACCCATTTTAGCCAACTGGATATTCTCCGAGTGTGAGGCGCGAGGTGGGGGTCCCCTGCTGGAGCACACGAAGCGCACAAGCGTCTTTGCGGCGGCGCGTCTCAACAGTCCACGCATTTCGTGGCGCCCGGGGAAGTTTCCGGGCGTGCACAGAGTGTTGGTGATCGCCGATTGAGGCGCCTCGCTGCGGGGGCGCCGTCGCCCGTCGTGTCAGACCGCGGTCCCGTCTCTGGGTCCGCGGGTGACCTGGGCGGGAGCGCGCAGCGCAAGGGGAAAGTGGGTGCGGGAACGCACCGGCTTGGGAAATAATGTCGCTCACATCTGATGAGCTCAACTACCTCGTCTACCGGTATCTGCTCGAGTCGGGATACACGCACACGGCTTTCTCATTTGCCAACGAGTCTCTGGTGACGAAAGCGAACATCAACGGTGCGGATGTCCCGCCGGGATCGCTCATCTCTTTTGTGCAAAAGGGTATGATGTATGTTGAGATTGAGCAGCACATCGACGACAATGGTGAGGAGATCGACACAGGCGACGATAAGATGTCGTTGCTGCTTCCGGGCCACGTGCGGGACGGCAATGACGACAAGGAGGATGCCGGGGACCCGATGGACCAGGATGGCGTCGAAATTGAGAGCAACAAGATCACCACGCTCTCTGGGCACGAGAACGAGGTCTTTACTGTAGCATGGAACCCTGTCAAGTCACTGCTCGCGTCGGGTTCCGGAGATTCCTCTGCACGCATTTGGCACGTACCCACAGCGGACTCCGGTCCGGAGGCGGAGCGCAACACGCAGTGGCATGTACTCGAGCACATCAACGCCGCCTCGAATGAAAAGGCGAAGGACGTAACGACTCTCGACTGGAACGCCGACGGGACCCTGCTCGCCACGGGTTCCTACGATGGGCAGGTCCTCGCCGCCCGCTCAGCGTTGCTCTTGCTCCCACACACTCAAACCAGCCTGCATCAATTGCAGCGCGCGCTTGTTGGATCTGACGGCTGTGCTTTGCGGTCAGGCACGGATCTGGAACGAGCAAGGGAAGCTGGTGATGACGCTGACGAGGCATAAAGGTGTGATCCTGCACCGTTCGCCCGTGCGATTCTGCTGCCAACCCTCTCTCGCTGCCCTGATTCTTGAATGTCACTCGCGAGACACCCCATGACATGCAACGATGTTTTGCTCCCCTGCTTCGGGTACGCGGCATGGGGTCGAGTTGACTGCCTGAGACGGCAGTGGCCCACCTGACCGTTGACCACCTCTCTTCTCACCGCGCGATGCGTACGGCAGGTCCGGTGTTCTCGCTGAAGTGGAACCGCACGGGGTCGTTGCTTCTCACTGGCAGCGTGGACAAGACAGCAGTGGTTTGGGATACCAAGACGGGAGACGTCATGCAGCAGTTCCAATTTCACGCGGCACCGACACTCGACGTGGACTGGCGAAACTCGAATTCTTTTGCAACGTAAAGATCCCCGCTTTTGCGAACCCAAATCGCTTGCCGGCCGTGAAATCATTTTGCGCTTGTACAACAGTTGTTTTGCAAAAGTCCTGACGCTCGTCTTCTCTGTGCAGCTGCTCGACCGATAAGGTTATTTACGTGTGCAAAATCGGGGAGGAGCAACCTGTCAAGAAGTTCCAGGGGCATACAGACGAGGTGAACGCGATCAAGTGGGACCCGACGGGCACGATGCTTGCGTCGTGTTCGGATGACTACACCGCAAAGGTTTGGTCAGTCAAGCAGGACGAGCCTCTGCACGACCTGCGACTGCACACCAAGGAGATCTACACGATCAAGTGGTCGCCGACGGGCCCCGGGACGAAGAACCCGTCGAAGCCGCTGCTGCTTGCGACTGCGTCGTTCGATTCCCTCGTCAAGCTGTGGGACATGGAAAAGGGGGAGTGCATCTTCACGTTGGCCAAGCACACGGAGCCGGTGTATAGCGTGGCCTTCAACCCCACCGGGGACCTCGTCGCGACCGGCTCGTTCGACAAGTGCCTGCACGTGTGGAACGTCAAGGACGGCACGCTCGCGCGCACACTCCGCGGTGGCTCGGGCATCTTCGAGGTGTCGTGGAACTCGACGGGTGACAAGGTGGCCGCGGCCTTTTTCAACAAGGTCGTGACCGTGATGGACTTCAAGGCTTCGTGACCGTGATGGACTTCGAGGCTTCAGGCGTCGCATCCTGCACACGCCAAGGCGACCCCGTCACGCACAGCACGCGGGTATTGGGGCAGGGTTTGTGAATCGCGCAGACGAGGGTGAGGGTCTGCGGGGCTGGTGTCGGAGAACGCCCGAGCGGCAGCTGCTGTCAATAAAGCTCGTCCTGGCATCTTCTCAGCGTGCAGCTTCAGGGGAAAAGCAACACTCGCTACACAATAGCAAGCGTCCGGGCTGTATCTCGCAGACTCGCGCACGCGGCGCCGGGGATCAGCAGGCCGCACACATCCATTTCGCCTCACTCCAGTTCTCTGCTCGCGCCAGTTCGCTCATGAACGGCACGGCACGGCGCGCTGCGGCCGCGCACGCCAATGGACCACGCCCAGCGCCCCACAAGCGCCGGGGCTTCGCGCTGGGAACTCAAAGGCCTAAAAGAACCGCCGCACAGGGTGCTACATCTCGCCGCCGCCGTCCATGTCGCCGCGCCCCCTGTGCCGCGGCGATTCCTCGCGCGCACGCCCCCCCGACCACGCGCCCCGCCCGTCGCCGCCACGCCCACCGCCGCTGCTGCTGCTGCCGCCGCCGCTCCGGCGCGGTGGCGAGCCCCCGCGGCGGGGGGACCCGGCCCGGCCCGGGCCATCGTACGGGCGGCGCAGGCCGTCGTCGCCGCGGCGGAAGCCTGCGCCGCGGTCGGGCGCGCCGCCGCGCTCGCGGTCGCGGTCGCGGTCATCGCGCTGGTGGTACGCGTCCAGCATGTTGACCAGCTTCTTGCGCTGGTCGTCCACCTCCCGAAGGTCCTTGGCCAGCTGGTGCACGTACTGCCCAGCGCCCCGCCCGCGTCACCACCTCGCGCCCCGCCGCGCAGAGCGCACAGCACGCTGCGCGCGGGGCTGGGCGATGGGAGGTTCGGCCAAACCTCGTCCAGCTTCTTGCTGTTTTCCTCCGCCGCTGCCTTTTCCCCGCGCAGCCGCTCTGCCTCCTCCTGCGCCTCGCGCGCCTCCTGCTTCTCGGCCTCGAGCTGCTCCTTGAGCGACTTGTTCTCCTCCTGCAGCGCAGCAACCTCTCGCCGCAGCGCGCGCACCGCCGCGGGATCGTTCTTCCCACCCACCGCCTCGTCTTTTCCCGCCGGAGAGTTGCTGGCACCATTCATGCTGCCCGTGCTGAGCCTGATCTTCTTGCCTCCGTCCTGCTCGTCCGGCGCGCGGGGTCACTATCTAGGTCCACACGGCATAAACGTGAGGGATATTGTGCAGGCTGTCAGTTTCTGGCACTGCGGCCTGACCTGCGTGGGCTGGAACTGCGGTTTCGTCTCGTCCTCGTCCGTGTTCTGCGAGGCGGGGAGAGTGAACATTAAAGCCTGGGGGCGGCACGAACGTGCCTGCACCTAAACCAGGCGCATCAGGCATTGCTCTATGCTAGCGGAAGGGATAGGGCGACGCACAATCGAACGCTTCTTCGAGAAAAATTCCTTCGGCGGACCCGACGGCGAGGACGTGGCCGACGCTCCGCCTCCGCCGCCAGAGAGCGACGCGCGAAGATCTACCTTTCCCGAGTGCTGTCCACCCTGGCGATTCTGACCCTGCTTCGACGGGCCCTGAGCATGAGAATGAGTGTGTACGCGTAGCACACAGGCAGTGAGCAAGAAAGCAGGCTCTGTCGCATGGGAGCGGTGCCGCTTTGATGATGCGTGGGGAACGCTGCTGGGACCTGCTGTTGGCTCTTCTGGCCTGGAGGCTTCACACGGTCCAGGCCCGTGATAGTGACCTCGTACCCGCCCCCGCCCTTGTTCCCCCACACCATCTTCGGGCTTCCTGTTTGGACTGTGTGCTTCTCGGCTCCTGGGTGAGCAAACGGAGAGCGCGCGTTGACACGCAGGCGTTTCACGCAGACGAAGCAGCGAAAACGCGTTTTGTGTGTGAGATGGGTGGAATGTGGGATGAGGTGGTCTCAAATCCCCGGGAGCTTTCCCGGGCGGGGAGAATGGGGGAGGGAAACGGGACAGGGCGCCTGAGGGCACCACCGCCACTTCAAACCGTCAACATCGAGACAAGACTAGCGCGGCAGGGTCCTCTCGTAAAATGTGTGGATTTGTTTGCAGCCGGGCACCAGCCTGTCGAGGTTATGATCGACGAGCCGATGTACGGGTCTTCGCGCCGCGCGTCAGAGCTCGCAAGGTGTACTCCCCGCGCTATTTTGCATTCCAAATTCCACGGCCAGCGGATCCTACCTGCAGATTTTCGACTGGAAATCCTTGTCTCGCGCAGCATTGTGGAGCGGTAGTCGGGCAAAGTAGACGGGGTGTAAGTGGTTTCCTCCTCGACATTAGGGCACGGGGGGGGACTGTAATGGGCACGATCTCAAGCATGGTGCCGGCAATCCGCTGGAAGCATAGTTGTGTCCGGTGGTTTATCCTTCTTAAAGCTATGTGAGTGCTGTACGGCGTGAAATCAAACCGTGGGGCGTTTTGCGGCCCCAATCGAGGTGACTGTCCTGTCCTGGCGCTTTGGCAGCACTGCGTGTACATGTGCTCAGATGGCGCTGCTCATCGACAAGGAGGCGAAGGTTGTGCAGACAGGTGAGACTGAGCTGGCATCGAGCATTGCGCTCGACCTCGACCGGCTGTATGGTGTGCTGCAAACACAGGCGGACAGGCTCCAGCCCGGGGTTCCGCTGCACGAAGTGATGCAGGACACTGGGCTGGGCATTCTCTTCCCGACGGTGCTGGTCCGGTTACAGCTTCCGGCTTCGGTACCACCAGCAGAGGGCGCGCCGCTTCCCTTCCACGACTATCTGCAGCACTTGGCCCACATGCACCAGGCAACACCCGCCCGCGCGCGCGCTCGACGACGGCGCCGTGTGTCAGGGTGGCTAATGCACGTACAGTGCACGCGCGTTGGTGCGACTCGCGCTGGTGCTGCCACTGACGGGTGGGGCACGAGACAGGCACTGTCGATGGCGACGCAGATCCAGGGGGATCTGCCTGCGGAGACGCACAAGTACATGGCACACCAGGTCGCCCTGCTCTATCAGAGCGTGAGCTACTCGACGCTCGACATGCGCGACCTTAAGAAGAAGATTGAGCCAGAGTTCGAAAACATCAAAAAGGTCACGGAGCAAGCAGATTCGCCAGTCCTCAACGACGAACAGCGAAGCTTCCTACAGGTCCGGCTGCGCCCAGAACCACCCATGCATCCTGCTCGACGGCAGCGCGGGCGCATTTGTGCTTCTGTTTCTCTTTGAGGCACGCTTGACGTGTGGTCTGTGCAGGGTATCACGTCGGACGCAATTGGGAGGGTCACGAATCTGTCGAAGCCACCTGCGCGGCGGGTGACTCCGTGGTTCAAGACGCTTTCCGTGTCATGAGGTAACGCGCGGGCGCGCGCCCATTGTGCGGGTGCGCGAAGCGGGCCAGCAGCAGCAAAGACGCGTCTAAACAGACTATGCGAGTGCTGCGCGTGTCGTTCTCGCGGCAGCATGCGATTCTCCGCTTCACTCTCCACATACCAGCCCAGCCCAAGCCCCTCTCTCCCACTGTCACCCGGCCCCTGCGCGGACACCCTACTTTGCGGCCTTGATGGCCTTGCGGTCCGCGCGGTTGGTGGCGTGGAAACCCTTCTCGACGTTGGAGACGGACTTGCGGGCCTGGCAGCGCTGGCACTCGATGAAGGTGAGGCGCGTCACCGAATCCTTGTTCAGGATCGTGTCGAACGACTTGCACATCTGGCACTGCACGTACGCAAGCATGTACCTGCAGGCGCGCGCCGCGCCACACCACTCAGCCGGCGGGGTGCACACGACCGAGGCAAAGAGCTCACAACGCACGGAGGTGCGATGCACGGAGATGCCCAGGGAGTGCGTGCTGCGCGGAACGGGTCGCACTTGCGCACAACCGACTCAATCTGCTTCGGCGTGAAGCGGCCCTTGAAGGTCAGCTTCCCCTCAGGATCCAGCGAGCAAGCAACACCCAATTCGGCGTTGAAGTACGACATGACGTGCTCCATGGTACGGTGGATCTTCTTGCAGATGTCTTTGAAGTTGACGAACACCGTCTTCTTCGACCCTTCCCTCGCAACCTGCCCAAAAACACAGCCATCAGCAGGCTGCTGCTGCGCTCAATCTGGGCTTGCTGCCCGCCAGCCCCACCCTGGCCCTAATTCACTGTTCCAATTCTCACTCTGCACTTCTTGCCCTCGCCCTTGCCCTCTCGGCTCAGGGTAGAACAGGGGCAGAGCAGGCGGCGGCAGGCGGGAGGCTGCGGCGCAAGGCGCACCTGCGGCGGGATCATAGTGAACTTCTTGCCGCCCATTAGCTCCGGGTTCATGACCGAGAGCGCCTCGTGCACTCGGTGCAGCATGTCCGCGTACGGGTAGATGTCGTTGGGCCCAATCTCATGCGGGTCGCGCGACACCCCGACCTCGCCACTCTCGTCCTCGTTCTGCGAGCCCGAGGAGGAATGCTCAGCATCTCTGCCCCCTCGAAGGATGACAAGCAGAAATGGGGATTGGTGCACGATCCGGATTGCTGGTGGGAATCGTCGGGGTGCCGGGGAAGGGCGGGGGGGGGCTGGCGGGGCGGTTCGTTTGTTGGGTAATGGTGCAGAAAGGAGGCTGACCTTCACTTTCTTGACTTTCTTCTTCTTCGTGTCCATACCGAGATCGAGCTCCTCCATCTTGTTGTTGGGCTGTCAGAGGAGGTGGACGTCAGAACCTGCAGCTCACACCGACCAGCGCCAGCGCTCCCCGCCCCGGGGCAGGCCGGGAGCCATAGAGAAAAAAGGTGCCAGCCGATGCAAACTTCGCGCGGCTGATCTAGATTTTCTAGGTGCGCTGATCTATGCTGCGCTGAGTCTAGCCAGGCTACTCAGGCGAGAGATCGGTAACTCGGCATGACCCTCCACGCAGCTGCGCTTCCAGATGTGCGGGGGCAAATGCCCCCTCCAAAGGCTTCGCACACTCAAATAAGTGCGCCAAAGGCCGCGCACAGAGCGCTAGGCTCCACTGGTCTCACTTTGGGCTGCGGCTGGGACGCTCAGAGGGTCAGGCGGGGAGCCACCTCATCGGTGTCGGACATCGTGGAGCGCGTGTATTCCCGTGGTAAGTGCGTCATCACACTTCAGTCTACTTGATTGACTTTCGAGTGCAAAAAGAGTCAAAAGTCATCTTGGTCCATTTTTGATTTGGGGAAAGGATTTTCGGGATCAAACAAGGTTCGATCCGCTGAACGCGGTCTCGCTTGCGGGCGGCCGCGGAGGAATGCCAGCAACGAGACGATGCTCGCCCGGATCCCAGCAAACGGCACTCCGTGGGATTCTTCTTGCTGTAATCGCAAACTCTTCCCTGGCCTTTCATCTTGCCTCGCACTATGGCGTCAGACTGGGCCAACATGGGCGCAGCCACTTTGTGCAGCACAGCGCCCGCGGCGGCCTTCCGACCCCTCGGACGGCCGCATTCTCTCGTAGCCCCAGCCTTGGTGCACTACGCGTGCAACTTTCGGCAAAGGCTGAGAAGAGCGACCAGGATCTGCTGGAGGACGCGTATGAGGTTCTGAATGTCGCTGACATCGGGTTCACGGAGGCTGGTTTGCTGCTGGAGCGGAGCCAGCGCGCAAGTGCGCAGAAAGGAGAGGTACTAGTAGAGGAGGGTCAAGATGTTACTGTGCCGGCGAAGGAGCGGCGTGTGTTTCTGATCCTCTCTGGGTCTCTCCCTGCTCCGCCGCCCGCGAAAACTCGCTTGGGTTTGTGCATCCTGCACTGCGCGCCATGCAGCGGCCGAACCCACAGCTAGCCGACCCACCTTCTCTTTTCGGCCATGGATCCGTGCCCGCCATACCCTTCTCTCCCGCCCTGCACCCCCTCCCAGCTCCCACCTGCTGCTGACAAGGGGACTGTGGCCGGCCGCGGCGCAGCTCTGTGAGCGTGTCGCGAGGCGGGCGGCAACTGACGCGCCTGTCGCGAGGCGACTTCATCGGCGAGAGCCGCTTCCTCGAAGTCCAGGCAGGGCCCCACCTTGCGCGCCGCCACTCGCGCGCGCGCCCGCGCCGCGGCGGGCGGCTGAGCGCTGGCGCGGTGCGGGCGGGGCATACGCAGGCGCTGGAGAAGCTGCGGACACTGCGGATCGACCCGGTGGTGGAGCTCTTTGACGCGGCGGACCAGGACCGCTCAGGCGCCATCGACTGCCCTGAGGTGCCGCCCCCGCGCCCTGAGCCAGCGGGACGGGCCGTGCTGCGGCAGCGCCCTTACTGGGCGGGCGCGGCCGGCGGGGCAGGTTGTGGAGGTCTTCCGGGGCGCGGGGATCGAAGTGAGCCTCGAGCAGGCCGAACAGGCGCGTGCTTCATCCTCATCCTCATCCTCATCCGTTCCTCCTCATCCTCTGGCTGCCGCCTTCTCCCTGGCGCAGCGGCGTCCAGCAGCCCGCGCATCGCGGCCAGTGCCAGGGGGGCGAGACCCTGATGGGGGCAGCGACCGCGGGCGGGGGAGCAGGTGATCTCGCGGCTCGACTCCAACGACGACGGCCTGCTGGAGCTGTCGGAGCTGCAGAGCCTCTCGACCGAGGTGCGGCACAATAACTTCCTCCATCCTCTCAGAGTGGCTAATCTCGAAGAGCTCTTGAAGGGTCGGGGGCTGCGCAGAGAGGGGGTTGGCGGGCGTGGGAGCGCTGACTGCTGCTGCGCGGCGCAGATGCAGCGGAGCGGGAAGCGGGCGCTGCAGAAACTGTTTGCTAAGTACGATCTGAACCGGTCGGGGACGCTGAACGCGCGGGAGGTGGCGGCGCTGCTCCGCAACGACCTCGGCGTCGAGGCGACAGAGCAGCAGGCGCAGGCCTTGATCGAGACGCTCTCGGGGCGCGTCGGCGCTGACCTCTCCCTCGCCGACCTCCTCAGCCTCCTGCAGCGCCTCAGGTGCTACCGCCGCCCGCCGCCCGCGCGCGCGCGCCCCCCGCAGCGCCCGACCGCGGCGCGGCGCGGGCAGAGACTCCAACTCGCTGCGCGCGGCGTTCGCCAAGTTCGACGCGGATCAGAGCGGCAAAATCTCGCTCGAGGAGCTCGCGCCGCTACTCGAGTCCCTCGACGTCACCCTCACCCCTCCGCAGGTCCCCGCGCCCTTCTGCGCCCGAAGGCAGCCTCTGCCCTCGGTCCCCCGCGGTGTCGCTGCGTCGGTCTCGGATCGCGGCCCTCACACGCGCCCCTCTCTCCCGGCGCGCGGCGCCCGCCCGCGCGCTCACGGCGGGCGGGCTGGGGCGCGCGTGCCCGGGGCGCAGCTGGAGGTGCTGGTGCGGTCGCTCGACCTCAACAATGACGGCGAGGTGCCGCCCCGCCCCGCCCCGCCCCGCCCCGGTCATGTTGCTGCGGCATGTTACTGCGAGCGGCGGCGTGACGGCAGCGCGCGCGCAGATGGACCTGCAGGAGGTCTCGGCGGCGATCGCGCGGGTTGAGGACGGGGGACTGGGGCGCTTCGGAAGCGCGG
>ENA-UOXV01001981-UOXV01001981.1-marine-metagenome-genome-assembly--contig:-NODE-1981-length-27394-cov-5.565456_pt1 | contig 27394 bp, 38 predicted proteins | sample MGYA00238165_ERZ766961 | MGnify/ENA primary metagenome ERZ766961 (study PRJEB28924, sample SAMN03173240) | marine metagenome | biome: Marine; feature: Water; material: Subsurface seawater | place: North... | reverse complement strand
CGCCCCCCGCGCGCCTCTGCCGCCCCCCGCGCGCCTCTGCCGCCCCCCGCGCGCCGTCCTCGGCGCGCGGCGCTCACCCCGCACGCGGTGCCAGGTCGTGCTGCGCCGCTCGGCCGGCGTGCCTGCCGCGCGCCTGCGCCCGAGCGTCTCCCCGTCTCCCATGCGCGGCTACCAGCAGCCGTCCGTGAGCCCTGGTGCCTCCCGTGCATCCCGCCCCCGCCGCGCCCGCGCCCCCTTCCCGCGGGTGCCCTGACGGGGCTGCGGACCCGTCAGGCCCGGTGCACATGTTCGCCGCGCAGCAGCGCTGGCCGTCGCAGGGGCACCAGGGCCCGCTCTTGTCGCCGGCCATGGCGCGCCAGGGCGCTCCCTTCGCCTCGCCGGCGCCGGGCCGCCCAGCCATGCTGCAGCCGCAGCCGCCGCAGCAGCCGCCGCAGCTGCAGCCCGCGCCGCAGTACCTGCAGCAGCGGTCGCAGCCACCGCCCGGCGCGCCGCTGCAGGACGCACGGTGGCAGCACGCGCCCGGCGCGCCCTACGGTTCGCAGCCCTACGACGGTTCGCAGCCGCCCGCGCCCGAGGGCGAGGGCGCTGGAGCCGTTGGCACTTCGGGCGACAGCTGCGGCATCGGCGTCTTCCTTGAGCGCTCGCCAAACGGTACCCGTCCCGCCCCCGCCGCCCTGTCCGCGCCGCGCCGCGCCGCGCCGCCTGTCGCGCGGGCTGAGCGCTGCTGGCCGGGCGCGCGCGCAGGGCTGCTATCCATCAAGGCGGTCAACGGCGACTCCCCTGCCGCCGAGGCGCGCCACTCCCGCCCCCCCCTGCCGGCGCGCGGCTGCAGCAGAGCGGCGCCGTTGCTGATTGCAGGGGGCGTGGGCGCTAACGGGCGGCGAGGTTTGGGCGCAGGTGGACGTGCAGCCGCTCGACTTTCTGGTGGCCATCGACGGCCAGACCACCCTCGGGATGCCCATGCACCAGGCCAGCCCCCGTCCCCGCTGCCATCCGCGCCCTGCCACCCGCCGCCCGCCCCCCGGCGCCATGCCGGCGCTGAGCGCGGTCCGGGGGCGGCAGGTGCGCTCGATGATTGTCGGGCGGCGGGGGACGAGCGTCGCCCTCGCCCTCAGGCGCATGACCATCGACGCTGGCACGGGGGTGCGACCAAGCGCCCCGCGCCCCGCGCCCCGCGCCCCCGCCGGCGCCGCGCGCGCTGCGCGGCGCTGACGCGGCGGGGTCGTCGCGCGCAGGGCAAGCAGCTGTCGCCCGTGTTCGAGGTGTCGATCCGGCGAGAGCCGCCGCGCCAGCGCGCGGGCGCGCCGCTGCACGCGCTGCAGCAGGGCGGGCCCCACCCGGGCGCACTGCCACTGGCGTCGCAGGGCGGGGCGCAGCTAGTGCCGCCGCTTCGCGAGACGCCGCCGATACAGCATGGAAGTCATGCAAGTCTCTTTCATATGGGCCCGCCTGTGGAGGACTTGCAGACCCTCCAGGCGCCGCTCCCACCGCGGGAGCAGCCGCGCGCGGTGCAGCCGGCGGGCGACAAGGGGCTAGGCGCGGCGGTGGTGGTGCCGCCGGGGTTCGAGGACCGGTGCTCGATCGGGGTGCAGCTGGTGCAGTTCGAGGGCGCGCTGATCGTGGAGGGCGTGACGCCCGGGGGGCCCGCGGACCGCTCGGGGCTGATCGCGCGGGGGGACCTTCTTCACCGCTTGGACTACCGCTCGGTCGCGCAGCTCTCGGTCGAGGACGTGGCGCCGCTCCTCCGCGGCCCCGCGCTCTCCTCTGTCGTCCTTGGCATCATCAAGCCCCGCCACAAGCTCCGCGTCAACGTGCGCCTCCAGCGCGAGTTCCTCCCGGGCGACTTCACGCCCGTCTCCCTCCTCACCTCCGACTCTCCCCCGCCTGCCAAGCCCCCCGCCCCGGCCCTGGCCCCGGCGCCCGCCCCGGCCCCGGCGCCCGCCCCGGCCCCGGCTGGCGGCGCGGTGTACGTCTCGGGGGGGCCTCAGCCTGTGCTGGGCGGAGGCCTGGGGGAGGAGGAGTCGCTCAACTCGACTGGGTTCGGGGACGTGACCGCCGACGACGACGTCGTGCTCTGAGCTTCGTGCGCCGACAAGATAGCGCGCAAGCGCAAGCGCTGTCGCCGCGCGCGCAGCTCGCGCGGGAGGGCGCTGCGGGGCACACAGTCCCCCGCAGCGCGTTGTTCTCTCTAGAGAGCCTAGTGCCTTCACTAACAAGTCAGGGCCGAAACCGAACCCCCCCTGCGCTCTGCGCGCAGGCGCGCACCTGCCTCTCCCCCCCCCTCACCCCCTGCACACGCCGCGCCTCACGGGAAGGAGCGGGTCTCGGCCTCGGCTCCATCCATCTCCATGGCCTTAGGATCCTGCCGCGGCTGCGCCTCCCCGGCCGCCTCCGCCTCCCCGGCACGTGCCTTTGACGCGTCCTTGCTTTTGTCCTTGCCCGTGCTCTCGCCCACGTCCCCCGCCGGCGAAGCGAATGCAAGCCCCTTGATGTCGCTGCCCAGCGCGTGCGCCGGCGCAACAAACGCCACCTTGCGGCCAGCCTGGGCACACGCGCGGGTCAGCGCTGGGGCATGCGAGCGGCGGCGCGCGCGCGGGGCGGCGGGCGGGGGGCGCTGCTCGGTTGGGGGGTCGGCAGACCTTGGCTGGCTTCTTCTTATCATCCTGGGCCTTTGCCTGGACGACGGACCCCGTGCGCTGCTGCACGCCAGCGATGTCGAGCACGGTGTTGGCGAAGATGGGGATCGAGTACAGCACCGTGGCCCACGTCGACATGAGCGCCATGCCCAGCGCGCCGAACGGGAACGCGTTCGGGTCGTCCTTGGCCAGCGCCGCCGTCCCAAGCGTCATGGCCGCGCCGCCGGTTGAGACGCCACGGGCGCAGTTGGACTTGATCTGCCGAGCTCTCACCTCTCAAGGTGAGCGGGCAGCAGCGGACGGCGGCAGCCGAGGCTTTGACACACGAGGCGCGGCCGGGGGCGGGGGGGGGGGGGTGGGAGTCTGGGGCAGCGGGGACACGCCTTCATGCTGTTGAGGATGGTCTGCCCGAAGTTGGCGCCGACGATGCCCGTGATGACGACAACGGCCGTGACAAGCGAGGTGGTGGCGCCGATGCAGCCGGCCTGCACGACGGCGAGGGCGGCGGTGCCGCGCGGGAGGAGCGCGAGCTTGAGCGACTCCACGGGCTGGAGCAGGCGCTCCATTCCCGCGATGAAGAGGATGCCCGTGAGCGCGGACCAGAAGGATCCGCCGAGGATCGGCAGCCAGTTGGGGAAGAGCGTCTTGCGCCGGTTGTAGAGCCCGAAGGCAAACGACCAGATCGCCGGCGCCAGGAAGTACATGATTGCGTTGCCGGGCGCGGCGAGGATGGGCTTGCCCGGCGCGATGTAGGAGCCGAGGAGCGCAGAGAGGGTCTGGCCCGTCGCGGCGCCGTAGCCGATGAAGACAACGTTGACGAGCGCGAAAGTCGTCATGAGCGGGTGCCACACCTTGTTCACCACCTCAGGCAGCTGCGCGCCGATCTTGATCCCCGCAATGAAGCACAAGAGCGTCACCGACGTCATAAAGGCAAACTGCGTCGCGGCAACCGTGGGCGCAACGAGCGCCGCCACAGCAGTGACCGCCGAGAGGGCGCCCCACGTCCCGAGGAGCAGCCCCGAGAACCCGCTACCGTACGACCCCTCCTTGGGCGCCTGCGACCACGCGCCCCACGCTCACGCCCGCGCGCTGCAGCAGGCGCGCGGGCAGCGGCGTGCGCCGGGCGGGGGAACGCACCTCGGTGTTGGACTTGGAGAGGGACTGGAGGAAGACGGTGACCTTGGCCGTGGTGGTGTACGACGCCACCACCACGACCGTCACGATCGTCAGCAGCTTGGCGATGTCCGCGCCCGCGAGGAGGCCGGCCGACGTCGGGACCGCAACGAGCGCCGGGGTGTAAAAGAGCGGCAGGAACTTGCCGAGGAGGTCCACGCCGGGCTTGAAGAACTCGTTCACCTGTCACCCCGCGCGCCCGTCACCAGCAGGTTGCACTACACGCACTACACCGACCGCCGCGGGGAGGGGCGGGCCAGCTGCCTTGTCGGCAGCGCGCTCGGGGAGGGCGAGGAGGAAGGCGAACATGGCAAACATGCCGAAGAGCGGCGGAGGGACAGAGACGATAGCGGCGCGCGCGAACGTCTCCTTGGTCAGCGCGTTGAGCGCCATCAGCGCCAGCAGAGACGGGATGCATCCAATAAGGCGCACGACCTGTGCCGTCAGCTGCGACGCAGTCGACGGCACAAGTTCGGTGGGCGGCGCAAGCTCGGCGGGCTGCCGTGCGCCCCTCGCGTCAGCAGTGTGCGCTGCAATTCCTTTCCACGCGATGTATCAGCGAGCGAATGCTGCGTCTGGGAACCAGGAACGCCTTGCAGGCACATCTGGGATATCATCACCTCGGACGTGGCGTCCGCGGAGAGAGAGAGCACGCCACTTGGCTTACGAGAGCGCGGGATCGCAGCACGCAGCGGCGCGGCCGCCGCAAGCGGCGACACTGCCACATTCCTGCCAGACAAGTTTCTCCGCACAAGTCAGGTTTGAAAGGCCACGCCGTGGTCCCAGGTGTGCAGTCCACAGAGCTCGGAGGTTGCGTTGCGGTAGTCGGGGCGGGTAAGGGCAGCGGGGATCCCCTAATGCTCAGCGGAAAGCAATGCCCCCCTCCACCTGGGTCTCGGAGCCAGGGGCTGGGTTGGGAACACTAGCACAGGATCCTGCTGCTATATTTCTAGGAAAGCTTCCTCGCAGCGCGGTAAGGGCTATATCGGCAGCTGCGGTGGATGCATTGCGCAGGGCGTTCCTTGAAGGGGCCGGGGAGGCGCAGCAGCGCTCTGTGGATCTGTGGCTGGCGGCGGGACCTGATTGCGGACGGGGCGGCTAGACGCGCATGCACGGGCGGAGTGACAGAGAACGCGTCGGCAATTGGGAGTCCGGCTGCGACGGCAATCGCCGCAGCAGCAGCCAGCCGCCGGTGCACCATCGAGTTCTTCAGAGCGTACCTTTCAAGACCTCGGAGGGATTTCGTTCTTTTGGACCGCGTCCACTTTCGTGGAAAGTGGAGTCCGAATTCGTGTGCCGTTTGTCATTAAACGTATCTGTCTCTTCCGATTGGACGAAACGTTGTATTTTCGGACGGGTGGCGTCCGAGGTTGTACCACGCGTAGGCACACTGCGGGCCACATTGACCCGCCGCCCGAGCGGCGGGTCAATGTGTGCACTCTGTCAACTTTCGCCGCAAAGCTCGTATGGGAACGCGCCGCGTTCATACGCCAAAAGTGGGAGGTGTTTACTTTGGGGGATCGGCCGATCACTTAACCGGCCGGAAACTTGACGGGTTTGTCTCGGGATCCATTTTCCGATCCCTCGCTCGCGATGCTCCGGACCACCGCTGCCGTTGCGCTCCTAGCTGCCACCGCCGATGCCTTCTCGACCCCCGCCCTCTCGGGCCTGAAGATGCAGTCGGCCGAGAAGTCCGCCATCAGGTTGACCAGCCATCCGCTGTCCTGGGCGCCGGTTACGGTCACCTCGCGTCCCTCTGTGCCCATATTACGTCATGGATCTGGGCACGCGGCGCCCGGCGTCGGCTCGGGTGCCGAGGTGTCTTGTCTCGTGGGATATTGTCGCACATGTAGAGGCGAAGGCGTGGGGGGGCACCGGTGGCCCCCCGCAATCCGCCCGAAGAGTGCTGCTGCCGCAACGGCGCGGGAACAGAGCTCGTGTCAGGCCGGTGTGCGTGTGGGTCGACCTCGGGGTGTAGCGGCAGTCTGTTACTGCAGCCGCGAACGGATTCCGTGTGAATGATGTTCCGGATTCCTATCCGCCCGCTCCAGCAGGTTGGATCAGGAGACGCGTTGCGAGGGTGTAGCCACGAGGTCTGGCGCGGCGGAGCTCCACGGGAGCTCCGGCGTATCCGAGCAAGGGCGGGATTGGTGTCGGGGCTGCGTGGGAATGGTTTGAGGCGTCATCTTTGCAAGAGGGCGTCCAATCCCGCAAATCACCGAGGATACCCGGCAGCCACGGGCCTCGAATGGCACCTACTAAACCCCTGCGCGCCGGCAGCCGCTCTGACCTCGTCAAGTCGGCTGGCGTGCTCGCCGCCGGAATCGTCGCGGCGCCGCTCGCTGGCAATGCCGCCTCGTTCGACCCGCAGACTGGTTTCCCCAAGAACGACGCTAAGCGTGGCCAGCTCTGCAACGGCTCGGCCTCCAAGGCAAGCAGCCACTCGCGCAGCACTGCGCGCCGCGATGCGCACAGAACCCCGCGTGCCAATCACGCGTGCGCAAAGGAGGTGTGAGATGCGGTTGAGGAGCTCCTCTGACCGTCGACACGGGGTGCGGGGAGCAGGGCTGCCAGCCGATGACGCAGGCGGCGTCGATCCTCGACAAGCAGAAGGCGATCCTCGCCGGCAAGATTACCGTCGGCGTCAACAAGGTGAGCCCGCGCTGCTGCAGCGCGCCGCCGCGAGCCAAGAGCGTCGAGGCGCTCTCTAGCGCCCGGGTTGGAATGTGGCGAATGCCGTGGGGAGATGATGAGGGAGGAGGGAGGAGGCGGGAGGGGGGAGGCCTGCGGAGCCGCGCGCGGATGCCGTGACGCAGAGCGAGGCGCGGCGCGCGCACTCCGCAAATGTGCGCGAAGCATGGCGTGGGATGGGGCAGACCCTGTGGAAGAGCAGGTTAAGTGGGGCTTTGGTCCGCCATGGCGTGGGAACAGGCGCGGCGCCGTCTAGCCTGGTGGCTGCAGGGCCTGTGGGGGGGGTCGCATTGCAGGAGCCTGGTGCTCTGATTGCGGGCGGAATGCCGGAGGGTGCAGCCACTGGTTGCAGGCGGGAGTCAGAGTATGGCCCGCGCGGTGCTCACGCGTGCGGCACGTGGCAGGTGGACGTGCTCGTGGCCGAGGTCGAGAAGCAGATGGCGGGCAAGGCCAAGAAGGGCGGCGACAAGGGCGGCGACAAGGGCGGCGACAAGGGCGGCAAGAAGAAGAAGGGCGGCGTCCTCGACAAGGACTACTGCCTCCGCTTCTCCGCGTACGGCCCTGGCCCTGTCCCCAGCGAGCTGTGCGGGCGCTGCGCTGCCGCGCGGCGTGCAGGCGGGTGACGGGTGGGCGTGGATGGCAGGCTGTACCTTTCGCCGCTGGCGGAGTCGATGGAGGAGTACGCGCTCCGCGAGGTGAACGGCGCCAAGGCCGCGGGCGGCGCGGGCTTCCCCAAGCTCAAGGAGAACCTCGCTTCTGCCGAGGGGTCGCCGCTGTACCAGTACGTCAAAGAGGTCGAGAGCGGCATCTCCGCCATCTCCACGGGCGCCAAGGCCGGCGACTCGACCGCGGTGATCGCGGCGGCGGGCAGCATCAAGAAGGCGGGCGAGTCGTTCCTCTCCCAGGCCAACGCCCCGGTCATCTTCAACTAAGCTGTGCCGAGCACATGCAAGCATGATAGCCGAGCAGGGCGATGCGGGGGGGCCAGGGGGCAGCCGCGTGCGTTGTCTGTGCGTGGTGTGAGAGTCAGATCTGGAGTTGCAAATGCAATGTTCCGGGAACCACAACGCACTCGACGCGCTCCCCGCTGTAGAACCGTGCGTGCCACCCACCCTGTCCTGATTCTCTGCCCAACCCTTAAACCCTCGAGCAACCGTCACCCTGCCCGTCGTGCCACACCATGCGCGACCGGCATGCGATGCTGAAACGCGCCTCAGGCGTTGCGGCCCGCGTGGCCCGTGTGGCCGAAGGCGTAGGAGCGGATGGCGGCGATGATGGGGGAGAGGAGGGGGATGAAGAAGTAGCGGAGGAAGTGGATGTTGATGGTGAAGGAGAGCAGCTGCGGCGGCTTGTCGAACTCCGCGATGTAGCGCGCCGTGTGCATGAGCAGCGCCTGCACCGCAGCCACCGACTGCTGCGCGGCGTGGCCCTGGCCTCGCTCGTCTATGGCGACCGTCGACACGTCCACGCCAGCTGGCTGGCTGAAGGTGGTGTAGGGCACCGAGCTGCCAGGGAGAGCAACGACAGGGCTGAGCGCTCCCCTTTCTATTTCTAGCCACCCTTTCTATTTCTAGCCAAGGCTCAGCGCCTCGCAGGGCCAGGTGCACCGCACGGGTCCGAGGTCGCCGCCGAGGGCGGGTAGAACCTTCCACGCCGCCCGAGGGTGCCCCCGACAGCAGGGCTCTCGCGCCCCCCCATGTCCTGCCGATCCCACGGCGGCGGCGCATCGGGGTCGAGGTCGTGCCAGCTGCGCACAAAAAATCGCGCGCGCCCCGCCGTGCGTGAGTCCATGGACAGTCGTGCAGGGGCGGGTGCGTGTGCGTGTGCGGGGGCGAGGGCGGGGGCGGGGGCGGACTTGTCGCCGTAGTCCTCGGCGGAGCGGCGGTGCGCGGAACCGGGGACAAGGCCGCTCGACGAGCGCTTGTGCAGCATGACGCCGCCGTGCTGGGGGGGAAGGGGGGGGGGGCGCCGCTGAGCGGGAGCGCAACACCGGCGCGGGAGGCGCGCGGGGGCGCGAGGGCGCGGGGAGCGGGCAACCTCGTAGTCGCCCGCAGCGGAGTTGGAGCGCGAGTTCTCCTCCGAGGCTTCGTGCCCGCGCATCATCTGCTCGCCCCCCCGCACTCCTCAGCGGAGCGCGGGGCGCGGAGCGCGAGGCGCGGGGCGCACTTTGATGGGCTGGTGCTGCTGCTGCTGGTCGGCGAGGGCGATGCACGAGGTGTAGTACTCCTGCGCGCAGCCGTCAGGCCTCACCGCGTGCGCGCGAGCCGAGCGGCGGTGCGCGAGAGAGGGGGCGGGGGGTTGCAGGAGCAGATCGAGAGCGTTTGGGGGGCGTGCCTTGTGGAGAAGGGCGATGTCGGACTTGCGGAGAGAGTGGATGGCAAGCTTGAGGCGGACGATGACGATGAGGAGAAGCGAGAAGACGAACACGTCGACGCGCGAGCGGAGGTCGAACACCGTGAGCTGGTCGAACGAGTAGGCGCTCTGGAAGAAGAAGATATGCGACGTGTACGCCAGCACCGACACCTGGCACACCCCACACGCTCCCGTGAGCTCCCCGCTGCCTCGCGCGGTCGCACGGTCCTGCGCCACGGCGCAGCTGGGACGCGGGGGGCGTTGAGGGGGCGCGGGACCAGCATGAAGTGGAAGATGACGTCACCCTGCTTGTTCCTGAACCCAGAGTAGCTCTCGACAAGCATCTGGCAGCGCCGAGCCGCACGGCCGTCAGCCCGCGCCGCCGGGGCCGCGCGGGCGGGGCGGGGGCTGGGGCGCGTGAGGGGGGGGCGACCTGGCGAATGCGGCACCAGAGGAGGAGGTCGTCGTGCTTCTGCAGGTTCAGGAACTGGATGAACTCGGTGCGCGCCGTGCCCTTGGGCAGCGCACGCAGCCACGCCGCACGGAGGCGCAGGAAGAGCTCAGCCTGGGTGGAGGCGCGGAAGAGGCGGAGCTTGTAGTAGAAGGCGAGGTCGTTGTAGAACCCCGAGGAGGTGATGAAGAGGAGGCGGTAGGTCAGGTACCCCGACACCGCCGACGTCGGAATCGAAACGAACGCGTGCAGCCAGCCGTTGCCGCCGCACACCCAAAAGTAGACCTGCGACCACCACGGGAAGTCGGCGCCCTGCGTGCCGCGGAACCACTTGAACATGCGGTGGACGAAGGGCATGAGGGCGTGTACGACGCCCGCGATGGCCGAGGCCTTGTTGGAGAACCAGCGGTAGCGCGTGGCAAAGAGCACGTCCGCAATCGCGCCGATCTGGTCCACCAGGTGCCCCTCTGGCGTGTGCGCGCGGAACGCGAAGATCGCCTGCAGCTCGTTCTGCTTGATGGACTCGGAAATGGCAGGGTTCAGCCGGCGCCGCACGAGGCGCGCGGGCTCGAAGCCGGAGATGGTGGAGATGTAGGTCCCGATGATGAGGTAGATAGCGATGGGCGAGAGCACCTCCGAGGGCGAGATCACCTGCATCGAGGAGTTCCAGATGCAGTACACCATCACCGAGAAGAGCGAGGGCATCCAGAGCTTCATGAGGTAGTACTGGAACGAGTCGTACGAGATGTACCCAACGGGGAGCCACTGCGACTCTGTGAGCAGGTCGTAGAGCGACTTCTTCTCCCCATCCTCGGTCGTCCCTGCGGTCACGTGGAGCAGGTCGAGCACCACGCACAGCGGGAGTGCCACGACCGCCAGAGAGTCTGACATGAAGGTGAGCCAGAACTTGCGCCAGTTGAAGAAGTTCTGCACTCGTTCGAGGCCAAAGAGCTTGCCGATGCGACGGTACTCGTGCGCGCGCTTCTCGAGCACCTCTTCCACGTCTTCGTCATCACCAATCTTGAGGCAGTGGGCAAATGCCAACAAAAAATCTTTGCCGTTCACCGGCGTGTTGTCCTCGTTGTACTCAGACGCCCCCTGCGACTGCTTGTACAGCTCGGCGATCAGGTCGTTGATGAAGTCTGTGCCAAAGTCGTCCGGGGCCCACGAAGCGATGTCTGAAAGGTCCATGAGGGTGATGTAACCGTCACCGTCCGCGTCGATGAGGCGGAAGGCTTCCCAGACGGCACGGATCTGGTCCGAGGTGGTGGTGCACGCCGCGGCGCTCTCGAGCGAGGCTGCGTCGCAGACCGGGCAGGTGAAGGCATCGAGCAGAATCTCCTTCTCGTCCAGGTCGCACTTGATGCGCAGCACCGACAGCAGGTTGTCGAGCTGCTCCGGCCCGGCAAACGAGTGCTTCTGCAGGAAGTTGCTCAGCTTGGGCTTCTGCCCAGGCGTCTCGTCCATCTGCACGATGCCGACCGAGGACGCCATGCGGGTAAAGACATCCTGGACCGAGCCATGCGCGTACGATTCAGGCGGCTTGTCCACCACAGGCGGCGCCATCCACGAGTAGCCTTCGTCGCCCTCCGACTCGAAAGAGCCGGACTGCCCCGACGCGTCACTCGGTGTTGGGCCCGCGCCCGAGCCGCCCGAGACCCCGGGCGTGAGCGTGAATGGCTGCCCCTGCCCGCCGCCCTGTCCACCCCCCGGGTACCCTACATGCTGATGCATCTGGTCATGCTTGCCCTGATTCGAGGCACCTGAGGTCGGAATGCTTCCCGTCGAGGCGCCGAGCTTGCTCAGGCGGAAGCGGCGCCCCGCGGGAGACCAGCCTGCTGGGGGGGCGTGCAAGTGGTGCGCGTGTCTCAGCTCCAGCCCTTGGCGCGACCCCGCAAACTCTTCGCCCCCCTGCCCCATCGAGTCCTGCCGCTCTGCCATCTCACTCTCAACGGACGCCGGGAGTGACCCGAGGCGCCCGAACTCGGAGCCTGCGCCGGCAAGAGAAGAAGTTGCGCGCCCGAAGCCTGCTTCGTTGCCCTCCTCTTCTTTCCAGCGCTCTTCACCGTCAGAAGACGCGCGGCCCAACGAGCCCGATCTCCCGACCCCTTCGGCCGACGACAGACGGCCGACCGACGACGACGCCATCGAACCTGTACGGGTCCAGACTGGCCCCGCCGGAGATTGCAGCGCCCCCACTGTCGACAGCTTGCGGCGCGCATCGCCGTTCTGCTGCATCTGGTCGCTCTTGTAAACAGCAGCCTCGGCCAGCAACGATGATCCCGACGACACCCTATCTTCTCCCCCCACAAGTGCCAGGTCACGGCGAATCGCAAACACGTTTCGGTCGTTCGCAGTGCTGCTCCTGCGCTGCCGCAGGCCTGCCCCCCGCGGCGACGGCTCGCCTGGCGGCACCGGCGGAGAACCCGCCCGCGGAAGCAGATCTGAGCGTCTCTCCTGCACTGATGAGACTAACCAATTGCCCGGCTCATCTGCGCTCGACTCTGGAAGCCCCCCCGCAAGTGCGATCGTGCCATCTCTGGGCACCGGGTCCGCGGGATCACTTGCCACGTGCCCGTTGCCGCCATTGGCCATGGGTGCCCTGACTCTTTCCCCCTTCTGGCTGGTTATGATATCTGCACTGCGCTGGCTATCGGTCGTGCCATTGATTGAACCATTGGCAGGTGGACCCCTGTTGCGACCATATCCAGTGCTCCCGTTTGATGCCTTACTTGGCGAAGGCTTGTCCTCCCCGCCGGAGGAATCGTCATCGGACGACCACGCCCACGACCAATCAGGCTTCCTAATACTGTCACCAGCTTCAACAGATTGCCTCCGCACTCCATTCATACGCTGCTTCCGCGCACTGCCCGGCGCCGCCAGCAGGGACCGCGAGCCCCTCATCGAGTTGCCCCGTCAGTGCACAACTCCTATTCGCGACAACCCGTGTCAGAACGCCGAGCTATAGATTGAATTGCCGCTTTCGTCAACATGCCCACACACTCAAGCACTAGCGCCTCGCTGCTCCTCCGTCGAGCCAAAATTACCCTTGGCAAACAGGTGTTCCAGTGCAGTTTGAGCTACACCCTTCCCAGTAGAACCCGCCAAAAGTATACTCTTTTCTCCACGCAGCTGCAGTGTCATGCTAGGTCCATCGATGGATTTAGTGCATGGGGAAAGAGGGGGCGAACCGGGCGAAAGAGAGGTGCTGTACGCCTGCCTACCCGAAGGGGGTAGGCGCTAGTGGATTATTTTCTACACCTCGTTAAAAATTGATTTTGAAGCGGCGAAGTCAACAGCCCACAAGTTGAGTTTTCGGGATTCGATGGCTGCAGGTTGACAAGCGTATCTATCTCACAAGCAATATCTTCGATTGCTGTTCCCCTCAAACGAGGCCCCCGATCACCCTCTGGCAACGAGACTGCGGGCGTATCACGCCCGCGAGGTGTTACGGTTTCCTCTGCCGCGACCGCCCGTCATCTCTACGCGGCTTCCCGCTCAGCCTCTACGCCCGAAGCGGTGTGGAAAGCGGTCAGGTTGCAGCAAGTAGAGCGGAGAGCACACCACAGCGAGGCAGGCCGTTCGCCTTTGTTCCCAGTCGCACGCACCCTCCCTGTCACAGACAGTGGAGCAGGTGTCAGAACCACCTTGCTTTGTGTCGAGAGGTCCCTTTGCTGCTCGAGTTCTTCCGGAAAAGAGCAGCCGCCGGGAGTCAGCGTTGCGCGGGCAAGGACTCCCGAGCAGAGTTCTCAAGGGCCTGGGCGTTCTCCGGGTCAGCGGGCACCTGCTGGACCAGCGAGCCCGCAGTGCGAGGGACTTGTAACAGCAGAGGGGCTCAGCGGGGAGTTCAAGGTTCTGGAGCGGCTACCAGACATGCGGGGTGGGGGGAAGCTCAAGGAGCGCGACCCGCTCTTCGAGCTAGTGCTGAAGTGGATCACCAAGCCGGAGTGGGATATGACGCTCACCCTACGCGAGGCCATGGCCAAAGTCATATCCCCTCTCCTTCTTCCAGCGACACGGCGGCATGCGCGGGGCCGCTATTCATGCGTGCGCGGTGACCAAAGGCCCCAGTGGGTCGCTCACGGAGCGGGCGGAGCCCTGGCAGGCTGAGGGGCTCATCGATAACCACCTAGAACTTCACGCTCGACGCGTTGCCTCTGATGGCGACGAGAATGCCGCCGAGTTCGTGTCGGAGCTCACGCGTAAGGTGAGAGCTCACCCGCACCCCGCTCTCCCGCCCACTCTTGCCCACATGTACCACCACGGCTCCACCGAAGGCTTTCTCGCAAATGGTCGGTCGTTGCCGTGTCTGACGTCGGCGGCGCGCGGTTTCATCGGCAGTGCCCAGGCATCGGCGGGTTCTTCACGCGGCTGCCGCTGATCAAGGCGCTGGACAACTATTCGCAGCACCACGCGGTTGAGGAGCGGCGCTTCGTGCCGCCAACACTCACGGAGATCCGCCAGATCTTCAACATCGCACAAGTTTTTGAGCTCCCGGGGCGCGTGAAGCTCATGACCTTTGACGCCGACGACACACTCTACGAGCATGGCATGGACCTCGAGGCGGACGACTGGATCGTGCAGGCGCTTATCACTCTCATGGAGGCGGGCCTGTACGTCGCTGTCGTGACGGCGGCCGGCTACCCCGGAAAGCCTGAGCGCTACGAGGCGCGCTTCAAGGGCATGCTAGCGCGGATGCAGGAGCGTGGGTGCCCGGCAGAGGTGACGGATAAATTCTACTGTGTGGGGGGCGAGTGCAACTACTTGTTCCGGCTGAAGCAAGACTACAAGCTCGAGGCCGTCGAGGACAAGCTGTGGCACACAGACCAGATTGCCTCGTGGCGCAACGAAGACATCGCCTCGATGCTCGACGTGGCCGAGGCTGCGCTGCGTGAGGCGTGCACTCGCATGCGACTGGATGTGCAGTACCTGCGCAAGGCAAAGGCCGTGGGGTGCTTTCCGGTCAAAGCGGAACACCGCATCGAGTACGAAGTGCTCGAAGACATCGCCCTGACGGTGCAGGACAAGCTGCTCAATCTCGAGACTGGCCCGCCGCGCGTTCCCTTCTGCGCCTTCAATGGCAATCGCGACGTGTGGGTCGATCTCGGCTCCAAGAAGTTCGGCATCGAGGCGCTCCAGCGTTACCTCGGCGTCGACGAGCGGCACACCTGCCACATGGGCGACCGCTTCACGTCGACGGGCAACGACCTGCGGTCGCGCGACGTCGCCATGACAGTCTGGGTGACCGACCCGCGCGAGACGGAGAAGTACCTCGAGGTCTTTCTCCGGGCGCTCGGCGGCGCGTGCCAGAAGTGCGCCGACGCGCGCCCAACAGGGCCCAAGCAAGGCACCGAGGAGTGGCTCAAGGCGCAGACCATTCAGCGCAACACTGCTGGTATCTGAGTGCCTTCGTCTGCCGTCCTCTCTGCTCAGATCATCTCCTCGCGTGTCCGCCACGCTGGCATTGCGCGCCGCCCTCAGTGCGGCAGGCCCGCCCGATTCTTCTCGCTCGTAAGCACGCCACGAAGGCCGCCATAGTTGATTGAACTGAAAGAGAGAGCCGACGTCTCAAGCGACTCTGATGCAGAGCTCAATTTCCCCGGCGTCACTCCACGACGACCACCCAGAGTCCGAATGTCAGTGGCAACCGATTCGACAGGTGCATCAAACGCACCTTATTCAACAGCAACGGCGTCCACACTGCCTCTGCCCCTGAGTGACACATTCCTGAAAACGACCTGTGTTCCGGCTCTCCAGCCCACGCATTGGGACGTGGTTCGCCTTTATGACATCTGGACGCAAAGCTTTGCGTGTTTCCACCGGGACCCGATCCCTATTACTCGCTACGCGGTTCACGCCCCGGCGCGCCTGCGCAGGCGAGAGGGCTTCTGAGAGAGAGAAGCATCTGTTTAATGACAAACAGTCCCAGATCGCAGAGCGAAAAACAGTGGGCGAGCACGGGCCGGGAGACCACGGCGGAAGCCGCAGAACAAGCACGTGGGCGGCGGGAGCCGGGGCAAAACGGATGTAGTGAGGAGGCATAGGGCGCAGCCCAGCACTTCCCAGTGAGCCGTGTAGCTGAGGCCCGGAGGCTGTACAGCTGGGCCTCCATCCGGAGTTGCTCGGGTGTCATGGGCATCTTCTTCTGCTTTCACGTCCATAGGTGACTTTCAACCAAAGTCAAACTTTTGAATGTCAGAAAGAGGGGTGAAATGCTCGTCTGAAAATAGTAGAGTTCTCCCTGGGCGCTGAGGGTTGGTTAGCGAGGCGAACGTGCGCCGGATCCTTGACCGCATCAGGACGCTTAGTTCGATCGTGAACCTAAAGGATGGGTGATCGGGAGGACGGGGCGAGTGCCTCGGGAAGTTCATCGGGCGAACGCCAACCAAGCAGGGGGTCTTCGGTGAGGTCGCAGGGTGCGAGCGCTGGGCAAGCTCCTTCCGTTGATGCGTCCCCGGTGGTGGCGAGGACCCCAGGAAACAGCGGTCTCCGGGGGGTTTTGAGGTCGAACGCAAGGGCTGCAATGCTGCGTACCGACCCGCCTGATTCCCCCAGTCCTCTTCTCAAAAACGCAACCCTAATGTTCCCAAGCCGCAGCCTTGCAGATCAGTGTCACTTTGCAGTGTGTCATTGTAGGAGAGCTAACCCTGACGCGTCGTGGCAGAGTCGGCTGAATTTCAGGACTCGGTGATGTCTATGCGAGCATTGTCTTCAGGGAGCAGTGTGAGATCGGAGGGCTCGGAGGCACAAGTTCATTACCGTGACAAGTCGGTCCACGCCCAGCGGGGCCGTGTCAAGGATCGAAAGGAATTTACTATGATATCGGCGGCGGTCCAGGCGACAGACCTGATGATGGATAATCGGCCACACTTCAATGGGTGCGGAAATGTTGGCGAGGACCGCATGTACTGGACAGAGAACCGGCGGAGCATGTGCTTGTGGTCGTTTGTTTTTGCTATGCTAGGGCTGTGCCTCTCGATTGTTGAGAACGAGACGCGCTGGCACGCGAGCTTGGCAGGTATGAAGTTTGACACGCTCTCCGAGGTGCTCAAGGGTCTTACGGTTGTGACCACTGTCATTACGCTGCTTCTGATCTGGAAGTACTACGAGGCGCTGATTGCGCTCCGACGGCTCGCGGGAATTCAGATTCCACCGACTGTTGGGTGGGCGTCGCTCTCGGGCGGCGGCTTTCTCATGCAATTCGTCCTCGATATTGCACTGATGCTCCCGCAGCCGATCCCGGGCTTCGACCTGGAGCTGACAATCATGAACAAGGGGCTCGGGAAGGAGACTGTGTACGATCTCGACTCAGTGATGCTGTGCATCATGATGTGTCGCGTGCTCTATATCCCGCGTTTCTACGGCGAGTGCATCTCGGATCTGCACTCAGACGCGAGCGCGGCTATTGGTCGGCTAAATCGAGTCAAAATTTCGGAGCATTTCATCCTGAAGCACCTCATCGCAAACTCTCTGCAGATGGTGACTCTGTTGACAGTCCTACAGATCACACTCTTTGCGTACGTGCTCATGATCTTTGAGCGCCCGACCGACGATGGGACCCTTCGCCACTACGCAAACTGCGTTTGGCTGATCATCATCACCATGACGACAGTAGGGTACGGGGACGAGTACCCGACGACGTTCCTGGGACGCGTAGTGGTTGTCATGGCTGCCTGTTCGGCGGTGATCATGCTTGCCATTACTATCAATTTGGTGATTTCGTCGCTCTCACTGACGCGCTCTGAGGCCAAGACACTTGAGATGGTTGACTCGATTGCGGCAAACAAAGAGCTGCGCAAAAAAGCGGCAAGAGTGGTGCAGTGTTGGTACCGCTCGTACATGAGGGAGTGGCGCGCACGCAGCTCATGCGGCAAGAAGAAGTCATTCTTGGGGATCGGGCGCAAGAAGCAGCGGGGTGGGCAATTTGGGGACCTCCGCACGGCGGTGCTTCAAGATCTTCAGCTGCTTCTCGCGGTCAACGCCTTTGACGCGGCGCACCGTGCCGAGTTCCGCGCGCGGATCGATGCCGACATCCCCGAGATAGTGGGGCTCATCCAGTGCAAGCTGGAGCAGCAGGAGCAGCAGGCGGAGGGCATCAGCGACAAGGTCGACCAGATCAATACCCTGGTGCAGGAGCTCATAGCTGTGCGCGGCGGTGCCTAAGATACTGCAACCGGTGCTGCGACTCTCTTCTCGCCGTGCCGCGTACTGGGGTGTGTGAGAGTGACAGCGCGAGAGTTTGTGAGCATAGCCCTCGCAAATGCATGTAGCCACGTGCATCTTTCTTGCCCGTCCGCATGCCCGCACGGCACGCGCGGGAGCTTGTAATCACCACACGGTGGCCACGCGAGCGTACGGCCTCACTCATGGTCAGGGTCTGGTGGTGGCGGGCGAAGTGAGCGTGCCAAGAGGAAGGTAGCGAGCGCAGCTGTCGCCACCTCTCCCAGGGCGAGAAATCCCCAGCGCTCCTCGAGCGTGACGTCTGGGAACCAGACGGACAGCATGCGGGAGCAGATGAGCACCAGCGGGATGTTGACCGCCAGAGCCAGCACCGCAACCGCTTGCAGACCATCCCCCCAAAATCCTGGCGCGGGCGCTGCGTGAGGGTGCCCTCGCCGGAACGTGTAGAGGAGTGAAGTGCGGCGCCAATGGAGACGCTGCATCACCCACGCGTGCAAGAGTGCAGGCGCAAGGGGGCAGATGGCGCCGAGCACGAAGGCGTAGACGAGCTGGAGGGAGAGCCACGCGTTGCTCCAGAGCGTGTCGGGAGGCGGCGGACGGCGTGCCTGCTCCTCGCTCGAAAAATCTGGGCCCTCGAGCGGGCCGTCGCCGCTCGCGCGACGCGCGGCGACTGCGTATCGGTGCTGCTGGAGGGAGGTGATGGCGGCGGCTGCGAGCCACCAGGCGAGAAAGATGACCGAGGCCTGCAGGACAAGCGCATCCACGACCGTGTCGTTGCCGCTCGGAGGGAACCGCGACAGGAGAGGCGCGTTCACGAGCGCCATATAGAGCAGCGGTGCGAGGTGCGCGCCTGCCTCGAACCAGAAGCAGCGCGCACCGAGGGCGTACTGGAAGCCCGCGCGGTGCGTGTAGTTCTCCCAGTGCGTCATCACGCGGCTCCACGGGAATGCCACCATGCGTACCACGACAAAGAGCGCAGCCGCAGCCGCGAGCCCCGCAAACAGCGCACCGCGGGGGAAGGCCTCCATCTCAACGATGCGCGCGCGCGCGTCGAGCGTGCCGGCCGCGACAGCTGCGACGGCGGCAGCTGGGAGGATAAGGAAGAGGATGGCGGCCAGTCGCTTGAGGCGGTGCTTCCACTCCGGGTACGCGTATCGTACCTCACCTAGCTCCTCGTCCACCACCTCGTCCAGCGTCGCATCCGCATTCAGCCCATCGCGGCCCGTGATCCGCACCTCCTCGCGCCACCGTGCCCCGTACCGGTCTGAAAGCCGCACCCAGAAGAAGAGCATAGCAGCGCCCCAGACCATGAGCACGCCGCCGGCGATCGGTAGGAAGGGCGAGTCAAAGGAGCCGGTCTGCACGAAGGAGAGTGCAATCGCATACGTGTACACGAGTGAACCAACCGCCGGGACAAACGTCCAGCGTGCGAGGAAGTTCAGCCAGAGCATGTCCCACGCGACCTCGCTCCCGAAGTATTCGCGAAGCGGTGCGAGCGGCTGCCGGGACAGCCCAAAACAGCCGCTCCACGGCCCAGACGGCGCAAGCGCCTTCACGGTCTCGCCATTATGCAGCCAGAACCAATCCTGTAATTGTCCGCCCATCTCGTCGCCCTCGGGCGCAGCAGGGAGCGCGCGGCGTCGCCCGTGCCGAAAAGGCCCGGGCACTCGCAGCAGCGCGCGGAGCGCAGGGTCGAAGTCTGTGAGGAGGAGATGTAGCACGCGCTCGCGCGTCGCTGGTACTGCAGCCGCCCCTTGCGATCCGCGTTGTGCTGCCACCGCTGCCAGCATCTCTTCAGGCGCCGTGACCGCCACCAGTGTTGCCGAGGCCTGCTCAATCTGAAAACCTGCCGCTCGCAGCCGCCGCAACCACTCGCTCTTCTGACCCCCAAGGAAGCTGTCCCGAAACACCAGGCACAGGCGTGGCGCCTCCTGTGAAACAGCTCCGTACCCCCCCCTCGATGCAGCAGCAGCGGTCCTACTTAGTACCAAGGGTTGGTGCTCCTCCTCTGTCTTGGTCTGAGAGGAGCTCATCCTTTCGTCCACCGTTGGATTCAACTGCGCTCCGGCGAGCAAGTGATCGAGCGGAACCCGCAGTAAAGGCGGTCCTTCCGATGGCGCACCTCGTCACCCCCGCCACTTGGAAAATCCCATTTCATGAAGCGTATGAACTGAACGTGTCCGACAATTTTTTGGCTGGTGACACCGCCCCCTCCTCCCCGGATCTGTTGTGCAGCACTCGAAAGGGTGGAGTGCAGTGCGCAGTGAACTTTGGGTCACAGGCAGGCCTATCTTGGCGCATCCCTGCCCAGAAATTGGCACCTCTCAGTACATTCTCCCGAAGCTTCCGTCTAGGGAGTCGAGAGTCGCACCGGAGTCCGGCGGGGATCCGCCACTTCTTTTGTCGCCGCGGCGCGGGGCAGGGAAGGTAGTGTCGCGCGACGGGGAGCTTTGGACACAAAAGCGGCAAGCGGACACTTCTGGAACCTTGCCCTCATACGAATTTTCAACATGGGGTTTGCAACAGAGCAGCCGGTCTTGCCCTGATCCAAGCGCAGTTGGGTCACAGCCAGCGAGAATCACGCCGGGTCCTAACGCAGCTCCTCACTCAGTGGTTTCCGTCGGGTGGAGATATGTCTGAGCCTGGACACCGCAAGGTGGTGCTGTGCGCTTTTGTGATCGCGATTACCTGCTCCTTTCTCGCGGTTTGCACTCCCACCACGACCACCGCGCAGTAGCTTTGCGCGCATCTCAAGCAGAAACCAACGTATTTGATGACTTATTCCGGCGCCTGGACAGGTGGTTCTACTCCTTGTGTGGAGCGATGGACTGCGCGAAGATCTTGCGGCACAAATCCCGACTACGGCAAGTCTCCTGACCATGCACACCCGAATGCCCCAAAGGCGGCGGGACAAGGCCCTGATAGTTCGCGGTCGGGAGCACAGGTACAGAAAGTGGCGCAGATGGAGGGTCTGGACCCGACCGCGGGCTCTGGATGACGTGTCCCTGCGATGGAACAGTTCTGTGAATTGTGGGCTGAAAGATCAAGCCCTGTGTCGCAGCGACGGCGAGCATTGCAAAGCAGGCCTGCCACTATCTTGTGAGTCCTTGCGGGGACTGGTGTTTTGGTGGAGGGCAGCTGCACGGGTGCGTGGCGCACGGCCCGAAAAGCCGTCGCCCAACGCTTGCAACATGTACATAGTGAACAATTATGCGTCCAGCACAAAGCCAGCTGCCCTGTCAGTGAGAGGATGGATGGAGATGGAGAGGGTTGCGACCAGGGATTGCAGTGTCCGCTACAGAGAGTCGGTTCAACATGCATGAAGATGACGAGAACAAGTGCCGGTATCAGAAAGAGAGATCAATCTGAACAGGCAGGACGAAAGAGAAGGCGCGGCTTTCAAAGTTATATTGCCTGGTCCTCAGATACAGCCGGTGTGCTCGGAGACCAACAGCGTGTGCTAGTATTGAGCCACGAGAGAGAGGGGAAAGCGAAGAGTCACATGTGAGCGACCACTTCCCCGAATGTGGGGGTGTTTCGCATGAAGCTCACGGTCTAATGTGGAGCCCATATGAATTAGCAGAGCTAATGTATGAGATGCTTCTCAGGTCCACCCAAAAGCCCCTGCCGGTGTTGAACAACGAAAGGTGGTGCCCAGCCCCTGCCAGTGAGAAGAATGTCTGTGATTCGAGCGGCCACAATCAAGCAATCGAGAGTGTCAGAGATATAGAAGTGGGAAAAGAGAGAGATGAGAGGGATGAGAGGGATGAGAGGGATGAGAGGGATGAGAGGGATGAGAGGGATAAAGAAGAGCTATACCCGAAGTCGGGCCCCTCATCTACCGAGCTGCTCCTCATCTACCGAGCTGCGCATCGCTTCCAGAAGTGTGTTGGACACACTTGGGAGTGCCCAAGTAGCCACAAGTTCGTGGCCGATGTTTGTGGCACAACGCGTCGTGCCTCTCTGTCTAAAGGCTGCTCTTGGAAACCGCACGTCAGTGCTGAGTGGACGAGCGACAGGGTGCACGATTTGTGGCCAGGAAAGATGATTCCTGCTGGTCTCGCAGGCTCAGCGACCTCCTTGCCGCTGTTCAATGAAGCCTCAGAACGAGCCAGCGAAGGGCAACACGACAGAGCTGGAGATGACTACGTACTCACATCAGACTTGGCAGTAGCCCAGGCGACCACTTACGACATGCAACAAAGTGAGGGGTACGTCAACAGATCCCGGGCATGCGGATTCGCTATGGCGCGGGATCTTTGGACACACAACCCAAGGGACCCCTCTCGGATGGGCCCACGAATGCAAACCGTCGCTGGTGATTTTGCAGGGCACTTGCCAACCCCCGTATGAGCCCTGTGCCGGGGCAGACCAAATGAATCAGTGGTCTTCGGCAGGAATGTACATGAGCTGTTCCCTGATCAAGGGGAGCGGCTGCCGCTACCGGAAGACGGTCCTGCCTCGCCCTCCCTTGATCGCAGCAGTGGCGTGCCGGCGATGGCGCAGAGTCATCTGTGCCCGTGCGATGGCAGGTCGGGGGAGAAGATTTGCGGCGGAAATTCGGCGCGCGATCGACGCACACCTCGAACGTCGTGTGCTGACGCGCACCCGAGAGGTACTGGCGGATTTGGGCGCGGCTCATGCTGGGTCAGAAAACTCTGTGGCATCGTTGAGGAGGGACCTACATACGAAGGCAAGTGGGGGCAATCCTGACGGGGGACCAAGCGACTCCGAATGTCCCACCGAGTGCTTGGTTTGCATGGGAGATATTGAAGACGGGGATGAGGTCCTGCCCCGCCCGCACCTCTTCTGCGTCAGACGTCCACAAGGAGCCAGCCCACATGCACTCTCGTTTTGATACTGCCACGAGCGGTGGCACCTTCGTGGTGAATTCAATTCAGGTTAGTCTCAGCGCGACGCAAACGATATGACTGTGTGACTCACTCCATCTCTCACGCCGCAGGTCTCATCGCTTGTTTGCCGCCACACGTTCCACCACGAGTGCCGCCCCGACCATCTCCGGGGCATCGTGTCGTGCCCGACGATTGTGCCCGTCTTGGCAGCGCTGCTGCGAGGGTGCTTCAGATGCTTACACAGAGACTCTACAGTGCAATGGACTGATCGGATGGTGTGCGGTTGAGCAGGTGCATCCACAAGTGGTTTCTCTCGCGGCTGCAGTCGCAGCTGGATGGTACGTGTCCCGCGTGCAACCGCGCCATTTTCAATCCGGTGGTGGTGCGCAAGGAGCGGGAGCCACCACTGATACACCGACTAGTCGCCGACAACATCACATTCACCGACAAGTGCTGCGGGCGATCGATGTTCCTTATCCTCGGCTGCACTGCCGCGTCTGTCGTCGTCATCGCTATTGTCTACGCTGCCCTCTTGATCGCCAAAAGATAGGCGTGCTAGTGAACCATTCAAGAACGCTTAGGTAGCGCTCTTGCTCCACGTTGCCATTGCCACGAGTTTATTACATTGACGCAGGACACACCAGCCGGTCCGGACAGGTCTGGCTCGCTCTAGCCGACGCGGTCGCGCGGGATGAGGCGGAGGTCCTTGCCTGCCAGACGCAGCACCCGATCGCTCGCGCGTCAGCGCCGCATCCGCATGCCGGCCGCAAAGTGTTGTCATCCCATACGCACCACCGGCGGGCGTAGCAGATCGTTTGCATGAGCGTTCGGGCACGGGTGCGACGACGTCGCTTTGTGGACGAGGGCTGGGCCGACCGTGCTTCATGAACACGTTGCCGGCCGACTGAGCCGGGTTGATGCCCACTGCCGCCCCACATTACCCCACGACGGTGTTAGAATTGTGCAGACGATACGTGGGCGCAGGGATTGCTAGGCTGCCACGAGGCTGCTGCGAGCTTTGTGGTGCCGGGCGCAACGTGTCGCGCTGGATGGGGCATGGACCGTTATCGTTGGTGATGATGGCCGAGGATTCCGCAGAAATTTTGAACTCATTCGCCGCAAACTTAAGCACAGCAGTGAAAGGAGCGTTCTCGGGCACCTTGATCACCTTATACGGCAGCTTCGGGTCCGAGGTGAGGGTGATCTTGAACTCGACCTGACCACATACGCGCGTCAGTTTGGCATTCTCTGCCTGGCGGAGTAGACAGTTCCCACTCGCCACTGCTGAACTGTTTCTGTGTTGTATGCCTTCGCCGCGGCACGGCCGCATGCTATACAGGCCTTCGCCGCCTGTGAACCCTCACGCTGCCATGACCTGGCAGTGTTCAGCTGCACAGGAGGACAACGAGACACCAGAAGATACGACATATTGTCTCTATAACCGCGTTTCGGTGCCGCACGATAGAGAACGGGTTCGACTGCAGAGTCTGCCTGGCTTTCCGCACCCGGCCCCACCCACCCACGATCGCAGCGCCCAATTTCACTATTGGAATACGTCGGGAACATTTCCAGCACGGCACACGCTTGCACGCAGTTTGGTGCTATGACTACCCGTGGCAAAGCTGAAATTCCGAGTGATGAAGAATGAGCGGAACTGGGCGTGATGGCACCTTGGCGTCCCCCATCCTTGTCCGAGCGTGTGCTGAAAAGCGATGGCAATGGCTCTAGTGTCCCTTCCACACTTTTACGGCTTTGTGTGCAACGCGAGCAAGAGATGGTGACCCGAAGTTGACTGCAAGAGATGGTGACCCGAAGACGGTGAAAAGCAGCCCACGTCCGTTGCAACACACGTTGTGGCATTGAAGTACCTACAGTGTGATACACGGCAAAAATGCTCGTATCGTGGCGGCTCTGGCGCAGCTCCACCCGTCATTCTGTCCTGCTTCTTCTAGTTGCTGCTGTCGTTGGATGCAACTCAATCCCGAAAGGGAATGGCGTCCAAAGTGCTAACGCTGCGACGCTTTCATTAAGCGAAAGGTTCGAATTGGTGAATCCACTTACGGAAGCCGCGGTTCCAGCACTGCTGGACCTCTCACGCCTTGGCGCACTCCCCGCCAGCGGAAGCAGAATGAGCCGGGTCCGAATGATCAAGACACGGGGCAGCACCAGCGATACTAAAGGATCACGCCAACAGACCGTCGTTTCAGGTCGGGGCAAAAGGCGGGCAGTTTGGGGAGGCGAGACCAGGGATAGAAGCAGAAGCGTGCCTGCAGAGCATGTGCTTGCGGAAGACAGTAGCGTCGTCTCTTCTACGGGTCCTCTCAACCCTGTGCTCCCCTACCTGAACCCAGCCTATGCGTCGTTGGACGGGGAAACGTGACTTAAGCTTTCGCAAATCACCATTCAAAATGGAGCGCTTGATGCTATAGAGTCGGGCAGGTGTGGAGCTGGGAGCTGACAAAGGGAGATGAGGTCGAGTGCCCTGCACAAGGGCTTGGACGAGGGAGCGTCAGGGAGTGGTGGTGCGTAGAGGAGACATGGAAAGCTAAGACTGCGTCTGCCAGCGGTACACTGGTGCACAGCCGTGGATTGAAGGGCGCAATGTCGCGACAGGGAGCTAGGGAGGGATGGGACCCAGAATGGCCGACTGCGGAGGGATGGGACCCAGAATGGCCGACACTGAGTTCTGCATGGGGCCGGGCGACCACGAGTGGCGAAAAACCAGCGCAAGCCTCATCTCCATCGGAAGACGCGGGCGGACCGAGACAATTGGAGGGCACGGGATGGATGCTTACACGTGTGCAGTCGCTCGGAGAGCTGATGGAGACTGTGGCTGACTTGAACTTGTCGGTTGCGGAAGTCATGCACAAGCGGTATCCACAACCGAGAGAGCTCGGAGCGGGTGACGCTACAGGCAGTAGCGCCGAGGCTGTAGAGAATTGGTTGTGGATGCCAGAAGCGAAGCTACACGGGATCCTCAGCACTTTGCTGCGGCTCAAGTCTGCTTACGCGAACCTTGCAGCACGAGAGACAAGAAGTGCTGAAATCGCCTCGCGTTCCACGGCAGCGATGCAGGTGAAGCCGAGAGCCAACCACCAACTCATACGCAAGCAATTTTCCATCCCGGACAATGCCACAGCTGCGTCGACCACTCTCACAGGCAGTGCTGAGCCAGGCGGATCGCGCAGCTCTGCAAGAGGTGCAGGTGGCGGTCGCTGGACTCCCTACCGCCCTTGCACGCGTCCACGAGCTCGAAACTTCGGTCGCGTTCAACCACCCTGTGCTCTCGAGCTTTTGATTCCAGTGCTTTTCACACAACTGAACCCTCTTGAAATCCTGTGAACACCCGAGCGTCAAGTAGGGAGACAGAGCACGAACGCACGCCACAACGATGAAACTTGCCAATATTGGGGCTGCTGAGCTCTGAAGCCGTGTGCAGATGGCCGCTCTCCACGCCAACCACGCCCAGCTCTGCCGTGAGCTCGCTGAACGTTCTGAGAGCTCCCCTGCTGGCGTCACAAACGACACTGAGGGCACAAACGCCACTAGCTGATGAGCCACCGACGCTGCAGGACCCGACTGATACCGCAAGGTGTATTCAAATTCCCAAGCCCTTTCTGCCGACACGCGGCAATGCTTTTGCGATTGCCCTGCCCCAGGCATCGAAAGAATCCTGATTCAAGTGTCTGAGGCCTTGAAGATATCAGATACGCCGCCTCGGACCATCCAATCTTACAGCTAGCGCGACACCACCTCAGGGATGAAACGCCCACTAGGGCAATAGGGAGGGGCCAAGCGCCAGAATGTTGAAATTCAGTTGCGCGGGGTCCGCATCGATGTATCGCTGCACGCCAGGAGCAACTCAGGCGCACGCGCACATACCAAGCGGTCGGGGAACATACGGGGCAGTTTCGATAAGCCAGAGTTTGGGCCAGGGGCTTTTTGCCAAGGGCCAGGTTTGTGTGCAGGGAGGGACAGAACCGCTTTGATGTGGGAGACCGCGTCCTGCAGCAGACTGCCCCCGCCCGACTTGCCCACGCGCAGGGGAAAGGGCTTCCGCCCGTCCAGCTCGTACATTTCACCATCCTGCAATCGCCGCCCTCAGCAACCTACCCCCTACGCCCGCCCTGCACGGGGCTGGGCAGATTCCTCTTGGATGATGCAGACAAAGTGCAGTTTCACCACCTCGTCCAGGTCGGGAGGGCGCGTCTGTCCGAGTTCCGCTGCCGCTGCGTGACACTTGTCCAGCTCTCGATCTCCATCGAGGACCTCCGCCCTGCACCGTTCATTCGCACCATTCAGCTGCCGTACTCCAACACGCTGCTAGCCACGAGTCGGGCGGACACCGGGCGTCAGGGTCGAGTGTTTGCGTCTTCTCGCAAAAATCCTTGGCCCAGCCCGAAAGAGGAATGCGCTCCTGCAGGTTGGCAAGCGCGTGTAGGAGGGCGATAGTTCCGCATGCATTTTCGATTTTCTGCTTGCAGAACCACACCTTGCTGCTCACTGTCTCCCCGCTCTCCTGTACGGTGCACAACTCAAAACGCGTGACCCCCTTTGCGCGCCCGCGGGCTGAAACGAACCTTTGCTGCTGCGATGGCGCTAGCCGCAGCGGCCTGTGAGATTTCTGTGACAGGAAACAGCAGCATGACAGCTAGCACCGGTGTTGGCACGAACGCGAGGAGCTCCGGATCCGTGCCAAACACGTCTGGCCCGTCCCCCCCCACTGGTTAGAGCGCGTCTCAGGGTTCGCAGAGCCTGTATTGGGGCGGGTTCCACCGTGAAATTGGTATTCAGGGGGCATGCCCATCCGGACGGCAAAGTCGGTCACCACATCGGGATTGCTTTCCTGCACCCGTTCGGCACCAGTGTGAAAAGAGCACCAGTACTTGCTGAGCCGCTTATCGCAGGTGCGCCTGTCCTGGTCGCACTCCACCGAGTTCATGGGATACGAACCAGCGGAAGCCAGCGTCGCTCGCCGGGTGCTGGTGCCTGCATGGAATCCTCTTGCTGCGACGTGCTACTCGGTGTACACCCCCTAGCCTGGCTGAGTGCAGGGT
>ENA-UOXV01001978-UOXV01001978.1-marine-metagenome-genome-assembly--contig:-NODE-1978-length-27432-cov-9.577309_pt1 | contig 27432 bp, 26 predicted proteins | sample MGYA00238165_ERZ766961 | MGnify/ENA primary metagenome ERZ766961 (study PRJEB28924, sample SAMN03173240) | marine metagenome | biome: Marine; feature: Water; material: Subsurface seawater | place: North... | reverse complement strand
TCTGCGAGGGGCAGAGCGTCTAGCAGAGCGACGGGCAGAACGTCTAGCAGAGCGAGGGGCCGAGCGTCTAGCAGAGCGACGGGTGGACCGTCTAGCAGAGCGACGGGTGGACCGTCTAGCAGAGCGACGGGCAGAACGTCTAGCAGAGCGACGGGTGGACCGTCTAGCAGAACGTCTACGCATACCTCCTTCATCTTCTTCACGTCTAACAGAACGTCTTGCTGAACGTCTTGCTGAACGACGCGACGAACTGGTAGCGCGACGAGAGGAGCGGCGGGCAGCGCGAGTAGAACGGCGGTTTTCTCTATTAACACTTCTACGGGCAGATCTTCTAGGCATATTTATAATATAATAAATATTTTTTTTTTAACCGAATTGCGATAAATCTACATCTAATGAAATATTTTGATTTTTAGATTTTAATATACTTCTAATATTATCTTTAGAAACATTTCCTTTATAGATTAAAAAAAGTGCTGTAATAAGTGGTGAAATTAATAATCCATCATAACAGTAAACAAGTATATTAGATAATTCACTATTTTCTTCTATGTAATCTAATATCTTTTCTTTATTTTTATTTAATAATACTAAATCTTCTCCCGGAGTTAAATTATTTGATAAAGGTATTCTTAATTTTTTTAAAGCTAAATCAGGGAATCCATAATTTAACGTACAGTTAATCATTATAGAAATATTATTATCTTTTAAAAAATTTATATCAAAAGAATCATTTACATTTCCAATCCACAAGCCCGAAATTATTTCAGTTGGCATATAAATTTGATTACTATTTAAAAATAGATTCCAAACAAAAAGAATGGACTTTGAAAATCACTTTAACTTCTTATCTGAAATTGATAAAAAAGAAGAAGAAATAAAAGTCAAATGTTGTGATATGGAAGAAAATTATCAAAATGATAATTATATGATTATATGTAAGGTTTGTTCAAATGTAATTACAAATATATGTGATAATCCCGAATGGAGATACTATGGTTCAAAAGACAACAAAAGTAGTGATCCAACACGTTGTGGTATGCCTGTTAATACGTTACTACCTGAATCTTCAGTTGGTTCTTCAGTTTCATTTTCATCTAATTCAAAAGATATGTATCAAATAAGAAGGATGCAACAATGGAGTGGTATGCCTTACAAAGAAAGAAGTGTTTATAAAGTATTCTTAGAAATTCAAAATGTATGTGCTCGTAATAATATTCCAAGTAAAATCACAAACGAAGCCAAATCTATCTATAAAATTGTATCCTCTACAAAAATATCGAGGGGGACAAACCGAGAAGGAATTATAGCATCATGTGTATACTTTGCTTGTAAGGAATGTGATGTCCCTAGAAGTTCAAAAGAAATAGCGGATATGTTTGGAATTTCTTCAAATGTAATGACAAAGGGTGTTAAAAAATGTCAAGAGATAATTCATATGGATAAAAAAAACAAGAACCGTATTTCAAAAACAAAGTCTACAAAACCATACGACTTCATTAATAGATTTTGTAATAAACTTGAAATAAATGATGAAGATATTGAAAAAATCTTAAAAATATGTAAAATGACTGTTAAGTATAATATTATTTCAGAAAACACACCACCATCAATAGCTTCAGGTTGTATCTACTATTTTACAAAGAGAAATAAAAATGATATTACAAAAAAAGATATATCTGATATTTGTAAGATATCAGAAGTAACTATAAACAAATGTTGTAAGATTATTGAGGAAAAAAATGAATTATTTGATGAAGTATTTAATGACGCCAAAAACAATAGCGATTAGTGTAGCCTTTAATACAATGGAATAATTTGTAGATGATTCAGTTTCTATGTTATAAAGAAATGGTACAGATTTGAACTTCAAAAACTCTGAGAAAGTTGAAACATTAAACAATATTGATAAAAATAGGACAACAAAAACATCAATTGATTTAAAAAGAAAATCTTTAATCTTTTCTTCTAATGATGCTTCTTTTTTATGTTTCATTTCTGAATACATATTAATCATTTCTTCTTGTTGTTTCATCTGTTGGTTTTGTATATGTTGTTGTTGCTGTTGCATTTGATATTGTATTCGTTCTTTTTCTTGAATTGCTTTTTGTCGCATGATTACTTCTCTTTCTTCATCAGTAATTTGAGGCATTTTTTCTTGAGATGTAGGAGGGCTACCTGAAGAATTTAAGTCATTAATAATAGAATCAACCATATCGGATTCCTCATTACTTAATCTATTATTATCACTAACAATATCATTGATACTTGTTGATGGCCCGTTCATTTTATAGGAATAAATAATTATTTTTTTATATATAAACGTATTTTACAAAAAAGTCAAACGATCCAAGCATAAGTGAGATAAATGATATCCTATTATAATCCCCATGATTATTGTTATCACGTTATTTAGTAGTATCTGTCCCATTTAATTTATGTTATATTTTATTTTAAAAAAACTACTTCTTCCATAGTTAGATAACGATATGCGATAAATATACATATCGTTATAAATAACAACTTATGATTAATTACCATTTATTATAAATAGAGGTTTTATTTTAGTAAAAACTTGTTGGAATACCTTGTGGATCACATTTTTTATCTTTTAGTATTCTTGAATTTAGAGAATACATATCTTTATTTTTAGAATAGCTTCGATAACTTTCTAAACGAGGACTTTTTAAAATATTTTCATTGATATTTTTGTATTGTGGTTCTGGATTACAGTTAACAATTGAATCGGGGTAAGTAACGAAACCTTCATAACATTTATCTAGTATTACATAACCAATTATTATAATTAAAAGTATAAAACTTAATTCCATATACTATTCTCATAGAAAAAATAATATATTTATAATAATGCATACGCCCAAAAACATTGGTCTTATTTCTTATATTTACTATTATAGTATTTTACTTTACTACTGATGAAAAATCTAAACTATTCAATACTCACGTGTGGCCTATCCAAAAAAGCGAACGGATAAATAAGGCTATATCATACAATATAATTGATCATGAAAGAGACATTACTCTCATAGATCCCTATTCTATTACACATATATCTCATGGAATCATACTATTCTTACTTTTTAATAAATTCAATAAAGGGGATAAATATAATTTTTATTATGCTCTATTTATAGAGATATTATGGGAAATATTAGAGACTATTGAAAGTTTATACAGTATTTACAATGAAAATCTTCAAAATTTAAAAGTAAGCCCCATTGAAAAGAGATATCTAAAATATAAATGAGATAGTATTGTAAATATACTTACCGATATAATCTTTATGATTATTGGTTATAATTTTTCACAAAACCCAAATATACAAATAATTTTACTGATAATCTTTGAAACTCTATGTTATCTAAAAATAAAAGACAACCTACTCTTATGTATAATTGAGTTAGTATTGTTTATAGTAAATGGTTTAAAAACTAAAATGTATTCTTTATTATAATAATGGAAAAGACATCTGATGTAGCTTTAATCATGGAAATGATGGAAGATGAAGATGATAAGCTACATGATGATATTATAGAAAATGATCAAGATTTCGCTTATTATGAGGCAAAAGCTACTAATATTTTAAAACAATTTAAAAATCACGATGAAGATTATTTTTACTTTTTAAAAACAATCCTTAAAAATTATAATATGTTATCAAAAGAAAGAAAAGAAGAAATAAAAAAATATTTAGGTATTGAAAAACAGATAGTTTATAAAGAAAAAATAGTTTATAAAGAAACCCCTCAAAAATCTAAGAAAGCTAAACCTAAACTGAATACATACGATGATTATTAATCTTCATCATCTGAAATAAGTGCGAAATCACTTACTTTAATTTCTTTCTTTGAAGATCTTTTCTTTGATGTCGCAATCGCTGCTTTTAGTTCAGCAAGCTTTTCTGGATATCTTTTACAATCATCCATATCGTTATAAAACTTCAAGATATGCTCAACATTTTCATTCCACCAATTATAGTCACGTTTAATAAGAGTACATTCAAATCTCGTAATTTTCCACCATTTACTTTCTACATATTCATCTCCATTATTGATTATTTCTATTTTCTTTTCTTTGATCCAATCGTTATAACCTTCATTTGTCATGTTCAAACTCGGATAAAGATATGTTAGTTTTAGTTCACCCTTTTTACGATAACTTACTGTAACACCTTTTGGATAATTTAGATAGGTCCTTCCTGGTAGTATTATATCATCATCTACAAATATATCTTTTACATAATCATCATAATTTTCATAATCTTCAATTTTGACTTGGAAAAAGTCACAATGATCTAGATCACATACTTCAAGTTGTCCCTGGACTTGCATTAAGTAGTGGGGTGGACATGTCTTTGTAAACTTGCGTTTAGGTGGACACTTTATTTCAACCATCCTGGAAACATAAGCATCATTACCTGTATCATCACAAATACCATCTGGACTGGCTCCAAAAGCCTTGAAAGTGGGATGTGGGATGAGTCCAAAATCAAGAACTTTTACATTATAAAGTTCTTCATAAAATAGAATTGCTATATCTTCATACTTTACACCCCATTCTGTAATCGGATTTGATACATATGGTTTATCTTCTATCTTAGAAAGTATAAGTTCTTCGCGGGTTGTAAAATGACATTTTCCGATTGCTGATGCTACAGAGCTAGCGGTTAGCATTTCTTTTCTCATAGCATACCACTCGGGACTCCTTTGATCTGGAAGTTCGAGTAGTTTTAATTTTTTAAGTTTTTCTTTTCTTATAGTATAAATATCCCAATTCTTTTGATTTTCAGAAACAATGGAATCTACATTAATATCAATCACATACTTTTTATTTTCATCATTTTCAATAGAGTATAAATCATAAAGTTCACATTTGATTATCTCACTATTTTGTTGATCTACAGGATATTCATTGATATAGTCAACGATATCATGTCGTTTAATATCCATTTGTAGGTTTATATTACTATATTATAAGTTTCAATTTTTAAATAGTATAAAGATATATGAAAATAATAAATAGTAATACTATATCACTCAAACACTAAAACAAATTTGAAACATTTATATTAAGAAATAATATAAAAAACAAAGATATAAAAAATAAAAAATTATGTCTCGTCCTACTAACCCTCCCTCTGATGAAGTTATCGATGAAGAAGATAATGCTATTCGTTGTATTCATTGTAAGAGTGAGATTGAAGGAAAGCCATGGATTAGCGTTAGATGTGGAAAAGATGAAATTGTTCATGCTTGTAACTACATCTGTTCAAATCGTCTAAGTTTCTATATAGGTTCTGGTTATTGGGAACGCGTAATAAACAAGGAAGATTTCCCTGGACCACGACCAGTATTTCAAACTATAAACTCAAGACGTGATATAACAGTTAACTTTGGAATTGAAGAAATTAGAAGAGAAATTGACGATGAAGAAAAGCGTATAGAAGAACTAGAAGCATATGAAAGTGATGAAAGTTTTGATTATATGAGTCCATAATTTATAAAATATATATAATAGTTTATAAAGATGATTGAGGTTATATCTGGTGATGATTGTTTTACAAAACTTGATATGGAAGGATATATTATTTATTATTTTACAGCCCCATGGTGTGGTCCATGTCAACAAATATGGGATAATTTTGTTCAATTAACTGAAACATATACGAATATACTTTTTTTTAAAATAGATGTTTCAGATGAAGATAATAGCGAGATATGTGAAAAATGTGATATAGAATCAGTACCATCATTTTTATTATTCAAAGATAGAAATTATATAACTAGGGTTACTGGAGCAAATTTACAAAAAGTAAAAGAAATGTTAAATAAAATCTAAAGCAATTAAAGATAATTTATTAAATATTATATAAAGATAAAAAGTAAATGGAGGAGGTAAAAAATAATAATGGAACTTTTGAAGATCTATCTTTAAAAGATAACCTTCTAAGAGGAATATACTCTTACGGATTTGAGGTTCCATCGGCGATTCAAACGAGTTCTATACCTGTGATTAAATCAGGGAAAGATGCGATTGCTCAGGCACAGTCAGGTACGGGGAAAACGGGGGCGTTTGTAATTGGTAGTTTAGAAAGATTAAATGAAGAGGAAAAATCAACGCAGATTGTAATTATAAGTCCTACACGCGAACTTTCAAAACAAACAACAGAAGTTGTAGGAGAGCTGAGTAAATATATGGATGTTACATACATGGAAGTAGTTGGTGGGACAGATGTGTTTGAATGTCGCAGTGGTCTCGATAAACTACCTCAAATTGTTATTGGAACACCCGGTCGTATTTTAGATATGATAAATAAAAAGTCACTTTTTACAGACAAATTGGTTTCACTTATTTTTGATGAGGCAGATGAAATCTTATCATATGGTTTTAAAGAAACAATTTACAACATTGTAAAATGTATTCCTGAAAAGTGTCAAATATGTCTTTTCAGTGCTACAATACCTGATGAAATTATTGAACTAACAAATAGTTTTATGAATTCGCCAGAATCAATATTAGTAAAGAAAGAAGCATTGACATTAGAAGGAATTACTCAATTTTATATTAATATGAAAGTTAGTGATTGGAAATATGATATACTCAAAGATTTGTATGATACAATAAGTATATCACAATGTATTATCTATTTTAACTCTAAAAATAAATTGAATGAAATTTATAAAAACCTCATTGAAGAAAATTTCCCAGTTTCTATGATTCATGGTGAATTAACTGGTGATGAAAGAAAAAAAACAATGAATGAATTTAAGAGTGGTCAAACAAGAATATTACTTTCAACCGATTTACTTTCACGAGGTATTGATATTCAACAATTATCTCTTGTTATTAACTTTGATTTACCCAGATCAAAAGAAACCTATATTCATCGTATAGGAAGGAGTGGAAGATATGGACGTAAAGGTGTTGCTATTAACTTTGTAACGGAACGGGATTTGGAAAATTTAGAAAACTTAAAGAAGTATTATAATACAAAGATTGAAGAAATGCCTCAAAATATCGTTGATTACCTTAGTGTTTAACTATTTAAAACTACTATGCGCGTATATATGATAATATTAATATTTAAGGTTTATTAAATATGGCTGGAATTGACGATATTAATGTTAATTTTGATGGTGATGATAAAAAAATAAGCATTGATGAAAATATAATGGGTGGTGGGATTGATTCACAACTAAATATAAAAAATGATGATGCTCTCTTTGGAGTTGACCTTTTAGCTAATAAAAATTACAGTTCTGGAAATAGTGATAATGGTTATTCTAGTGGCGAAGAAATGACAAAGAAAAAAGAAGACTATGATTTTTTCAAAGATAAAGAAGAAAAGGAAAAGGAATTTGTTCAGCCTAAAGAAGAAGAAATAAGATATATTCCAGTTGAAGAAGACCCATTAATTAGTAAACAGATGGGTCATGAAAATGGGGGATTTAAACCTCTTGGAGCAATGTCTGCACAAGAAGTAAAAAATGAAAAGATTGATCTTATTTATAAATTCAAAAAGTTAGAATCCCAGGGTATTCGAACAACTATGAATTACAATATGAACTCACATCTAGAAGATATGAGAAATGAATATTTAAAGTTGAAAAAACAGAGAGAAGTTGATAATTCAATAAAATTACAACGGAAAGTAATCATGGCAGCCATTACAGGATTAGAGTATTTAAACAATAAGTTTGATCCATTTGATGTTAAATTAGATGGGTGGTCTGAAAGTATTAATGAAAATATTACAGATTATGATGAGGTTTTTGAAGAATTGGCTGAAAAGTATGGTGGTAAGAGTGAAATGGCACCGGAACTTAAATTAGTCATGATGCTCGGTGGTAGTGCTTTTATGTTCCATCTTACAAATACAATGTTTAAATCTTCAATTCCGGGTATGGATGATATATTAAAACAGAATCCTGATTTAATGAATCAATTTGCTAAGGCAGCTGTAGGGAGTATCGGTAAAACTGGAAATGAAAATGAATACAACCCACCCCCAATGAGAAATATGAATGTTCAAAGAGAACAGCCTAGACAACAACAACAAGTTCCACAGAGAGAAGAAATGGGGGGACCGAGTGGTTTAGATGATTTAATCAATCAGATGAATCTTAAACCAGAGGATATTCCTGATCTAGATAACATATCGCTAATGAGCGGTGAAACAGATAGAAAAAGTAATATTTCAGGTATGACCCTTAATATTTAATGTGATAACCTAAATTACCTACATCTTCAACATCTTCAGTATCTTTATTTTTTCCATCAAAGTTGATACTCTCTAAGAAAATCAGAAATACGATTGTTAATAATGTAGCGGTAACAATATCCCGCGTTGCCATAAAAAACGCACAGAATATAAATACTTTTCTAAAAATAGGTGTATCTATTTTTTCTTTTTGTTCCTCGGATAATTCACTAATAATGAATCTTCCTCCTATCGTTAATATTATCATCATAAATCCAATGAAAAACTTATTAGAATTAACTTTATCAAATACGCTTTCTATCATTTATTATTATGTTATAAAAAAAAATATATAATATAGTAAATGGTTGCTAATGGGTGCTTTTTAGATGAGGCATTTGGAGAAATAAAAAGATCAACTTCCCAGAATAAAGGAAAAAAGAAAAAGAAACGTGAAAATAATAAATCAGAAGTAGATTTTGATAACAATTTTAATTCTATGGCACCAGATGTAGGTGGATATATTGAAGATGAAGAATTATTTTCAGAAATTCAACAAAGAGAAAAAAAGAATGAAAAAAAGGTGATTCAAAAAATTGAAAGTCTTAAGAAAGAAGAATATGATGATGATGATAAAAATGCTGAATACAGACGTCTTTTAAATGATAAAGATTATCAAGATTATTTAAATTACCAGCGTAATCGTGCTAATTATGTAAATAATATTCAAAGTGTAGAGGGGTTTTCAAATATAAATGATAATTTCAATGATGTCCTTTTGTTTGGACTACTTGGTATATTTTTCCTTATTTTCACAGACTATATATATAAACTAGGAAAACGTTCTTATTAAAATAATTGTTTTGATTTCATTTTAAGAGAAGATAATTCATTGTCATTTACAAATTGACCACTTGGTTTGTATTCATCTATCAATTTATAATTCTTTTCTTTTTTAGGATTGGTCTTCTTTTCAACCTTACCTCTATCTTCTTTAGCCCAACTGATATACAACCAGTTAGGGTCAATGTAAACTATATGAAAACCATTCTTTTTTAAAGAATTTATTATATAATTCCTTAAATCACAAACATTGTAAAGTGGTACACCTATAATGAATTCTGGTATCTGAAAAAAACAAAATGTTCTTTCTAATTTCGCATAGTATTTAATTCTAAAATGAATGTTTTTAAGTATCCCATCAAACTTTTGAAGTCTCTTTGTATTTTTTTCATCGATTGTTTCATATAATTCGTCTATATTTAAAGAAGTCATAATGATATTAAGTTAAATAAAAAAAAAATAATATTATTCCTAAATAATGGATAAAATAGATAAAATAGATACACTCTTTTTTTCAGGAGGAGCTATGAAATGCCTCGCAATACTAGGATGCTTACAATATTTTTTTCAAAAAAATATCGTCAAGCCTAACTTTGAAGGAATAACAGATATGTATTTTGTGTCGGGTTCTTCAATTTATTTAACACCATTACTTATAGGGTTTTCTATTGAATCTACAATAGAATTATTCAAGAAGCTTGATTATGCTAAATTATCTGGTATAGATGATTTAAAAATTCAAAATTTCTTTGACAATTACGGTTTTAAAAAAATATCAGACTACATTTACATAATAAATGCTGTTTTAAAAGGGAAAGATTTAAGTCCCGATATAACTCTTAAAGAATTTTCTGATTTAGTTGGTATTAACCTTCATTTTAGAGTTGTTAATATGAATAAACAATGTAATGAATATCTTAATAAAGATAATGCTCCTGATCTAAAATATACAGATGCCGTATGTATGACATCATGTATACCAATACTTTTTGAACCAATAGAATATAATGGTTGTCTTTACATTGATGGCGGTGTAAACAATAATTTTCCATATGAAAAAATTATTGATAGAAAGAACTATTTAGGAATTGATATTTTATCAAATAAAATATCAAGTAAAAAAACTAGTGAAAAAGATGAAATAAAAGACTTAACACAATATATGAACATACTTTACAATATCTATGGTTCTCCACCGATCGTAAAACAAAACATCAATCATATACAAATAGTTATTGATGGTTGTGGTGTTAATTTTGATCGTTTCTCAGAATCTATCAAAGAAACATTACTCTTAGGTTATAATACATGTGAAGAACATTTCTCTAATTTTCAAAAACATACTCATTCAGAGCATCCGTTGAATGAAGATCAAAAAGATGATAACTGTATGGAGAAGAAAGCTTAGCATAAATTTCAACCCATTTCTTATCCTGTGTATCAATATACCTACTTCCTGTAAACATATTTAGTTTTGTATTATTAAAATTATCTGGATCACTACTAAGGAATTCTGTGTTTCTAAGGATACCAACAGATTGAGAACCCTTAATATTCTTATAGAGTTCATTAATGAGTGATTCTTTCTTTTCACGAATCATATTACGTTTCTTTTCACGAAATTGCTTCCTCCTCTTACGATTAAGAAGTTTTTCATTCCCAATTTGGTTATATCGCGATTGTTCCTTTTCTATAAGTTTTGAATATCTCTTCTTAAGAGCATCAATATTATCACTATTTAGACCATTATAAAAATACTTTTTCTTTTTAATCTTATCTGTAAGATATTCTACGTATTCATCTAAATCAAGACCTTCTTTAAAAAGTTCATTTTGAAGTAAAAAAATTTTATCTAGACCAGTCTTCTTATTTTTCTTATGTTGAACATGGGTTTTATTTGTTTTAAGTCCTTCACGAACTTTGCTTACTCGTGAACGACCTGCTTGAGAATCATTACAAAACATTTTTATTCTAATGATATATAACTATATATCTTTATATCTTTTTAATCATCAATTACCTTAAAGTTAAACTTGGGTTTCTGCTTAGTTCCATTAGGAGCACCATCAGACTTTTTCTTTCCAACAACAAGACCATAATCTGTTTTATCTTGCATCTTCATAAGTTCACCTTTAATTTCCTTCTTCTCAGGCCTTTGCCTTGGTTGGATACCTTCATCCTCACAATAACTTTCCCAGTCATCGTAAAGATCATCAAATGTTGTAAATTCTTCACATTCAATAATACGATCATCCACCCAATTAGCAATAAGATCATTACTAGTTTTGTATTGCTTAGTTTCATCCTTGACTTCCTGTGGCGGACAAGTCCCTTCCTTATCATATATGACATACTTTTGAAGAAGCTTAATGATAAATACAAGCTTCCATTGCTCAAGCTTCGCTGTAAGTTGATTATCAGCTAAATATTGATGACGGTCATGATTTACTGAACGGATATTATCTGTAAACTTAGCAAGATACTTAACAACCTCAATACGACGCCAAATACCACCATCATTACCACCTAGCTGTGGAAGATCATTACACATAAGGACAATCTTAAATTGAGGCTTGAATTGAGTAGTCCCCTTGAATAGAGCACGAGTGGTCATTTTATCACCACCAGTCATCTGCTTAAGCTTACCAACATAGATAAGATCTGTTTTTTCAGGTTCAGACATATAGACAAAACGAGCATTTTTGATGTTTTCAAGTTCTGGAGAAGCAGATGAACTACTACCACGTTTGGTAGTAAGGAAAGCAACATCCATTGAACGACTATAATCACCAAGGACAAAGTCAATCATCTCAATAAGCTTCGATTTACCATTACCACCAGAACCAGTCCAAAAGTAAAACTTTTCTTCCCTAATATCTCCTGACAAACAACTTGAAAGGAAACGCATTGTATATTCACGAACACGTTTAATTGGAAAAACCTTTGCTAGAAAGTCTTCTAGAGCATCATTTAGTTCATCATAATCATCCATACTACTAACAAGATCAGTAATTTCATCCAGCTTTACAGGTAAGTTTTTTACATCAACTGGTAGTGAGTAACCAGTTGAAAGACTAACATAATCAGATGGAAGTCCAGACTTAAATTCACTTTTAGTCAAGTCATAAATACCATTTTCAAAACCAATCAGATTTTTCTTATCATTAAGCTTTTCTATAAATTCTTTATCATAAAATTTTTCTTTACATTCTTTCATAACTTTATCTTTATAAACTGAATCTTTCAACTTTATTTGAATTTCCAAGCATTTAGTATGTTTATCCGACTGAAGCTTAGCAGCATCTTCATCTTCAAGTAAAAGATCATTGGCACGACTTTTGTATACGCTTCCATAGTGATTATAAACATCTACAATATCATTTGATAACCTCTTACGAAGTTCATGACCCATCTCGGTTTCTTCCCACTTACCACCCTTACGCTCATTAAAATAGTACCATGAACTATCCTTAATATTAGAACATACGAAACAATCTTTGAAATAATGATAGATAACATTTGCGACATCAGAGTGAGAACCAGATGAACCAACACTGGAATGAACTATCACACTCAAAGAGTCTCTTATAATTTTCTTATAATCATCGGGTTTATCACTTTTAGCCCAATAATGGAGAGACCCAATCGTATAATTGTGGTTATTGTTCTTATTAAACCATTCCCATTGTTTTTCACATTCTTTACTATCAACCCAAAGTTCCCATTTTTTACTAAAACCAATCCATGCTGATAAGAGTGATGTACTTATACTATGTAGACAGTATCCAACTTCAATCCATGTTGAATAAGATATAGCTCTTTTTTGTGAAAGAATTAAAGCAAGCTTTTTTGCGATTTCAATATCATGTGTTTTAGCCCTAGTGACAACATCCATATTTTCAATTTGAGATGAAGAATTTTCATTTGACATACTTTTTTTAAGGTTACCACTTGACATTTTACTTTTCAAATTTTCTGTATATTCGACTGTAATTTCGTTTTGTAGTTTCACACTATTCATTTTTACAAGTTCTATTTTATCATCTATATATAAATCTATGGGTATGCGGGTTAGATTATCAGAAGATTTCTTATAAATACGTTTTAATACATATATGATTTCATTTGGTTTTCCACATCCATAAATAAACCAGTTACCACCTTTATAGATGTTTTCATCTACAATTTCATCCATTGGATTGGATGGTGGAGTAAATCCTTCATTTTTAAAGAATATACTATAATCTGTTTTAATAAGGCTCTCTCTTAGAGTACGGTATGTCTTTTTTTCAGCAATTATAAATGGAAACAATAGATGAATACCGTCTTTAAACTTATATTCCTTGTGTTTTGCCGGTAGAAATTTTTCTTTTTCCATAACCATGCAAAACATTTGTTCTTCTGAAAGTTTATAAAATTCACTAATCTTTGACATGATATCATTAACTATCGCCATGATAACATTTTCGTTGTATTGTCTTTCATTTATGTCGTCTTTCCATTTTAAATCAAGATCAATAACAAGCCTTGTAATATCTTGAACTTTTTCAACCATTGAAATACGATTACCTTTAATATGGATAGCCTTACCTATAAGATTATGAAGAGTATCTACTTCATCATGTGGTATAGTATATGCTCCACTCTTAATATCTCCTCCATATACAGTATGTGTATGTTTATCTTTTTTAGGAAATCTTTCTAAGAATCTCTCCAATTTCGCATAACCCATAATACTCTAATTCTATATATTTTTTTTATGTAATTTTTTTCCACATTAAATAATTCAAATTTTATATTATTTAAGAAAGAGATATACTCTTACTTTAAATGTCAGCTAACTCTGCCCTTAAAAGAATATTAAAAAAAGATATTAAAGAAATTGAACATCAAAAATTAGAAGACTTAGGAATTTATGTTAAGTTTGATGAAGAAAATATGTTAAATGCGAAAGCTATGATAACTGGTCCAAAAGACAGTCTTTATGAAAATGGATTTTTGTTTTTTAATATAACATTTCCAAAAAATTATCCTTATTCTCCACCAGACGTAAGTTATATTTCAAGAAATAGAGTAAGGATACATCCCAACTTATATGTTGGTAGACATTCAAGTGGTTATGGTAAAGTATGTCTTTCTATTTTAGGGACATGGAGTGGACCTAAATGGACAAGTATCATGGACATTACAACAGTATTATTAACAATACAATCTCTCTTAGATAATAACCCCTTACATCACGAACCTGGTCAAGAAAAAAATGTATCTCCTACAAATACTATCTATAATGAAATTATAAAATATGAAAGTTATAATACTTTATTATTAAGAAATTATTTTGATACAAATGAATTATTTGTGAACTTTAAAGAAGAGATGGATAATGAATTAAATAAAGTGGGGAGAGAATTAATAGTTGAAAAAGTTAAAGAATATTGTAACTTTTATAAAGATTCGGAAGCCACTGTTCCTATTTATCGGATCAAAACAAAACTATGTTATACAGGATTATCAAAAAATATAGAAAGAATAAATTGTTAAAATTTGATTTAAAATAATAAATAATATATAAAACTAAATAAGATGGAACTTAATTTCTGCGATAAGTGTAACAACCTCATGAATATATACTCAGATGAAGAAACATCTAAGTTATATCTAGGTTGTAAATGTTGTTCAAATAAAAAAGACTTTGATGAAGATAAAAAATGTATCTATACAAACGAATCTACTATTGAATTAAGTGATATTATCAACGCAAATCCTTATTTAACAGAAGACATCACTCTACCAGTTATCAAAGATAATCCGAATATAAAATGTCCGAACGAAGATTGTATTTGTAATACTGATAGTAAAGTTGAAACTGAAATAATCTATATCAAATATGATGCTAAAAAATTAAGTTATATGTATATTTGTAAACATTGTAGTCAAAAATGGAAAAACCGTTAAAAAAATTTGAAAATAATATAATTAAAGATTAAAAAAAATAATAGAAGATATATAATGGATACAATACCTTTTGAAGAAAAAATTTCAGATTCAGAAGAGGAAGAATATGATGAAGATGTTGTAAATGATGTTGTAGGTGGTAATGATATCGATATTAATGAATTTTACAAATCATATGATAAAAATAGAAAAAACTTTAAGACAAGTCCTGTCTTATCTAAATATGAAAAGACACGTATTATTTCAGAAAGAGTTCAACAACTATCAAATGGGGGTATTCCTTTCATAAGTAATACGGAAAGTTATTCATCAATCTTTGATATAGCTCTAAAAGAATTAGATATGAAGAAACTTCCATTTATAATTAAAAGGACAATTTCAGGAAACAAATGTGAATTGTGGAAACTAGAAGATTTAAAAATAATAAATTAATAAACCTAAAAAAAATATATATATAAATAGTATAATATAATGGACGATATACATGTTTTTATTATTTTGTTTTTGGCACTAATATTTTTATGTAGACTTACAAAAGAAGGTTTTGAATCTATGGGACCAGGTGGTGTCTTGTTAGAAGGCATGGATGAACCAGTTGTTGAGCCTGAAGAAGATATGGATACTCCTCCCCCTCCCCCTCCCCCTCCCCCGGTCCCCCAAGACCCTGGAACACCTCCTATGCCTCCTCCTCCACAAGGAAATATGGAACAACCTGAAGGTGGGATGATGGGTTGGGATAAGAGAAAGGTTTTCTCTTCACCAAGTGCATCAAACTTTGGAAGTATTCTTGAACTTCAAGAAATTGAATACCTCAATAGCCTTTTTTCTAAAAGAAATGCTGACCCCAATGTTCCAGATGTTCCAATTGATTCGCAGATGCCTTCTCTTTCTGAAGGATCAACTGTCCCTAATTTGCTAGGAAATAGTGGAAGCCCTTCCCCTCCTCAGAAACAGGGAGGTGAACCGTTAGAGCTCCATATGGTTTACGCCGAATGGTGCGGACATTCTCAAAATGCCCTTGAACCATTTAAAGAGTTAGTAGACATGACGGATATCGTCACATCTTCTGGAAAACCAGTCAAGTTTGTATTAACTGAGCAAAGTTCAGAAGGTTTTAAAGAATTTAAGGGTAAAGTAAAGGGTTTCCCAACTTACATGTTAAAGGATGGCTCAAACCTTAAAGAAATTGATGTTGGAAACAGAAGTAAAGACTCAATTCTTGCTGCTGTTGAAAAACTCTAAATTAATATAATTTGTTAACTGTGAGGGATGGTCCTTTTTTACGACTTCCAAAATCAGTTTCTACTCTTTCTTCTTCTGAAAAATTTTTATCTGAATAATCCCAAAATTGTTGAGATCCTATTCTAAAGTCAGGTCTTTTTTCAGCTTTGTACCAAAAAACTTGATCTTCTAATTTATTACTTTTAGCATTGTTATTAATAACTAAACATTCATAATTCTCTGTACATTGATCCATAACTTGACAAAACATATCAAAGTTAGGAAACATACCAGCATAATGTTCATAAAGTCGCTTACGATTTGAAACATAATTTTCCCTTAAAATAAATATATAATCAATATTTGTTCTCAAATTAGGAGGAACACCAAGGGCATACTGCATAGTAAGCAAAAATAATAGTTTATAATGTCTTCCATTCATAAAGACAGATCTCATCCATTTATCTTTCGCCCATGTATTATCATAAAGACAGTCATCTAAAATTAAAAATGCTCTAGGATCTATACCAGCATCTCCTCTATTTATTTTTTCAATCATAGTTTTTTGTCTTTTTAAAACATTTTGAACTATTTCACTTTTAAATTCATCATGGATGAATAATTTTGGAACAATCTGACTATAAAATTGATTTGCTCCCTCAGTTCCAGATATAACCTGACCAACTGGAATACCAGCATGGTGATAAAGGATATCTCTACATAAAAATGATTTTCCAGTATCTCTTTTTCCTATAAGGACAACTACTTTATCATCTTTTATTTCACTCATATCGAATTTACGCAACTCAAGGTTCATAGCCATAGTATATTACATTAAAATATTTTATTTAAAGTCATAATATACGCAACATTGTGTGTTTATTCTATAGAAAAAAACTATAATATGTTTTAATTAATGAATATTAAATATCACAAATGGAATAAAAATGAAAGAATAAAATTATTTAAATCATGTAAAGAAATTTTAGAATTAAGTGATTGTCAATTTTATCAACCTTATTTTTCACTTTACTTTAACATACATAATACAAAAAACTCACATAAAACAATTGATTTAGAAAGAAGATATGTAATCAAAGAAATAACTTCTTTAACAAAAGAAAGGTATGAGACATCAAATACTTTTTTAAAGTGTAATATTTTTGATAAAAAACAAAACTCAATGCTTGAAAAAGATGTCTTTTGTAAATGTATTCCTCTATTAGATCCACTCTACTTTTTAATGAACAATTATAATAATTTAGTCCATAGAAACCCTCTATTACCGAGTAACTACTCATATAATTCTTTTAATAAAATAAATGATATGAACAATACAGCGTATATAGATACTTTTTTCTCCTATATAACATCTGAAATTACCTTAAATGAATTGAATCCTTCATTTCCAATATTTTATGGTTCTGTATCTGGGATCAAAAGAGAAGTAAAACATGATATTACAGAAGACTATGAAGAATATAAAGGTGAAAAATGGTTTTATAAAACATTAGGAAAATCACATACTTTAGATATGTATGTTTCTTCTTCAGAAGAAAGTGAAACAGAAAGTGAAGATAGCTATTATGATGATAATGAATATATTTCTATTCTTAAAAACATTCCTTCACAACATTTTTTCATAGAGAAACTAGAAGGGACACTTGAAGACTTACTTAACGAAGTTAAGGATCTAAATACAGATCTAATATTATCATGTTTATTTCAAGTCGCATTTGCCTTAAATTATCTTCAAAAACATTATAACTTTACTCATAATGACCTTCACGTAAATAATGTTATGTATATCCAAACTGAAAAAACCTTCCTCTATTACAAATTTAACAATATATATTTTAAGGTCCCTACTTATGGTTATATATTTAAGATAATTGATTTCGGAAGATCAATCTTTAAGTTTCATAAAAAAACATTCTTTAATGATACATTCAGTAAGCACGGGGAAGCTGAAGGACAATATACATATCCAATTGATACATTACTTTGTGATAAAAAAAGAGAAATACCTGTATATCCTAGTTATCATTTTGATATGTGTCGTTTAGCAACCACAATTATAGATGTTTGTAAGATTGAATTTGATAAAGATTATAAAGAAAAACAGCCATTTGTTGATTTCATTATAAATCTAACAATGGATATCAATGGGAATTCGCTTTCAAAATTAAAAGACGATTTTAATATGTATGTTTCTATTTCAAAATACGCATGTAATGCTTTACCAAAACAAATAATACAAAATTATATATTCAAAGATATGAGAATAAAAAAGAAATCGTTTCCAAAGAAAACATTTTATACTGTTTAGAATGGGGGTCTAGATGAATGTGTCAACATAGCTTCTCCAGATCTCATAGAAGGTTGTGGAGAAGGAGTTCCTCCAAATCCACCATTTCTTAAATAATTAATAGCGAAAGAAACGCTAAAAACAATAGAGAATATTTTTAGTAACTCTTTACTGTCATAGTCACTCTGATTATTAAACTCTTTACGATTTGTTAAGAAGTATATTCCTAAAGTTGATAAACTACTAACAATAAGACAAAAAATTAAACTATTATCTAACATTTTTATAGAACTATATTATTTTTTTTCATTTTAATCAAATTAAAAATCATCTTCTTCCATAATAGCATCATCAAAAAGTGTGTATTTATCTTTTCCTTTATCAATATCTATACCTTTCTTTTCTAACATTTTTGAAACATCTTCAAAAAATAAATCAACTGTTTCTGTATCATCACTCCTATCTACAGAAATAATTTCTTTTTCCTCTTCTTTATTTTCAGAAACTGGTTCTGGTTCCGGTTCTGGTTCCGGTTCTGGTTCTGGTTCTGGTTCTGGTTCCGGTTCTGGTTCTGGTTCCGGTTCTGGTTCCGGTTTTAGATAGGGCACAGGATCTTCTTTCTTTTTAGTTATAGTAAATAACGGTTCTGTTTCCTTCTTAATAGGTTCTTTTTTGATTTCATGATCATTAGATCCTTCACTCATTTCAACATTTTTAACTTCATCTTTATCAAACATTTCATCATATATTATTTCTGACTTTTCAGCATCATCTAAGTAACTCTCCAGTAAAGATTTATCTCCAACGTATGTATCTTTATCTACTGAATAGATATCAACATTATCATATGTTTCTTCTTTGACACCTACATCAGGAATTGTATTAATATCTAAATTTTCGCATTTATTCTTTATTTCATCTTCATCTGGAGAAACATACCCATCAGGAGATTCATAATAATTATTTTTAGATTCTTGAATATCTTCTGATGTTTCTGGAATCTCTAATACTTGTTGTATATTATCATCTTCATCAATTTGAACTTCTTCTTTTTGAGTTCTATCTTCAATCGGTTCCATTTTATATTTCTCTTCTATATCGTTTATTCTTTCTCTTAGTCCTTCATTCTCCCTACTTTCTTCACTTTCTTCATCAATATCATGTTTCTTAGATTCAGTATCATCTCCTTTAAGAGATTTTATTTCTTCTAATAACATTTTCCTTATATCATCTTGTGTTACACGTGTTTTTTCATTATTATTTTCATAAATATCTAATTGTTGTTTTAATATTTCTTTTACTGGTAAAGCCTTACGTATTGTATTTTCTATTGATTCTTTTATTAAAAGTTCAACTGTTCTCATATTCCTTTGATATTCAGAACCAGAAACATAGTCGTCAAATAAATATGGATTTTTCCATATTTCTCTAGCTATGTTAATATAAGATTTATGAATAAAATTTATGGTTTTGGGTATAATTAGTTCTATATTTGAATTATTGTTAGAACCTATAGCAGTTAATATTTTCGTATGGCTTATAAAAACAGCAGTTATGAGATCATTTAACCAGTCACAATTTGATGATTCTATAATTCTATTTGTTTCAGTTTCAATAACTTCATTACTCCAAGTAGGTACTTTTTCAAGAAACAATCTAAATATAATGAGTATTGAATTATTATTTGGATTATTTGTTCTATGAACTGTCTTTGCTTCATCATATATTGATTTTATACCATCAAAAAGATTAGGTGTAATGACATCAACTAACTGAGCCGTATACTCTAATTTAGCATGTGTAAAAATAGTGTTATTAGATTCTTCCATTTTTAAACAGATATATTTTATTTTTTAATTTTTTACTTTCTCATTTAAAAATATATTATCTAATATATTTTAATAAAGGAAATGTCGGACTTCAAAAGCACTACATCATTCATTAAGTGTGATAATTTAAAGATTGCGAATCAATTATGGCCTACTGATTATGATATAGATAATTCTTACCTTAAATTTTCAGATGCTACGGGTCTCTTTTGGGAGAGATCCACTAATTCTTTAGCTAATGTAGATGAAGGGTTTAATGATTATATACTTATGAACAACGTAAAAGGTGGTTCAAATGTTAATCTTTCTACAAATACAAATAGTTATATAAGAGCTGGTCCGGGTGAAATTTTTAACTCTGTTATAGGGACAGGTGGTGTCGATGGAAAAGGAACCGGATTAACATATACTCCCAGAGGTCAAATAACTCTTGGAATGACACACGAAGATACAGATGTTGATTCAACTGACATTTCCATTCATGGATCATCACTAACTTTACATTCCTCTTTAACAAATAGAGAACTAGCATTTATAGGTGAAAAAGAACAGTTAAAATTTCCATCTAGTGATGAAAAGTTGTTTCAACAATCTTCTAAAAGTTTCAAGATCATTGATGGAAATATCCTAAAAAAAGAAAATGGTGTATGGATTGATAGAGATACTCAATCAAAAACTTCATCAAATATACTTACGAATCCATTAATTTCGGGAGACTTAACTTTTGGAAAAGGAAAAGAAAATACTATCTTTGGACCTGATGCTGGAACAATTGGCATTACAAATGAAAAAAAAGAGATTTCTGGGATTTTTAAGTCTCATAAAGCACTAGATGAAAGTTCTTCAAATATAGAAAACTTTTACAAGGGTTGGACAATTGAAACTAAAGACAATGGAACCGTAGAAACAAATATTATAGAGGAATACAATGTAGGATATTCAAAGTTATACGGTAAGTTCGGTAATCCCAGTCCACCCGATGAAAATGGGAACAAAGCAGAAACATATAACAATATGATTGATAATGAAAATACATTTAAATACAATGATTATTATGAAGGATGGAATTTAACAGTCCCAGCATATACTATTTATAAAGCTAGTTCAACTTCTTCTCATATTATAAGACCATCAACTGTGTTTAAAATTGTAAAGAATTCTACCACCTACTATGAAACTTTGACAAGTATCTGTAAGTCTTCTGAAGATTTACTATTCTTTGAAAACTCATACGAAAATTATCATGGAGGAACAATTACAATCGCTGGAATACCAAGTTCCACTAATGTAACAGATGGTAAAAACTCAACAACAATAACTATCTCAAATGTCACAGAATCTTTTATTCCGGCTAAAACAAATGTTGTTTTTACGTATGGTAGTCAAACGGCAACTGGTATCATAGCAAATGACGTTGAAGAAGGAACAAATACAATTGTTTTAATGGCAAATTCTCCAGATACAAGTGAAACTCTCAATGTAGAAATAAAACCCTTCAATACAGGGACAATTACTTTATCAAAACAAAAATATTCTGAAAAAAATGTAGATTACACTGTTAAAAGTTCATCAATACTTCCAACTAATGTAACTATAACAGAAACACTAACAGAAACCTCTACGGGAGTTGTTTTAAGTTCTGCATTACAAGAAAATATTCCAACGGGAACAACATTTAAAGTTGGAGAAGCGATATTATTGGGAAGCGGAACAAAAGGGTCTACAAATTTAAGTTTCCAGTATATAGTTACACCGTCTAGTTTTCCTGAAGTAGATGAGAGAATATATCAGAGAACATTAGTAGCTGAAACTTTTATAAAATCAGATGATTTTAGGAAATCATCACTATCAACAAACAATGTTTATAAACAATTAACAAAACAAGATGATGATTTATTATTTTATCTTTCTTCTCAAAATAAAAAACATGAAAAAGGAAAAATCTATGGTGAAAAAATCGGTAAATTTTTATCAGATAAAAAATTAGGCGTTTATCATCGTGAAGAAGAGGGATTTTACAATGGTTGGGTGATATACATATGGAATAATAAGATACCTTTGAACAAAAACCTAAATGGAGATATTAAATCTGGAACAATTCTAAAATTTACAAATCAATATGATGCTTCCGATACATTTGATATCACAGTTACATCCGATAGTTTAGCAAATACACCAAATAAACTTACAATTCCAAATGATTCCATTAAAAGAAGTGTCCATGGATTCAATGTAAGTATTAAAGGTTTCCCAGAAAGCACTACAATTAGTTCGCACGATACATCAACACATGAAATTACGGTTTCAAATGCGGTTACAGGAGCATTGCCTGATGGTACATTAGTAAAAATATCGGGTGAAACAAATACATTTTACAGGACTGTATCTTCATATACTTCTTCAGGATCTACACATACAATGACTTTGTCATCTTCTGTGAGTGAAACTCTCGATAGTAACTACGATATAGAAATTATGGGTATTCCAGATGACACTACTGTAGATATTCCATATGGTGTCGTTGAAGGATATAATTCACGATTAAATACATTACAGTTCTTGTGTACGGATAAAAATTATACGGTTGACGACAAAACATATTATTGTATCAAAAAGGGATATAAAACAACTGATGGTGGAGAAACATACTATGTAGCTTTAGATGAAAATAAAATACTCAAATCTAACTATTATGATAATTGGAAGATAGAAGTTGAAGAGGATAAAAACAGAGGATATTATTCTAATTCAAAAGAATATGAAATCAAGAACTATACCAAAGATACAATCTATGGAAGTTATGTAGATATCTCAGGAAGGATAATTGATTCTACAACTTTACCTAGTCAAACAAAAATAATAAGTCAAGACTACTACAAAGGTTGGAGGATTGTTTTTTCTTCTTCAGACTTGTCTTCTCCAGATTCAGAAAATACTAATACCGTTAGGGGTATTGTAAATAGTCACGATGCTACAACATTATCAGATCTAATACCAAGTGGAACAATAATCACTAATAGCGAAGATATAGATGACAATGAAAATGATGGACAGAGAGTAACACTAATAACTATATCTCCACCCCTTACAAGTAGTTTAGCGGATGATACTGTGATAATCATTTCAAATGAAAATGGTGACAGTTCTGAAAGAATAAATGTGAGATCATCTACAACAACTGTTTTAACATTAGATCAAACCGTCTTTACAAACTATGTTGGAGGAACAGCTTATATATACAGTGATATAACCAATTTATTAGTAAATTGGGATAGTAGTCCCCCGAGCCCATCTGATGATTATTTTTACTTAACATACAATAATAATACTTGGAATGATACAAATAAAAGAACATTGTTATATAAAACATTCAGAGCAGAAGGAACTAAAGATTATTCAAATGAAAATAACTCGAGTAGGACTAGAGGATTCTTTTCTATTGTTAGTGGTGTTAGCAACCAAGTAGAATTACTTTCCAATTTAGATACCGATATGCTTACCGACAACACGGGTATTTTAGAAAAAGATTTATCGCCCCCGTCAGATATAGATAATTATTATAAGGGATGGAAGATAACATTCATGGTTAATGCGGATGAAGGGACATCACAAAATATCATTAAATATGATGGTTCTACAAACATCGCCACACTTGATAGTGATATAATTGTTTCAGGAAATATTAATGTCGCTCCATATATTTTAACTAAAAATTTAGCTCATTCAGAATATATTGATAGCTTGTTTGAACCAGATACATACATTACTGCGATAGATACAAATACAAATCGTTTAACATTGAGTGAAAATACAAAAACAACAAGTATAGACGCTTTCAAAGTAGCTAAATTTCTCCCTCCAAGAGTTTTCAAGAAGAGGACAACAATTCAAACTATAACAAATACAAATGACGAATTTTTTACAATTACAATCAACTCTGATATGGATAGTCTTATAAAATCAGGTATTGGGATTGAACTAGTTAGTCGTTCAAAGGTATACAAAACAACTGTTCACGAAAATGCTAGAGCATTGGATGAATTAAAAATAGTCTATACATCCGATATAAATACTATTATTACTCTATCAAGTATTGATGATTACACAATAAATGTTAGTGGTAGTCCAACTACTACCTCAATTAAATCTGTTACTGAACCAAATATTATAGAACTAGAATCAGGAGTATATACAAATATTTTAGGATGGTATGTCTGTTTATATAGTGATAAGCACTATCAAATATATTATGATAAATTCTCCTGTAATAGGAGTGGTGGGGAAAGCATTAATACATTAGATGATACCTTTTCTAACATTAATGGGTTCTATACAAATTGGATTTTACAGACAGAAGAACATTTTGATCAAATAGAAGAAGTCTTAGATGAAGGTGGTGAGAAAGTTGAAGACAAATTTACAAAAAGGACAACTATTATGATAGATGATTATAACGGAAATACCAAAAGTATAACAGGGGATAATTTTGATTATACACAGTCTAATACAGGTGAAGCAGGTCGTCCACCCGTAAGGGAAGGACAAGACGCCGAACCATCCAAGTTTAATTTATATCTTTCACCTTCTAAAAATGTCAAATATGGAGATAATATGAATAATACAACTTCAAATTCTACTAAATATAAGATAAATTCAGGTTATAGAGTGGATTCAAATAAATATATAGAAACTGGAACAATGCAAAAAGAAAATGTTCTTTCACAAATAGCATCTGATTATGATGATTATTACAAAGGATGGGAAATCACGACATATTCAACAATAACAAGTAAAAATAATCGTTTGATATTCCTTTATGGTTCCACAGAACACCACATTTATATTGAAGATGGATCTTATAGTGGAGATGGAATTGCTACAGAATTAGAAAATAAAATGAACAATATACTTTCATTAGAGACAAAACCAATAGCAGTATCTTTCAGTGGTTCAACCAATAAATTAACAATTACTAGTTCAGCGTCAACATTAACTTTTAAATGGAAAACTACCTGTGAAAATTATTTTACAAATATACATGAAGTCCTTGGTTTTAATAAAACCGATGATTCGGCTGTTAGTTCAGTAACTTCACCTAACAAAGTTCAACTATACCTTTCTGATAATGGAGAATCTTCATTGATAGATAGTTACAATGGAACAAATAAACTTGTTAGTATTATCTCTCTAAAAACACGTAAATCTCATCCAAGTGTAGCTACTAAAACAGGACCATTTACAAAATATATCTTATCTCCACCAAAACATATTAATGGAACATTATTTATTAAGGGTGAAAATAATATTTATATCGATAATGAAAATTCAATCGCTAATGATGACTTTTACAATGGTTGGACATTATTAACACATACAAATGGAACGCACCAATTTTCAAATATAACCGATTATGACAGTTTTACTAAAAAAATAACACTCCCTTCATTAGACTTAGATACATTATCTAGCAGCAATAGTTTATATACAATTGTAAATAAAAAGCATCTAAATGGATATCTTAGAAAATCAGAAAACAATGTTTTCCCGGTAGGAGATAAAAAAGGCGTATTATCTGTAACAGGTTTTACAATGCATATTCCTTCCACTTCTGATAGAGATACAGATCCAACACAGTTTACTCTAAAGATTTATGGAAGCGAATTTAAATGGTTCGGCTTACCTCAACCATCAACAACAGATGATTATTATAATGATTGGAGGATATCCATATACATAAACAATAAAGAATATAGTTCAACCGTTCAAAAGTATTATGGCGATGAAGGTGATAATCAATATAAAATTATTTTGAGCGATATTAATTATAATATATTCTCAGAAAATGAAGATATTGATGAAATAGTTTTTAAATATATCCTTTATGAACCATCATACTATATGCTTTCCTATGAAGCTTTGCCGGTAGATGATTATTACATTGGATGGACAATTAATGCGACATATAATGGTGAAAATTACACTTCATTGATATCTGATTATAGAGGAAGAGATCGTAAAATAACAACTTATGGTTTTCCAGATAATGTGAATAGTTCATTTAGATATGAACTTCTTGAAACTGTAGATGGTATGATGTCTTCAGAAAACAAACTCGCAAATACAGCTAGTCCAATAAAAAATTATTATGTAGGATGGTCTCTTTCAACAATTGATTCTAATGGAAATATAGATGATACATCTACAATCACAGCATATGATTCAGGAAGTAAAAGTGTTACACTAAGTCCGGCTATAAGTGGGACAACATCTGAGACGAAATACAAATTGTATTTTAATTCTGAAAATTCTGTATTTGGTAATTCAGGAGGTAAAAATATTTACACTGGTTCTAGAAATATTGCAATTGGTAGTCACGCTGGACCAACAAACAGTAATAATTCAATTTCAGATAAACTTTACATTGATTCTAATACAAAATCAAGAGGTTCTGATTCATTTATATATGGTAATATGACTAGAGGTTCTGAAGAACTCAATGTTAATGCTGATTTAACTGTTTTAGGTAATATTACTGGAACTATAGGAAAAACATCTACACTTCAACATGTTGTTATAGGTGGAAATACAACTGGTAGTATTATTAATACAACAATTGGCGAATCACTCCCTACAACAGGTAAGTTTACAAATGTAATCGTAACAGGTGATCTAGATGTCCGTGGAACAACCACAACAGTTGACACTGAAAATTTATTAATAAAAGATTCACTTTTCCAGGTTGCTAGAGGTAATACAACAGATGATGGTATGGATATTGGATTCTTTGGAACATATAATGATGACGGAACACAGAGATATACTGGTCTTTTTAGAGATGCGGATGATACAGATAAAAAATGGAAACTTTTTAAAGAACTTACTGAAGCACCTACTGAAGCACCTACTGAAGAACCTGGTGATCAAAGTATTAATACAACGCATGCAAGTTATACTATTGGAACACTTGTTTCTAATTTAGAAGGGGATGATATAAGTGTTTCAAATATTAAAGCAAATGATGGAGCACCATCAGCTACAATAGCTGATTCTACAGG